>OHAA01001060.1_pt1 | contig 15646 bp, 14 predicted proteins | sample 1606051 | NCBI WGS metagenome assembly OHAA01 (sample SAMEA3541493, study PRJEB24748) | human gut metagenome | biome: human gut; feature: human-associated habitat; material: faeces | place: China | collected 2012
GAGATATTAAAATCATGTGCTTTATATCCAGAAAACAATGAATGTACTTGTTCTGCCCGTCCATCATCGGCCATTCCTCGTCCGTTGTCTGTTGGTTCGCATTCGCTCTCCTGTCTTTTCCCCTTTTTTGCGTATCTGTTTTCACGTCTGTCTCTGCATTCTTATTGCGCAGGCGGCTTTTTTCGGTTACCGTACCGTTCTCTTCCTCTTGTGCATTCTGCCTGTACAGTTCCTTCACCCGTTCTATCTGTTCACGGGTTACTCCCTGCCGTGCCAGCTCTGTAGCAATCAGCCTTTGGTCTTTTCCCTGTTCCACGCTTTTTTTTACGTATTCCATCACCTGTTCGTCCGTCATACGCGACTGGGCATAACCGTCCGACAGCGAACACACTGCCAGGAACAACGCTATGATCAAAAAACATTTTCTTCTCATTGGTTTCAATCAGTTGTTATCGATTTTGTTTTCATTCCTTTTCTGAGTTCTTTCCATACGTCTTCCCCGAAGAGAATCCAGCCTGCAGTTCCTACAAAAGCTAAGAACAGACATGCTACTATGATTATCATTTTTCGGGGGGCAGATGGAGCTAAAGGTACAGTCGCCGGCTCCACTACAGCAAAAACAGGTTTAGCTTCCTGTAATTTCCCCTGAGCCATTTGCAATTGGGTCGCAGTTTGGTTATAAACCTGATAAGCCAGATTCATCTCATTCTGCAGGCGTTCACCTTCTATTTTCGACCGTTGGGTAAAAAGACTTTTGTTACCGTCAGTATAGTCAGCATATTTCTGCTGTGCCTTGTAATATTCTTCCTGTTTTTCTTTATACAGTTTTTCCCAATATACACAGTCTACAGCCGCTTTCTTGGTACGATAGTTCGTAACATAATCCTGCAGTTTTGCTACCACACTGTCTGCTACCGTTGCTACTACTACCGGATCTTGCATAGTAACAGTTATGGTGGTTACTCCTGTTTTCTTATCCACATTGGCCTTAATAGCTCCTTTTATAGCTCCCAATTTGCTAGATTCTTCTGCTGTAAGTCTAAACGGATTCAATGAATCTTTTTGTGTAATATCCTTTTTTTTCTCTTTGAATAGTGATAATACTCCTCCAACAGCTTTACTAGGTACCCCCATTACCATGCTCCACCAAGGCCGTTTTATTCCTTCTAAAAATTTATTTAAAGGCAATGGACCTTCTTCATCTACAGTTTGTACAGGCATATTATATAATTCTAAAGCAAAAGGATTAGATGTCAATATATCTGGATATAAAAGGACATTTAATGCATCATTCTCATTAGCACCTGATAATCCTCCCAGCCCCATCATGGCAGCCATACTTGCTAAACTACTACTAGTTCTTTTAACAGACTCTGGGGCTAATGTTATTGTTACACTATATTGCTTCGGAATACTAAAGGATATTACTAGACCTACAAAAATAGCTCCAATCAAAGCTTTATAAAACAGAGTTCTTTGTATCCAAAGCTTTCTAACAAGCTCTAGCAAATCAATTTCTTCTTTTTCGCTTATTTTATCTTGATCCAAGTTCGTCATCATTTATACAATTTACTAAATTTACATATAGAGACCTTAATAATACATTTCATTAGAATATGGACTATTTAGAAATCCTTTACAGTAAATTTCGATTTACTAAACATGCTTTTTTATTGGTCGCAAAGATATGATTTTAATTGAAGCCATGCAAATACTCTACCCAACATATCATCCTTATCTCATAAAGTATATATTTCAGTTTCTTCAATTTGTTTTCTCTCCCCTCAGTCCTACTTTACAATGCCTTTTTCCAGATATTCCGCCAGATTCATACGTACGTGTTGCGCAGCATTCTCGGCAGCAACCTTAGCCACATCCGCTTCTACCATAATACGTACCAGTTCCTCAAACGTTGTAGTATTCGGATTCCATCCCAGTTTGGCTCTTGCCTTTGTCGGGTCACCCCACAGATTCACCACATCCGTCGGCCGGTAAAAATCTTCGCTAACCTCCACCAGACACCTTCCGGTAGCCTTATCATATCCTTTCTCATTGATCCCTTCTCCACGGAATTCCAGTTCGATACCAACATATTTAAAAGCCAGATAACAGAATTCCCTTACCGAATGCTGTACTCCCGTTGCAATGACAAAATCCTCCGGCTTCTCCTGTTGTAGAATCAGCCACATACACTCCACATAATCCTTGGCATACCCCCAATCACGTAGCGACGACAGATTACCCAAATACAGTTTCTCCTGTTTCCCTTGCGCAATGCGTGCAGCCGCTAACGTTATTTTGCGTGTCACAAAGGTTTCTCCTCTTCGTTCCGATTCGTGATTGAACAAAATACCAGAACAACAGAACATGTTGTAAGCTTCCCGGTATTCTTTCACAATCCAATACCCATATAGCTTCGCCACAGCATACGGACTATAAGGATGAAACGGCGTATTCTCATTCTGTGGCACCTCTTCCACCTTGCCATACAGTTCCGATGTCGACGCCTGATAGATGCGACATGTGTCCGTCAACCCGCACAAACGTACTGCCTCCAATACCCGAAGTACCCCAGTCGCATCTACGTCCGCTGTAAATTCCGGTGAATCGAAGCTTACTTGCACATGGCTCTGTGCAGCCAGATTATATACCTCCGACGGACGCACCTTGCTGATTACTTGCAGAATGCTCATCGAATCTCCCAGATCTGCATAGTGCAGATGAAAATGCGGTTTCCCTTCCAAGTGTGCTATTCTCTCCCTGAAGTCTACCGACGAACGCCGGATTGTTCCATGCACCTCATATCCTTTTTCCAACAAAAGTTCGGCCAGATAAGAGCCATCCTGGCCCGTGATGCCGGTAATCAAAGCAACTTTCTTATCCATCTTTATTTTCTGAAGTATTCTGTTATTTTATAAAAATATCGTAATGAAAGGATAAAACGATTCGATTTTACCCCATTCTCTCTAAGAGAGCGCAAATGTTCATTCATACCTCCCATCCGACTCTTCAACCCATTTGTACTGGCACCTCCGGTGCGCATTGTCACCATGTCCATAGGCAGATATTTTATACGTATTCTGTTTACGTAAATAAACCGCAGCAACAAATCGAAATCAGCAGCAATCTTATAATCCGTTTTGTAATAACCAAACTTGTCGAAGCATTCCCTTTTGCAATAAAATGTAGGATGTGCCGGAATAAATCCCATCCGCATCAGGTTCCGTTTAAAGATCTTCGACGAATAGTAACGCACGCTATGCTGCAAATCATCCGGATGCACATAATGCAAGTCACCGTAAACCGCATCCGTCTGTTTGTCAAATCCAGCAGCCACTTTTTCCAACACATCATTAGCTGTAAAAAAATCATCTGAATTCAGAATACCTACTACGTCACCCGTAGCCATCCTGACACCCTTATTCATCGCGTTATACAGTCCTTTGTCCTTTTCGCTGATCCACTTCATCCGCCCTTCAAATTGCGGCTCATATTCCCGGACAATATCTATTGTATTGTCTTTCGACAGCCCATCCACAACAATATATTCTACATTCCGATAAGTCTGTGCTAGGACAGACAGGATCGTATCTCGAAGCGTTGTACCACTGTTGTATGTAACAGTTATTAGTGAAATTTTCATTGTCCCAAATATCTTTTAATCAAGCATATTATCATATCGATTCGATATGATATTTTATATTTTAATCCATATTTACTTTTCTCCGCTGTAGGTGAAGCATTTCCACCGTGCCTTCTATACATAATAAGTTTATCCGGAATAAATGCTGTATCATAAAACAGTGCACCACATAGTCCCAACCAGATGTCATGCATGGCAATACGTTTCGGAAAAGGCAATGCCTTTGAAAGAAGTTCTTTTCTAAATGCCATGCAACACCCCAAATAATTATTCTTAATCAAATTTTTTAATATCCCGGTAGTAGGTTTTTCTTTAAAAAAGGAATTATGAATTATGCGACAATCTTTGTCTACTACATAGCAATCAGAAACTACTAAAACAAAATGCTGCAATACATCTATCATTTTCTCCACCTTATTATCCATCCAGATGTCATCCTGATCTGACAGGAAAATATAATCTCCTTGTGCATGTTTTATGGCATTTTCGAAATTAAAAATCGGCGAATAAAACTGATTATTAGGAAATACATGAATCCTCTTATCATTGAAAGATTGTATAATTTCTAAAGTTCGATCTGTAGAAGAATCATCAGATATAATAATCTCATCATCTTCTCTCAATTGCTTCAAAATAGAATCCAACTGTTGATGAATATATTTTTCCCCATTGTAAGTGGCAATACACACAGAAACCATGCCTAATCAATATTTGAATTAAAGTTCTTCAAAATTCTAATGATATAATTAACACCCCAAAAGCATTTCCTATAAATGCATAAGCTTGATATTTATTCGCTTTCATTTATATAAAATGTTATAAATCCACCTTAAGGGTTTCGCAAATATCTTCCCGATTTTATACTCCAAAGAATTTGCCACTAAATCATACTCAAAAGTATTAGTTATATCTAAAAAATTTTGCGCATATAATTCCCGATGATTTTCCCAGATTCGATGGCGAAGATATTTAATTTTTTCAATATCAAGAGAACGAGCCATTGATTTTTTCCTAATTCTATAAAAGAACAAAATTTCATCTATTTTATATACATTTCCACCGTTTTCTAGAATCGATAGCCAAAAATCCCAATCTTCATAGCCATATTTCATATTCAACTTGTACCCACCGACCAAATCAAAGTCCAAACGTCTATATAGTGCTGAACAAAAAATACAATTTTGTCCCAACAGTTTTTCAAAAGAATAAGTAGGGAGCATCCACTCTCCATATCTTTTTCCAAAAAATGCAGCTCTACAGTATACTATTTTTAAACTATCATCTTTCTCAAAACATTCTACAGCCTTATATATATATGCTGGCGCTATTTTGTCATCAGAGTCTAAGGGCAAAATGAACTCTCCCCTACTACGAATAACACCGGCATTGCGTGCAGCACTTAACCCTGCATTTTCTTGCTCAATATATAAAAATCGAGAATCTCTATTACAATAACTTAAAGCAACATCTTTTGTGTTATCCGTAGAACCATCATTAACAATAATGCATTCCCAATTATTATAAATTTGATTCAATACACTATCTAAAGTTTCTGATAAATATATAGCTTGATTATAACATGGGACTATTATCGAAACCAATGTACTTTTTTTATTATTCATAATTTCTAATTTAGAATTTCACCAGTTGTACCTACATGTTCATTAATCCATTCTGTCTCATATGTTTTAAAAAAAGCAATCGGATATGGAGTGTATAACAATGAAGGATAATTAGTCAATTTTATAGATTTGTATAAAGGCATTATTTGTAAAAGAAATGAAAACATAGAACATAACAATAAAACTTTCCAATAATTACATTCCTTTATTCTGTAGTCTGATAAATAACCTAAAAAAGAGAACAAAAAAAGAACACTTAAATATCTTCCAAAAGGCGTCTCAAAAGGGGAAAATAAACAAACCAAAATCATAAGATAGAATAAGTAATTCCTCATTTTAGAAGGTTCTTCCTTAAATAATATATAAAAAAGCACAGGAACAGACAAAAAGCGAGGAAGATACAAAATTAAACGCAATAATGGAGATACTGTATCTATATAATCATCCCCTGAGCTATATGCTTCCATTTTATTATAAATTAAGAAATCATCAAATATAGAAAAATTAGAAAGCAACACTGTATTAAAACATAATATAAGTATACAGGAAATTATTACCGTCCAACGTGAAATTATTATTTTAGAGTTTAGCGCTAAAAGCCAAATAGGAAGAAGTACAATAAAAGAAAAATGAAAGAATGCAGAAAACAAAAGAAATATAAAACCTTTAATCTTTCTATATTCCACGAATGAGTAATAAGTTGAAACAAAAGCAAAAGCCAAACCTGCACCAAATCGCAATCCTGTTAAAATACTTAAAAAAGGAAAATAAAAAAAGCTCAATATAAAAAAACAAAAAAAAGTTTTATTGTTCCTTATATATTGCAATGATATTTTCTGAATTATATTGAAGTACATCAATGAACATAATAAAACTAATATAAATCTAACTATCGCATGTCCTAATTCTAATTTAGCAGCTCCCCATATTAATATATATACAATAAAATCTAAATGATAATCAGTTATCATCTCAAAAAAAGAAAAATCCTTATACTGAGTATATAGCAAATAATAACGATATAAGTCACCACTCGGTATATAAATATATGCACAAATCGATATAAAAAATGAGAATATTAATATCGCATATTTTTTTTTATTATATATTTCAACAAATATACCACCTAAAGCTAATAATGGTGACAGCAGAAAGCATATCACCAAATAAAAGGATTGTTTTCTAACTTTTACATTCATACAAATTACGTTTAATTAATCTTTTCCATCCTTTAATATCTCCTAAAAAGATTAACAAATCTCCTCTGTTTTTTATTACTAACCATAAAGAATAAAGAGCAAACTTATAACCAAAAGTAACATAAGCTTGTTTTATATCGTATAAAACAGATTGTCTTAACGTATTCAAGTTCTTGCTTTTATAAAATTTATTAATTCTAATTTTTAATAAAAGAGAAGACTTTAAGTTTTCCTTTGTAATACTATATGAAATACTTTGTGGACGAAATGTCACTACATATAAAGATTCATTCAAAGCTTTTATTCTACAAGCTTTATCCCCACCTGATAAAACAAAAAAAGCATCATTTCCTTTAGGAATTTCTTCAAACCGAAGGTTATTCCTTTCTACAAATTCCTTATTCCAAATTTTATTCCAAGGCTCCCAACATGTATAACGCAATCTGACCTCACTATTCTTTTCTTTTCTTAAAAAGGCATCAATTACTATATTATTTTTTAAGTTTCGAGAAGCAGGATTTAAAGTATCAGAATCAACACATCGTACAGAAAAATATATTATATCATAATTTTCATCTAAATATTTGTCAAAAATGTCCCAAGCATTATTTGTGTAGAAATCATCTGCATCAGCAAACAATAACCATTTACCCTTAGCTCGCTTTAATCCAACATTTCTAGCATAACCTGCGCCCTTTCCCTCCTTTGTGAATAAAAACTCCACATTTCTCCTATTCCAACCTGGAAAATGGTTGAAATCCACTATAGAAGTGTCACTATTATCATCAACTATAATTATTTGGATATCATCTCTTTCTGGAATAGAATCCAAACAACGCTGTAACAGATTTGGAATATTTTTATGGGGAATAATAACGCTATATCTTATCATATCTTATTTATAAACATAAAAATAACACAAGAATTTAATCCCTTCTAAAGATATCTCTTGTATAAATTTTCTCCTGTACATCATTTAAGCACTCATCGTATCTATTTGCTATAATAGCATCCGATTTTTGCTTAAACTCTTCCAAATTATTGATTATTTTAGATCCAAAAAAAGTTGTACCATTCTCTAAAGTTGGCTCGAAAATTATAACAGTAGCCCCTTTAGCTTTGATCCGTTTCATTACCCCCTGAATAGAACTTTGGCGGAAATTATCGCTGTTCGTTTTCATAGTTAATCTATAGACTCCAATCACACATTGTTTTTCCTGCTCTGGATTATAATTACTTCGATTACAATAATCATAATATCCGGCTTTTTTCAAAACCTGATTAGCTATAAAATCCTTGCGGGTACGATTAGATTCTACAATTGCATGAATCAAATTTTCAGGAACATCTGCATAATTTGCTAATAATTGCTTGGTATCCTTAGGCAAACAATATCCCCCATAACCAAATGATGGATTATTATAATGTGAACCAATGCGAGGATCCAAACAAATTCCATCTATAATAGCTTTTGTATCCAATCCTTTAACTTCTGCATACGTATCTAACTCATTAAAATAAGAAACGCGCAAAGCGAGATATGTGTTTGCAAATAATTTTACAGCTTCAGCCTCCTTCAATCCCATAAACAATGTCGGAATACCCTCTTTTAAAGCACCTTCCTGCAGAAGCGCAGCAAACATTTTAGCTTTTTCGTCCAAATTATCACCTGCAATGGTACTTATAGCTTCATTTTCTTTATCGCTTCCTTCAATCAATTTTGGGTATCCTACTATAATACGACTAGGATAGAGATTATCATATAAAGCTTTACTTTCACGTAAGAATTCTGGAGAAAAAAGCAAATTAAACTTTTTCCCTTTTAACGAAGGATTTATTTTGAACCTCTCTGCATATTTCAAATATAGACTACGACAGTAACCGACCGGTATAGTACTCTTGATTACCATTACAGCATCCGGGTTAACTTCTAATACTAAATCAATGACCTCTTCTACATGAGTAGTATCAAAATAGTTTTTTATTGGGTCATAATTGGTTGGAGCTGCTATCACAACATAGTTAGCCTGAGTATATGCAAATTTAGCATCCAAAGTTGCAACTAAATGCAACTGCTTCTCTGCAAAATATTTTTCAATGTATTCATCTTGAATCGGACTTATACGCTGATTTATTTTTTCAACTTTTTCAGGCATTATATCTACTGCTATTACTTGATGATGCTGAGACAACAACGTAGCAATAGAAAGTCCTACATATCCAGTGCCAGCTACTGCAATATTCATTTTGTTAGTTATTATAATTATATTATTTTCCCGATAGACAAAAATACTTAATTAATTTAAAGTACGCAATCGAACATTGACAAAGTTCCAACATTTACTTATCATTTTCATTAAATATGTATCTTTACAGATATACGACATCATTAATAGATAGCAAACAACAAACACAACACTTACTACGCCAATTCCCAATAATGATGTATAAGTGCCACAAAAATAATAAAAAGGCAAAGATAATATACAAATAAATACAAAAGGTTTAAATGATTTCATGAAATAAGTTTTGAAATAGCCATGAATCAAAGGTCTTACCGTAATCAGCCAAATAAGTGGAGCAGAAACAAAAGACATTATCAGTAAACTTAAAACAATGCCATTCAGCCCCCAATTAGCTCCAACAGAAATAAACAACACACTAAGAACAATACGAAAAACTGTCCAATAAAATCCCGAGTCTGTCCTTCCCAAAGCCGTCTGCAGACTTCCTACCGGACTCACAGATGACAAATATCCATAATAAATAGCCAACAAAGAAAGGACAGGCGCACCTTCAACATAATTTTTTCCATAGAGAAAATATATAATGCCGTACGAAAAAACCGCTACCAAAAAATAAAGCGGAAAATTTACTAAAGATACAGTTTCTACTACATCGTAATATATTGCCCGTAGATAATTGATATCGCTCTGAAGTTTAGCCAATAAAGGTGCTAATACTTTCAACAAAATAGGATTTACGGCTGAATATATTGCCATAACCAACTTTTTACACAAAGAATACATACCTAATGTTTCTTTTCCCAAAGTGGCACTAATCAAAATTATGTCTATTTCCCGAGAGAAGTAATCCAAAACCTGTGAGCCTACAGAGAAAACTCCAATCTTCATAAAAGGACGAATATCTTTAATCCTGAAATGAAAAATTATATTCCGATCGGCATATAATCCTAAACACAAAAATAGAAGATTAGAGAATAGAATGTTAAATATAGTCGAGTAAACCAAACTGTAAATACCAAAACCATTTACAACGAGTCCTATTGCCAAACCTAAAGTTGTTAAAGAAGTAACAATTTCAATGATAGATATATATTTAAATCTCAACTTTTTCTGCTGTACAGTTCGATGTTGATTACCCAATGATGAAAAAAAAATGCAAAGACTTAATAAGGATAATATTTGTATTAGTATCGGTTCATTGTACATCTTAGCAACTAACGGTGATACTCCTATAAGAATAAGAGTCAGTATTCCTCCAGACAAAACATTAAACCAAAACAAAGAACTATATTGCTCGAATGTAATATCCTGTTTATGAATAATACCTATCGATAGTCCCAAATCCATAAATATCTGAATAAATCCAATAAACAAAGTAGCTATGGCCACAATTCCAAAATCGGACTTCTCCAGATAATCAGTCAAAATAGAAACCTGCAACAAAGATACCACACTACGTACAATAGTAGATAGTGACGACCAAGCAACTCCTTTTATGGCAACATTAAACAATCCCATTCGTTACTAAATATTGGTATAAAAAGCACTCCATTCTTTACTTTTCTCCTTCCAACCACGTTTACGAATATTTTCTTTCAGCAAAGGACTAACCTTGTTTGAGGAATCGTTAATGGCTACAAGAATAACCTCTGGCAATTCATCAAAATTGGAAAAAGAATAAAATGGCGAACCATAAATTTCATAATGTGGATAGGTAATCCAAGTCGGATTAACAATTTTTTTCTGACACAACAAATATTCAGCAATAGTTCCCGCATTCGCATCAGTTGCCTGTGCATGGATAAATAAATCGGTTGCCATCCGAAGATTTACAATGTCAACATTAGACATATAATTTTCTAAAATCAGATAATGGAACTGATATAATTCCAGCGTTCTTCTAATTTGAGTTTTATATTCTGGACTACCACCATAAGTTAAAGGAAAGACAAGAAGATAATTATGAGGTAGTTGCTCTTTTATGGTAGCCAATTTGTCTATCACCTTTAAGTGATTATGCCCTAAGTTGGCATTATAGCCTATGACAATAGTATAAGAATTTGTAGCAATACCCAAGGCTTTCTTGGCCTCTTGAGGGGTAACAGACTGATGTTCCAAAATCTCGTCTATAGACTTGACCCCAAAGGTTAAATCGTATAATTTATTTTGAGGAACATCCAATATTCGCTTGACATCCTGTTCAAATCGACTCCCTTTCTGAATCGTAACAAGATCGGATAAAAGAACTAACTTACGCAATCTTTTTAAATTCTTTTCAGGAACTCTTAAAACATCACTTCCCCATGGAGTTAACACAAATTTCTTTGCAATAGATTTCAAGTCCAACGCCACATACTTGTATAGAAAACATAGGAAATGTATTTGGCAGACATCATAAATGACATTTTTCTTTCTACAAATTCTAACATATTCTTTAAGTGAAAGGATTAAATCTTGATAATTCAAATAGCCACGTAGTTTTGGAACTGCATACATCCAATGTGGCGCATATTTATGAATTGAAGTATATTGATCTACTTCCTTTCGAAATATACAATCCCTAGTTTGCTGAATATCAAAAAAATCGAAAGAAATAGAATTACTTACTTTTTTGCATTCACGAACAATGTTACCAATATGTTTATCTTCTACTCCATTTCCAATAATCAAAACTTTTCGCATAAATAAGATCTTGGTATTATTATTTTTCTACTCTAACAAGTTTTAAATATTCTTTCCAATCTCCCATATCTACCCAATCGTTTTGGCTGATTGGATACACCCCTACTCTAGCACCTTTTTTCTGCAGTTTTTCCATTAAATGAGTGATATGGAAAAAATCATCGGGAATCTCATCAAGGACCGATGGTTCAAGTATATATAGACCTGTATTGATTTTGAATGTCAGGCTGGGCTTTTCTTCAATCGATTCTAATATACCATTTTCACCGGTAATGATTGTACCATAGGGAATAGAATACGTTTTTAAGGCGGCTACAACCGTCAGATCATTACCATTGTTCTTATGATATTCCAATATATCGGCATAGTTCTCCTTGATCAGAATGTCACAATTGGATACAAAAAAGGTGGAATGCAACTGATCCTTCAGGAGTCGTAAACTTCCAGCTGTCCCCATCGGTTTTTCTTCCTGAAAATATGTGATATGATACTTCGGATTATTTATGAAATCGAAATAATTTCGAATAACATCAGCCTTATAGTTTACTGAAATATAGAAATCAGTGCATTGATAAGAAACAAATTTATCCATAATCATCTCGACAATGGTTTTCTCACCTATCGGGATCAAAGGCTTGGGATATATATTGGTCAACGGCTGTAAACGCGTTCCTTTCCCTCCTGCCATAATAACTACAGGAAGTTGAATGCTATTATGAGGCATCTCTTGTTTATCTCCAAAAAGATCGTCCCAAAAATAAACCTCAATTAAAGATCCATTTTTATTAACAACAGGCATTGCTTCGGCACGTAATTCCTGCATTTTATTTTTAATTTGCTCTATGGAATCACCAACATGAGCATAAACCTTATTTTTATCAAGAATAGAACTTATTGCATCATTCAGATTAATATTCTTAAGAATAGCTCGTTGAATGTCTCCAATAGTAATCATTCCTTCAAATATAGAATTAGAAAAGACAAAAAGAAGTTTTGTCTTTTCTATATCCATTTTTTTTAAGGCTGCTATTATTGAATCATCTAGTTCAATACTTCTGCCCTTAACTTTCTTATTTTCAACCATTGATCTTTAATTTGGCTTTATTAAAAAATCAAAATCTTGCAGGCACCCCCTTTGCAATTCGATCTTCAGGGATGTCTGTTGTTACAACTGCCCCCGCACCAACTACGGTATTTCCAGCCACATTTCGATAAGGTAATACAGTAGCATTTGCACCAATATATGCCAAAGAGCTAATATTTACCTTTCCTAGTACAACAGCATTGGGAGCTACTGTTACAAAGTCTCCAATATTGCAATCATGCATGATATTGGCATTTACATTTAACTTCACAAATGATCCAATATTTACATTAGCTGAGACAAATGCACCATATTGTATCACACTACCTAATCCAATTGTTGCAGTAGGTGAAATATGAGCACCAGGACTTATAACAGTTTGAAATTTAAATCCAGCTTTTTTATATGTCTGATATAGATTCATTCTAATTTTCGGCAAATCAGGAGAAATCACAACAGGAATATCACCATATTTTTTATATATCTCCTCAATATTAGCATCCGTACCTAAATATAGACCTATATTAGAATAATTCGAATTCTTCTGGGTATCAACATACCCGATTATTCTGTATCCGCTACTAATGCATAACTCAATCATTTCAGAGAAAGCACCTACAAGTATAATGTCTTTATTCATTGAGCGCTTTTTTCAAAGAATCAATAATAAAATCAATTTGCTCGTTAGTTAATGCAGCGTACATAGGAAGCGTTATTTCATTATCTGTTACATATTCTGTTTGTGGCAACTCTACATCATAATTTTTATATATAGAAAACTTATGAATAGCCGGATAATGCACACTCGTTTGGATACCAGCCGCATGGATTTTTTCCCTAACTCGATCTCTTTTTTCCTTAGTTGAATTAAGTAAAACGATCGGCATAATGTAATTAGAAACAAATTCTGTATTATCAGCAAAAGGAACTACAACCTCCTTAATTTGTGATAATCCTTCTACGTAACGTTTCCGCACTCTCAAACGTTCATTCAAATCAGATGGCAACTTTTTTAATTGCTCAATAGCAATAGAAGCACGGATATCATCAAGTCTGAAATTATATCCTAATTCAACAATATCATATGCAGTGGCATGTCCGGAGGCTCTTTGATAGGACATAGTTGTCATTCCATGAGAACGAAGTAATCTGGCTTTATCAGCTAAATCTTGATTATTAGAAATAAACATACCACCTTCACCAGTACTTATATTCTTATTGGAAAAAAAACTAAAGGCTGCACAATCTCCTATTGTACCTAATTTTTTACCCTTATATTCGGAAAGAGGCCCATGACAAGCATCTTCTATGACTTTCAGATTATGTTTTTTGGCTATAGTCATAATCTCATCCATCTTGGCCGGGAATCCAGCCATATGAACAACCACAATAGCTTTAGTTTTAGGGGTAATTTTACGTTCTATATCTACGGGATCTATATTGATATGCTCAGGCCCTACAATATCGCAAAATATAGGCGTAGCCCCAACATAGCGGATACAATTGGCTGATGCTGCGAATGTCAAAGAAGGACAAAGTACTTCATCTCCAGGTTTGATTCCACAAACTAAACAACATAAATGTAATGCATCCGTACAATTAGTTACACTAACGGCGTAATTGACTTTAAACATGTCAACAAACATTTGTTCCAATTCTCCACATTTAGGGCCTGTAGAAATCCAACCAGAACGAATGGTCTCTGCTGCTGCATTAGCTTCCTTCTCATCAAAATTGAGATTAAATAATGGAATATTATAAGCCATAATATGATATATTAGTTACATTTTTTGATCCAAATTTTTTCCTTTCTCCTCGTGCTCAAAATTAGGAATGAACCGCTTAATGGCACAAACAACGTCCTCTTTGGTAAAAGAAGGCTGAGCAAAAATATCTTCCATTTCCACAAAAAAACGGTCGATTTCTTCCATCGGACGTTTCTTCACTTCTTCGATTACTCCCAGACTTTTAAAGCGGTTCATATCCAGCTTTTCACCGGGAACATAAAATTCTTCATAAGCCTTTTCACCGGTAGTGTCGCTCCCGAAATAAACTACCGGATAATCTTTACTTCCGAACGGCATTTCATAAGCAAACTTCTTGGCTTCTTCGTCAGTCGCAAATTGTTTTTTGAAACAACCTAAACTTTTTACATATTCATCGCAAATGGCTGAAAAAGTCAGCATTTGTCTTTCACCCAGTTTCGGAAAGAATATTTCTCCGTTTTTACCCAAAATACATGCCAACATACAAATCTGACCACTTTCTTCAGGAGAAACAAAATAACGCTTCACATCATTGGGGGCTGCAAGAGGCTGCTTGTGCATGACACGATGAACCCAACCATCGGGCAAGGAACCGTTGGAAAAAGCGACATTGGCAAAACGGGCTGTAGTGACCTTAAATTTAGAAGTATAGGCCATAATCATGTCTTCCATGATGCGCTTGCTGGCTCCCATGATGTTAACAGGATTGGCTGCCTTGTCAGTAGAAACGCAAAAGAAATGCTTAGGTGGATAAACAGCCAGTAAATCCAACAGACGTTTGGCCTTAATATCGTTGTTTTCGATCAGCGCTTGAACAGAATATTTATCCTTTTCGCTACGTACATGCTTGTGAGCCGAGAAATTAGCAAAAATATCAAACCCTTTCTCTTCCATGAATATACGTTCGAAAATGGGATCAGCAAAGTTGAGCGTATATGTACGATATTCTTCCGGAATATACATGCCATAGGTAGAACGAAGATCACGGGTTAATTCAGCCAGTCCGTTTTCATTCAGATCAATAACGACCAGTTTGGAAGGACGGAAAGGCAAAACTGCCTTGATGAAGGAAGAACCAATGGACCCAGCTCCTCCTACTACACACACACTTCTGTTTTCTATCTCTGCCCGAAGGGTTTCTTTGTTAGCTTCTATATCCTCGGCAAACATGCTTTGCTGCCTGTTTATCACATGGTCTGCAATAAACTGCTCAAGATTTATCATAAATTCTGTATCATTTTAAGATTTGGCATGACAAAAGTACGCAAAATAATTATTACTCAGCCATATTTATGCTAATAATCCTACATCTTGTCATATTTTTTGTTAATCGGAAGAGGGGCACCTTGACACCCTGCCCCCTTATTATTCTAACATTTCCTCACGCGCGTGCAGGTGAAGCTT
>OHAA01001063.1_pt1 | contig 15620 bp, 11 predicted proteins | sample 1606051 | NCBI WGS metagenome assembly OHAA01 (sample SAMEA3541493, study PRJEB24748) | human gut metagenome | biome: human gut; feature: human-associated habitat; material: faeces | place: China | collected 2012
GTGTATCCTCCTGAAGGGTAACATTCATAATATTTCCTTGTATATCTCTGGTCTGAGTCTGATAGCCAATATATGAAAATTGAAGTTTGTTTTGTCCATTGGGAATAGTTATGGAATACTTACCGCTTATGTCGGTGATGGCTCCTATCGTAGTTCCCGGAATGGTAACGGTAGCACCTATTACGGGCGTACGTTCATTATCAAGAACGATTCCTGAAACAGTGTTTCCATTGAGATTCAAATTGTAGCGTGGTGCTGCAAGTCCGTAATCCAACCAGTAAGTAGACAGAGTGGGGGCTACGCTTCCGGTGGAAGGATTAGAGGAGGAAAGGGATAATTCTACGTTCTTCCACTCTTCCTTGGTATTCTGAAAGATGTTGGCTTTGTAAATGATGGAGATAGGCTCGGCCAGGCTACCGGAACGAACATCATAGGAAGGGAACCAACCGGCATTTTTTACATAATAGTTCAGAGTGAATGTTGCTTTGCAAGCTGCTGGCGCATTTACATTGACCATAATTTCACTCATAGGGGTTAGAGATTTACCACTTAGTTGTGCCAGTTCAGAGTTTAGTTGTCCCTGTTTGATGGCAAGTTCGGCTATCTGTTCATTGATGGCCAGTTCTTTTGTTTTCAGAGTTTTCAATTGTCCGGAGTAATATTGATTCACTTCTTTGATAGTGGCCAGAGAAGTAGCGGTATTCTTATTATTGACGGAGCAATTTGTTTTCAGCATTTCATATTCGGCATTGATAAGTCCAAGCTCGGCATTCTGTTCTTTTTGCTGTTTCTCTATTTTTTTAAGCTCCTTTTGCAGGCTTTGTTGTTTTTCGCTGACGGCAAGGCTGTCTATATAGTTGTATTGCCGGTTGACTGCCGTAACGGTGAGTTTTCCCTTGGCACTGACCTGCATACTTTGTGCATCCATATAGGGGGATAATCCGGTAAAGATGAGCGTTGAATTTCCTGCCGGAATATCTACTTGTTTGGTACGCGTCACTTGGGCACCGTCAATGAACAGCGTTACCTTTTCGGCAGTTGTTTTCACCTTGTTTTGTCCCATAAGGGTGGTGGCTGCACAAAGGCAGAAACATGCCCATAGTCTTAATCTCAGTCGTTTCATAGTCAGTCTTTTTAATGTTATGTCACAAATATATGGATATTTCATTAACAATTGCTTTTATATATTGTCTTTTTTGCTTGCATCTTTACTGAAAAGATTGTTCTTTTGTACAATGTGTTTGTTTACTCAATCTATCTGGGCTTTATGAAAATCAATCAATGGATATTTTACTCTTTGTTTCTGGGACTCATCAGTTGCCAATCGCATGAACAGACTTTTACTGTGCATTGCACCGGACTGGACGCTTACGAAGGAGATACGGTCTACCTGTGGCGATATGGCGCCGACCGTATGACGGGTGACCGTGATTATGGGAAAGCTCCTTTGGACTTCGCTATTATCAGAAACGGAGAAGTTTCATTTTCCGGAAAAGAAGATACGTTGCATATCTATGGAATGGAGCATCCCGGTAGCATGAATTTCTTTTATCCAGAAAGAGGAAAACTGACGTTGACAAATGTAGTCCCGCCGACAATGCCTGTACCGGATAAAAGTACCAATCCCCATTCACAAAACGTACGTCTTTGGAAACTTTGGCATGAAGATGATTTTCCGCTGGAAGCTACGCGGCAATTTGTATTCGACAATGCCCGGAACGCAATTGGATGGATGGTGTTTGATCGTTGGGCAGCGATCTATCCGGATGAACTGGAGACATTGTATCAGAAAACTCCTTCACAAATGCGCGACAGTACATCTGTATTGATAGGACTGAAACGGATGCTGGATGCTACCCGTAGCCTGAAGCCGGGAGATCATTTTATTGACTTCAAACAAGTGGAGTATGGAGAGAAAGACAGTTTGCTCTTTTCGGACATTGCAGGGCAGGGACATCCTGTGTGTTTACTCTTTTTTCTGAAGCCCAATGAAAAAGATGCTGTCCGTACAGAAATCAAAAAACTGCGAGAACAATATCCCGATATACGTGTAATTGTCCCCACTTATAGATACCCGGATCCGGAATCTAAAGAGTTCATTCATGAACTGGAGACCGATTATCAGGCGACCATCCTGGATGACAGTCGCCGTTTTGAGAAAAGTGCCCGCTGGAAATATCGTATTTACGGTTCCTTCAACTACGAATACTTATTTGATGCCCAGGGGCAGTTGATGAAAATGAAACCTGTTTTATAAAGACGCATAATAGGCTTCTGCCTTTGCAAGTGTCTCTGGCTTGCCCACATCAAACCAGTTTTCGCTGTCTATAGGAAATCCTTGAATGCGTGCTTTCGGGCAGATATCCACATAAAACGGAATAATGGAAAATTTCCCTGTCCAGCGTTCATCTTCCATATAGCGGAAAATAGAGGGAGAAAGAACATGGACGCAACCAAAGGCTTGCAACTGATAATGATCGCTGGGATAATCGAGTTCTTTGGGGAGTACTTCGCCTGTAGAAATATTCGTCCAACCACAAAGGCGGTTATCTTGATCCATCAATAGATAGCGGGATGTTTTCCGGTGATTCGTGAGCAGAGTGGCATCTGCATCACTTTCCAGATGGTGGTGGTAGAAAGCATTGAGATCCAGGTCTGTCAGGATATCGGCATTATGTATAAGAAAAGGCTCGTTGCTCTCCAGCAGAGGACGGGCTTTTTTAATGCCACCACCGGTATCCAGCAGTTCACCCCGTTCGTCACTGATATGAATATCCACGCCGAAGTTCTGGTTTGCACGGAGGAAGTCTATAATCTGACTTCCAAAATGGTGGATGTTTATGGTGATATCATGGAAGCCGGCATCTTTTAGTTTTAAGATGACACGCTCCAGCATCGTTTTGCCTGCTACGGTGACAAGTGCCTTGGGCATATTGTCTGTCAGTGGGCGCAGGCGGGTGCCGAGGCCTGCGGCAAATATCATTGCTTTCATTCTTTTTATTTCTTGAATTATCGGAAGTTTAGACCAATATTCTTATCCTCTACCTATCTGCTCCGTATCAAGTCCCTGTCTGGGCCGTACCAAGTCCGTCTGTATAGATACGGAGCAGGTACGGACTTGACAGGAAACGGAACAGTAGGAATGAGGAAAAATAGACTACTATTCTTTAGTTTTTCGCTTTAAAAGTCTGTTCAATATTCTGTTCCCTGTGCATCAGATTTACCTGTACTCCGAATTTCTGGTTCAGATGTTCTGCCAGGTGTTGTGCTGAATAAACCGAGCGGTGTTGTCCGCCTGTGCATCCGAAACAAATGGAAAGGTTTGTAAATCCGCGTTCCATATATCGTTTCACGGAAGCATCTACCAGACCGTATACATGTTCGAGGAACGTGGTTATTTCTCCATCATCTTCCAGGAAGCGGATAACAGGTTCATCCAGTCCGGTGAAGGGTTTATAACGGTCGTACTTACCGGGGTTGTTTACGGCACGGCAGTCGAATACAAAGCCACCACCGTTGCCACTGGAATCCTCAGGGATACCTTTTTTATATGCAAAACTGGTGACCTTTACTACAAGGCGGCGCTTCTGGAGATCGTCAGTAAATTGTTTCAGCTCGGTAAGTTCTTTCAGCACATGGCAGAGGTACGGATATTCGGGATAGGGTTCCTGCAATAACTGTCGCAGGTTTTCAATAGCGAAGGGGACGCTTTGGATGAAATGGGGTTTCTTCTCGAAATAGCCACGGAAGCCATAAGCACCCAGCACTTGCATGGTACGGAACAATACGAAATGGCGTAATTGAGCATAGAAATATTTCTCGTCCACAGGCTGGTATTTACATAGAGAGTCCAGATATTCCTTTAAAAGCTCTTTGCGAAGGCTCTCAGGATAATTGGCCTTGGCTTGCCACAGGAAGGAAGCCACATCATAATAAACAGGCCCCTTGCGTCCGCCTTGGAAGTCGATGAGCCATGGCTCACCTTCTTTAATCATAACGTTCCGGCTCTGGAAATCACGATACATGAATGTAGCCGAACTACTGCGCATCAATACATCTGCCATCTTCTGGAAATCATCTTCCAGGCGGTCTTCCTGAAATTCCATTCCGGTAGCTTTCAGAAAACAGTATTTGAAGTAATTCAAGTCCCATAAGATACTGCGGCTGTTGAATTCTGATTGTGGGTAGCAATATGAGAAGTCCATTCCGTCTGCACCGGAGAACTGTACGGCTGGCAACAGGCGCATTGTCTTGCGCAAAAGCTGTTTCTCTTCTTCATCAAAGACACTGGTCTTGCGTCCTTTTTCGATGGCATTGAACAAGAGAGTGTCTCCCAGGTCTTCCTGTAGATAAAATGCATCGTTATCACTCTTTGCTACGACTTGTGGCACGGGCAGTCCTTTCTTGCGGAAATGGTCTGCCATATAGAGGAAAGCCTGATTCTCTTCGAGGGAAGTTCCGCTGACACCGATAAGGGTAGGGGTGCCCGTAAGGCGGAAGTAACGACGGTTGGAGCCGGATGAAGGAAGTTCTTCAATAGCTTCCGGTTCGTGTCCGGTATACGTACAATATAATTTCTTGAGTTCTTCAGTAATCATAGTAATTTACTTTTATTTGGGCAGCTAAGGTAAGAGTTTTAGGGAATATATACTACCTTTGCGGGAAATAAATCTGTGTGGTATGATAAGAAATATTCCCCAATTCCTGATAGCGGCGCCTACTTCGGGCACTGGAAAAACCACTGTCAGCCGATTGCTGATGACGTTATTGACGCAGAAAAAACTACGTGTACAGCCCTATAAGTGCGGGCCGGATTATATCGACACGAAGTATCATGAAAAAGCTTGCGGAATTCCGTCTTACAATCTGGACCTTTTTATGGCTTCCGAACAACATATGCATGAAGTGTATGTTTCACATGCCAAAGATGCGGATGTCTGTATCGTAGAAGGTATGATGGGCATGTTCGATGGATACGACCGTAGTAAAGGTTCATCGGCAGAGATTGCAAAGATTTTGAATCTTCCTGTTGTGTTGGTGGTAAATGCTAAGTCGGCCGCTTATTCATTGGCCGCTATGATTAAAGGTTATTTGGATTTTGATCCGCAAGTGGAAGTCGCAGGCGTTATCTTCAATCAGGCAGGGAGCGACCGTCATGAGGAAATGTTGCGTGAGATTTGCGATGATCTGAATGTGCCTTGTTTGGGTTGCTTGCGGAAATTCGATGCATTGAAAGAGGAAAGTAGGCACTTGGGACTGGATTTCAGTCGTAAAGATGAAGATGGTATCACTGAGACACTGCTGAAGCAGTTAGACGCACAATTGAACTTGGATTTCTTGTTGCAGATCACACGCCGGGAGGTGGATGTCACCACAGAAGTCAAAAAGAATGTCTCTCTATCCGGAAATATATGGGTGGCACGCAATAAGGAAAGTTTCTCCTTTATCTATGCTGAACATCTTGATTACCTGAATCAGTTTGGTACGGTTACTTTCTTCGATCCGGAAGACAACAGTGCGGTAGTACCGGATAATGTGGATTTGCTCTATCTGCCCGGAGGTTATCCGGAAAATCGTGCGCTTCAATTGAGTGCAGCCCCCCGTGTAATAGATTCAGTCAAGGCTCATATTGAGCGGGGAGGAAAAACAATTGCTGAATGTGGCGGTATGATGTATCTGGCTTCGGAACTGGTGATGTGCAAAGATCCCTATACAGCTTTCAAAATGGTAGACGCATTACCTATGAAAGTTTCCGCTTGCAAGGATGATATGCGTTTGGCAATGGGGTATAGAAGCTTTGATTTTCGTGGGGTGAAGCTGCGTGGACATGAGTTTCATTATTCACGGATCATTGAGCAGGATGAGAAGCTTGCTTCGGCTGTGCAAGTTTATAATGCTAAAGGACACCCTGTGAATACAGCCGTGTTTCGTTATAAAAATCTGATAGCGAGCTATACGCATTTGTATTGGGGAGAAACGGGAATTTGGTCATTATTCGAACAAGTTCCGGGAGAGTGAAATTACTTAAGCTTATTGATTCAGTTTAGCAAGTAGCCTGAAAGGCTTTTATTATATAGCGTAGGGCATCGCCCTACGTAACAAATATGCCCTCGATAACAAGCCCTGAAAGGGCGTAATATATTCTTTTATTTCGCCCTTTCAGGGCTTAAACAAAAATGTATATTACTCATGTAGGGCGATGCCCTACGCTATATAATCTCAGGCTTTCAGCCTGACGGATTGTTTGTGAACTTGAATAAAATCATGTAAAAAATAGCAATATTTATGAGACGAATTTATACTAAAACAGGAGATAAAGGAATGACAGGCATCCACGGTGGAGAGCGTGTTCCGAAAGATGATATCCGCATTGAAGCCAATGGTTGCATTGATGAATTGAATACGGTGATAGGAATTGTCAGGTCGTTGCTTCCGGTGAAAGATGCATGGCAGGAATTACTCCATGATATACAACGTGAGTTGATGGTGGTGATGAGCCATGTTGCAACCCCTTCCGGTTTACGGGATGCAGATCCGGAGAGACCGGGTAGTGGTAATCCCAACGAACTTCATGCTGTGGAAATGACAGTGCAGTGCGAACAGGCTATGGACGCAATGATGTTTCAGCTTGAAGATAACGGCTATTTCCTGCTACCGGGTGGAACACAGGTGTCGGCTCAGTTACAGTTTGCCCGTGCCGTAGCCCGTCGTGCCGAACGTAGGCTTTGGACGCTGAATCGGGAAGATCCTGTACCGGAAGATATATTGCGTTTTATCAATCGACTTTCCGACCTGTTCTTTGTCATGGCCCGTATGGAAATGCAACGCCAGGGATGGGATGAGGAACGGTGGCAATCATTTGCTTATAAACGAAAGCGATAATGCTTATTCTTGAATACCCATAAACTCAACAAGAAGTACACTACCACTTGTACCCACAGGGTTATCATTTCCGGACGGATATCTACCATATCTCCTCCCATTGAATTCAGTTTGACGAAGGCAAGCACGGCAGGTGCTGCCGGAACTACGTAGTGTGCTGCCTGCCAATACCATGGCATCAGTTCGAGCGGATAAGAGACGCCGGACAGGAAGATATAGCCTACGGAGAAGAAGGCGATCATCAGTAGAGGTGCTTCTGAGTCTGTGAAGTAACGTGATGCAGCCAGTCCGAAGAAACTTGTTCCTATCAGGAAGGGAATCATCATTGTGATAATGTCTCTGCCGTTTCCAATATTAGGGATACTGAAAAAATGGGGGAGCAGGCCTAATAAGAATAAGGCAAAGATGAAATAAAGCATAACGTAAACGAAGGTTCTTCCGGAAACATTATATAACGCTTGGCGCCAGGTAAGATTCGTATTGAGCTGAGATTGCTTCGAGAAAATAGGGCGTCTGTTTCGTTCTGCCTCTTCTCCCGTCACCATTCCTATCACCATCAATAAAGTCTGAAAGATAATGATAATCATAACTGCCGGAATAAGATATGAACCATATCCTTCCGTATAATTATACAGGGCCGTGCCCGCTACATTGACAGGTGCGGATGAGACTACTGCCAGTAATCCCTGTGGTGGCAAGAATACGGCACCCTCTGTACGGTGTGCATCGTTTACGGCAAGCATCACGCGCGAAGAAGCCTCTTGCAGATTCTTGAAATTCAGGAAAGCATCCGTTGCGGCATAAACACTAAAGACCGATTGCTCTCCACGGCCGACACGGGCGTCGAAATCGGCAGGAAGATATAGAATACCGTCTACTTTGCTCTGCTTCAGCCACTCTTTTGCTTCAAGATAATTGGGTGTCAGTGCGTAGACTGAGGCCTGTGGAGTGGCATTGAGTAGCCGGATATATTCGCGGCTGAGAGCCGAATGAGAATTGTCGACAACTGCAACCGGAGTTTTCCGTACAAGGTTGGGAGCATACATCAGGTTATAGAGAAGACCGTAAGCAAAGATTCCGCCTATTAATACCAGGAGGATTGCTGCATTGGTGCTGATGGCACGCCATTCCCTGAAAATGATAGTGGCTATTGAGGGGGAATATGCCGTACTGTGGATAGGGGCTGAATCTTCTTCTACTGTATCTTTCAAAATCCAGTGCCTCAATCTCGGCAGTATCAATAATGCCAGTAGTGGAAAAAGCAAAAGTATAGCTGCTGATTGCCAGTAATACCCGAAACCTGAGTCAAAATAAATCATCGACTGTGAGATTTCAGTGAAGTGCCGGACGGGAAACAGATAGGATGCTGCGTGTACCGGAGGATACATACTTGTTACGGGGAAGGTGACACCTGAAAGAGTAGCACCCAATGAACCGATCATGGATACGATACTGATAATGTATGCTATCCGTGGGAAGATGGAAAATATAAACACTGCGAGTGCTTGCGTGGCGATGATAAAGATCAGTGTCATGAAGTTCATCATCAGCAAGCTACCGTGGAAAGGAATGTGTACTACTCCATAAAGGATATAATTTGCCAATATACCGATTACTGAGAAGATGAATGTATAAGGCAATAGTTTACCGATGACGGCAGTCAGAATATTCCCTCGTGCTGTGGTCAGCCATTCCTGTGCTGTATTGAACTTGATTTCGCTACCAATGGCATATACTGTCATCAACAGAATAAGTATCTGGAACAGGACATAGAAAAATGGTTGGCTCAGATAAACAGAATAATCCAGGTCGGGATTATAAAGTGGGTGCATACTGGCTTGTACAGGCAGGAGGAATGTGGTTATCTGTTCCTGGTTGAGCCCTAAAGATACGGCTTCCATGGCAATGGGGGAGAGAGCGACAGGTGCCAGCGCGGTTTCGAAAGCTGCCATCAACTCGCTACCCACGGAGAGGAGAGCATAATGGTAGTAGTAAGAAAGCGTGGCATTCATTCCTGTCGTAGCATGCTGTTCAAAGCCGGTAGGAATGGACAGGTAACCATATATTTCTTTGCGTTGCACGGCTTGCCGGGCGGCGGCTTCGTCGGTAAAATGCCGTGTGACGCTGAAAGTAGGTACGGCAGATATATTTCGTGCGATTTGCCGGGATGTGGCAGTATTGTCCTGATCGACAATGCCAATAGGAATGTTCTCCATTTGTCCGTTGCCGAAAATGGTTGCCATGAAGAATAAGCAGAATAGGGGCAGTACGAGGCATACGCCGAGGTATAACCTGCGGGAGGTCATACGGCGAAGTTCGCGGTGGAGTACATTGTATAACGGACTTTTCATCATTCACACAGATTATCGGTTAATCATTAATAGTAAGCAGCACTGACATTCCCGGACGCAATCCTTCTACCGTTTGTGTGGGACGGGCATGTATTTCAAAGGTCTGCATATCATAGCTTCCCGTCTGTTTGGTTGATTTCCAAGTGGCGAAGCTGCCCAGCGGACTGATATAATAAATACGGAATTCTACGTTCTTCCGGCCGATAGCAGGGACATCTGCGTGGAATATACCGTCCATCTTGAACTGTGGCATCAGGTCTTCGCGTACATTGAGTACAACATGAGCGTCATTCATAACGACAAGGTTCATGATAGGTGTGCCTGGTGCAACAAGCTCTCCACGTTTGGGAAATATAGTTGAAATCTGTCCTGCTTCCGGTGCTGTCAGACGTGCATCAACAAGGAGGGAGGATACTTCATCTACTGTACTGCGTGCAGCAGCTACCATGCTGCGTGCTGATGCGCGGTCTTCGCTTTGTGCTCCATCTACTGCCATCTGGTATTGTTCGTAAGCAGCACGTTCGGCAGCTTGTGCGGCGCGGTACATGGCTTCTACTTCGTCTTTCCGCTGGGAGGTGACGACACTGTCTTTATAAAGTGTCAGGATGCGTTGATAAGTCGTTTGTGCCAAGGTCAGGTCACTCTTGGTTTTGTTCCAGAGCTGCTGGGCGGTGGCGATGATCTGTCGGCGTGTACCGGCGTCGATTTTCTTGTTCTGTTCCTGGGCTACTTGCTCGAGGGCATTTACTTGCCGGTATTTGGCTTCTATCGTCGGACTGTTGATGACGACAAGTGTATCGCCTGCCTTTACCCAGTCTCCTTCACGGACAAGAAATGAATCTACTCGTCCCGGTAATTTACCGCTGATACGGATTTCCGTCGTTTCTATTTGTCCCTGAAGAACGAGGGGCTGATGACTCATAAGGACCATTCCCAGGATAGAGACAAGTATGGTGATTGCCAATATGATGACAAATGCGGTGCTGATGCTTTTTTTTGATAGTTCCATATTGTTATAAATTTATTATGTAGCTAAATGATCATTTAACAGCATAGTTCTTGAATTGTTCCGGTGTACCACAGAGAGCCAGTAGATTCATGAGTGTTACATCGTATTCGTAATAAGCGGCCAGACGGGCTACTTTAACGGTAGCAAGCATGGTCTCGGCATCCACTACCTCGGTACTGGTTGCCATACCTTCTGCGAAGGATTTCTTGCGGATACGTACAAGTTCTTCACTCAGGGCAATGGTCGAGTTCAGTGCACGTACGTTGTCCTGGGCTTTTTGTAATCCGGTGTACAGTTTATCTATACCTACTGAAAGGTCATCCTGTGCTTTATCTTTGCCCAATGCAAGAGTTTGCTCGGCAATTCGTGACTGGCGGATGCGTTTCTCACGTGCCAGCCCGTCGAAAAGATTCCAGGTAAAGCCTACGCCGACCATTGTACGCGGAACAAGGTTGCTTTGTATGCCGTGGGCATATAGTGTTTGTTTACTGAAGAGGGCGATGTCCGGCAGATAACCGCTTTGGTCTATACGTAGCTGCTGCTTGGCGATACTCTGCTGAATGGATAGCTGGTTCAGCATGGGATTGCCGGCACGCATGGTTTGCACGAATTCTTCTTTGAGCGGAAGCGTGGAGTTGATGAACAGAGGGGAGGTAGGCTCAATCTTACAACTGTCTTCCAGATTGAGCAGGGTGCACAGGGCACTTTCTACCACGGTGACTTCTTTCTGTGCTGCTTCCAGTGCCCTTTGTGCTTCGTCCATATTGACTTGGGCAAAGAGGCGTCCGGCTTTATCAATCATTCCGGCAGCTTCCAGTTTGAGAGCATTTTCGTAATGCTGCCTCAGACCATTATAGGTATCCTGGCGTACTGCTGCGACTTCGCGTGCAAGGCTGAGGCCATAATAACTTTCGGCAAGCAGGGTTCGTTGGGTAGCGTCAGTTTGAGCACGGTTTTCACGGGCGAGGTCAATCATCCGGTTTCCGATTTTGCCGGCTCGTACACGTTTACCACCGGAGAAGACGATCCATTCGGCCGTCAGACCCACGGTGGTGAGGTTGCGGGGGGCGAGGGGGAAGACGAGGGTATGGGCGCCTATCTGGTCCAGTATCCCGCTGATGAACTGGTCGTCGGGGATGATGTCATGTACAAAATCCTTTGCGGGGTCGGTGAATTGGGATAGAGGTTGCTTAACTTCTATCTTTTCGGACATGTGGACGTAGGTACCGGCTCCCTGCAGGCTGGGATACCACAGAGCATTGAGCTTGTCCCGTTCTGTGCGGGCGGCTTCAATGCCTTTGTCGGCGATCTTGAGGCTTTGATTGCCTTTCTGCAACATTTGTAAAGCGTCATCGTAGCTGAGGGAGAGGTTCGTTTGTGCCGACACAGATAGGTTCGCTCCCAACAGAACGATAAATAAAATTTGTTTCATACGTCAAGTTGTTGGTTTAGGTTAGTTTATCTCAAACACTCTTCTTTTTCTATTGTTCAATTTAGCTGTCATTTTACTGAAAAATCATTTCTGTATAGGGAATTTGTACCGGCTATCCATTAAATTTTATAAATTTGCATCCTAAAAAATATTTATGAAGAAACTTCATCCAGTTATGTTTGCCGGAACTGGCAGCGATGTAGGAAAAAGCATTATAGCCGCTGCCTTTTGCCGCATCTTCCGTCAGGATGGTTATCATCCGGCACCGTTTAAGGCACAAAATATGGCACTTAATTCCTATGCTACTCCCGAGGGGTTAGAAATAGGTCGTGCACAGGCTGTCCAAGCCGAAGCTGCGGGTGTACCCTGCCATACAGATATGAACCCGCTGTTGTTGAAACCCTCCTCTGACCATACATCACAAGTGGTGCTCAATGGACGCCCTATCGGCAATCGGGATGCCTACGACTATTTCCGCGTGGAAGGGCGCGAAGAACTCCGTCGTGAAGTCTGCTCTGCCTATGACCGTCTTGCCACTCGTTATAATCCTATTGTATTGGAAGGTGCCGGAAGCATTTCAGAAATAAATCTCCGGGATACGGATTTGGTGAATCTGCCTATGGCTCTACATGCCGGGGCAGATGTAATCCTTGTCGGAGATATTGATCGAGGCGGAGTCTTTGCCAGTGTCTATGGCTCGTTGATGCTGCTTCGTCCTCATGAAAGGGAACGTATTAAAGGTATCCTTATCAATAAATTCCGTGGAGATATCCGTCTTTTCGAACCGGGAATCAAGATGCTCGAAGATCTTTGTGGCATACCTGTGGTAGGAGTGGTACCTTACTATCGCGATATTTATATCGAAGAAGAAGACTCCCTGGCTCTTGCCACGAAATCTGTACAGGCGGAACAAGGCAAAGTCAACATCGCTGTCATTCTCCTGCGACATCTCAGTAACTTCACTGATTTTAATGTTCTTGAACGCGATCCACGTGTTCATCTTTTTTATACCAATAATACCGATGAAATAGCTAAAGCTGACATCATTCTGTTGCCAGGTAGTAAAAGTACGCTTGCCGACTTGCATGAATTGCGCCGTAATGGTGTAGCACAAGCCGTCATCCGAGCACACCGTGAAGGTGCTACTGTCATGGGTATCTGTGGTGGTTATCAACTGATGGGCCAGGAAGTTTGCGACCCCGATCATGTAGAAGGAGAAATAGAGCGTCTGCCCGGGCTGGGGCTTCTGCCTGTCAGCACCCATATGACGGGAGAGAAAGTTACCCGACAAGTCCGGTTTCATTTAGTTGAGAGTGGAGATTTGAAAGTTGAGAGTGGAGAGTTGAGAGTTGAGAGTTGGTTGTGCAATGGAGTCATGCCGAACGGTCACTCTCCACTCTCCACTCTCAACTCTCAACTTCTCCAAGGTTATGAAATTCACATGGGCACTACCATTCCTACCTATGATGCTCCGGTTTCTCCGTTGAATCTTTTGGAAGACGGTCGGACGGATGGTTATTATGTCAACCGTACTTGTATGGGAACCTATATCCATGGCATCCTCGACAACCCTGCGTTTATAGACTTCCTTCTCGAACCTTTTGCAGATAAGCTCGCTGATACCGGAACTGCTTTTGATTATCAACAATTCAAAGAAGAACAATATGATAAACTCGCCGATCATGTGCGTCGTCACATCAATCTGCCGCTTATCTACCAAATACTGACCACTCATGATTGAAGGACACGGAGACGATTCATATAAATATCAACGCCCGATAGAGGTTAATTTCAGTTCCAATGTATATGGCCGTGTGGATTTGTCCGGCCTTCAGGCATATCTTTGCCATCGTATCAGTGGAATTTCTTCTTATCCCGAACCGGAGCCTTATACATTGGAAGGTCGTTTGGCAGAGAAACACCATCTTCCTTCCGCTTCCGTTTGTGTAACGAATGGTGCCACGGAAGCCATTTACCTGATAGCGCAAACATTTAGGGGTACTAATACCGCTATTTTTCAGCCTACATTCAGTGAGTATGCAGATGCTTGCCGTATGCATGGGCATCGGGTAACATCTATGTATAAACTTCCTACGGCTGAAGATAATTATCTCTTGCCACCTGACATCCGCATGTTTTGGCTTTGTAATCCTAACAATCCTACAGGTGCAGTAATAGAAAAAGCATATCTGAAAGAATTAATAGAACATAATCCACAAGTTTGCTTTGTAATTGACCAGTCTTATGAGTTTTTTACTCTGCAACCTCTGTTTTCACCGGTTGAAGCTGCCCATTTTTCAAATGTCCTGTTGCTTCATTCTATGACGAAGCGTTACGCAGTTCCCGGGTTGCGTCTGGGGTATATAACTGCTCATGAAGGTTTGCTTAGCCGTTTGCGTACCCACCGTATGCCTTGGTCGGTAAATCAACTGGCTATTGAAGCCGGTCTTTATCTGCTTGAATATGACGTTCCTAATCCATTGAATATATCTGCTTATTTGCAGGAGACGGCTCGTTTACGCAATGCATTGGAACAGATAGGTGGTCTTGAGGTATGGACTACGGAAACTCATTTTATGTTGGTTCACCTTCGTTTTGGTAAAGCTTCCGCATTGAAGGATTATCTTGCTAATGAACATGGTATTCTCATTCGGGACGCTTCTAACTTTGAAGGTCTGGATGAACGCTTTTTCCGTATTGCTACTCAGACACCGGAGGAGAATAACCGCCTTGTACAGGCGATAGGACAGTGGTTTGAAACTTATTAATAACAGTAATATCATTCTCATTCTCCTCCTCTCGGGAGTAGGAGTACCCTTAGGGGGAGGTGGTAGGACAATATAATGCATATGGAAGAAATTCTCATCATTCTGGGCACCGTTTTTACTCTTAGCCTGCCTTTACTCGCCGCCTGGCTGCTCGATCGCTGGCTTGGTGATCCTGCTTGGTTGCCCCATCCCGTCGTCGCATTCGGAAAGATGATCTCATTTTCTGAACATCTGTTGAATAAAGGACAGAACCGAAAGTTGAAAGGTGCACTTGCTGCTATCGTTCTCGTTCTTGTTATCTATTTTGTTGCTTCCTACTTGTTTCGTTGGGTAGCATCATTTTCTCCGGGGGGATTTCTGACGTTGCAGATACTTGCCATCTTTTTCTGTTTGGCGGGCACTACACTTGTTCGTGAAGTCCGTATGGTATTCGAAGCTGTAGACCGTTCGTTAGAAGAAGGAAGAAAGCAGGTAGCCCGCATTGTCGGCCGTGATACTTCGGAACTTTCTGCCCAAGAAGTACGTACTGCTGCTCTTGAAACTCTTGCAGAGAATCTGAGTGACGGAGTGATCGCGCCTTTATTCTGGTATATGCTGTTGGGTGTCCCCGGTATGCTTGCCTATAAGATGGTGAATACCCTCGATTCTATGATTGGGTATCGTAATGAACGTTACCGGGACTTTGGTTGTTTTGCTGCTCGTTTGGATGATGTTGCTAATTACATACCTGCTCGTCTGACAGCTTTCCTTATGATACTTGCTTTTCCACGCGGTGGATTCTGGAATCTATTAAAATTTGTCGGTATGTATGGTAATCAGCACGCCAGCCCTAATTCCGGGTATCCTGAAGCTGCTCTTGCCGGCATTCTGAATTGCCGTTTCGGAGGCCCGCATAATTATTTTGGTGAGGAAGTATGGAAGCCTTATATTGGAAGTAATGGTCGCCTCCTGACTACAGAAGATATGAAAATTGCAGTTAGTGTCAACCGTCGTGCAGAAGGAATAATGATAATAATCCTGATAATAACGATTACTTTGGTCTCTTTTTTCATTTAGGTATTCACAATTTTTTGCTTTTCGGAAAATATTGAATATATTTGCCAACGTATGCGGTGAATGACAACACAAACACCACACAGCACGAAACAAACAAACTTCATGAGAAACTTACTGAAATA
>OHAA01001064.1_pt1 | contig 15618 bp, 10 predicted proteins | sample 1606051 | NCBI WGS metagenome assembly OHAA01 (sample SAMEA3541493, study PRJEB24748) | human gut metagenome | biome: human gut; feature: human-associated habitat; material: faeces | place: China | collected 2012
GATCACCATCGCCCCGCCGATGAGTCCGTAGAGCATCATGGGGATTTGCCGTCCCGGCGAGCTGGCCCACTCCGTGGCGAGGAAAAAACCGCCGAGGAAGGTGGAGCCGGTGCACAGGTGGAAGAAGGGGGTGGCGAACCGCTCGGCATCGATCACGTTGTACAGCGCGGCGGTGAGGAACACGCCCACAAAGAAACTGAGGGCGATTTCCCAGCGGATGGTGCCGCGTGCGGCGAGATATGATCCGCCGATGAACAGTGCGCCCGCCTGCGACGCGCCCAGCCCGCCGATCTGGTTGCCGAGGAGAAGGTCGGTCAGGCCGATGTGGCTGACCGCTCCGGCTCCGAAATATTTGAGCCGCACCAGCGGATCGATGAAGCTGGTGTCGAGCTGCATGGAGTTCGGGTCCATGAGCGCGGGCCACGAGACGTACAACATGGCCCAGCCGACGAGCGCGGTGTTGACAGCGTTGGCTCCCAACCCGCCGAAGGCCATCTTGCCGAGGCCAATCGCCAGTGCTGCCCCGAGCATAACCAGCCACCACGGGGCGTTGGCGGGCAGCAGGAACGCGAACAGCAGGCAGGAAACCGCTCCGGAAAAATCGTCCACACTGATATCCTGGCCCATGATCTTCTGACAGAGCGCCTCGGTGGCGATCCCGGTCACCATCGCCAGTGCCATAACCCGCGCCGCCGGGATGCCCCAGTGCCACACCGCCATGAACGCCGCCGGAGCCAGTGCCAGCAGCATCGCGTAGCTCGCTTTCTTCACCGTCCGCCCGCAGTGCCAGAACGGCGGCGCGCTCACCGCCAGCAGTACCGGCTGTTGATTCGTTTGCGACATCGGCCATATCCTCCTGAAAGCTTCCCTCTCGCATCCCCAGGCTCCACCCCTCTCCTTTCAAAGACGGTTGTAAGGGGGGCGGGGGCGGTTTGGAAGTCCGTTCCTGTTTGGAGCGCATCGGGCCGCGAATGGTTTTCTTACGCTTTATCAAAACGTAATAGATAGTTACGTAAAACCGTTCGCCTTGGACACGCTCCCTGTTCGTCTTTCTCAGCGGTGCGGAGACGATTCCCCGTTCCCGTTCGTTTCCTGTGCCGTACGGAGAAAAGGCTCCGTTCCGGTCTGCTTTTCCAAGCGGGCCGGAATAGGTCTGTTTTCCGGACGCTCTTCCCCGGCGGAGGAGCTTCCTCCCCCAAGTGGCATCATAAAAATGCCGTAACATCAGTTCATTGCTAAAAATATCTGTTTTCAAGAAACCTAAAAGGCAGAGCCGTCCTTCTGGGATTTTCTCCCTAGAGTTGCTTCGTCTTCAGTTCGACCAGTCCCTTGTCCCGCTCCATCTCCGCAAGCTTGCGCTTGGCGAGGCGGATGTACTGGAGGACGGGGCGCCGGGCGATGCAGACATACCCGCAGAGGCCGCACTCCAGACAGGATTCGATGTGCTCGGCACGGCAACGTTCGTGCAGAGCGAACTCCGCGTATCGGCTGAGGTTGCTCGGCTTGAGCCGCGCCGGACAGACCAGCACGCACGCCCCGCAGCTTACGCAGGGGCTGTGCCCTTCCATCGGTGGGATGGTTCCGGCCTCGACTACGAAAATGCCGTAGGTCCCTTTGGTGACGCTGCGGTCGAGCCGGTCGAGGCTCTCGCCCCGCAACGGGCCGCCGCGCACCACCGTGTCGCCGTCCTTGAGCCGGATGTTGGCGAATTGCAGCAGCTCCCCGATGGTGGAGCCGTCGCGCACGATGTAGTTGCCCGAGTGTTCGTAACTGCCGATGGTGACGACCGTTTCGATGAGCGGACGTCCGAGGCGGCCCACGCGCCCGAGGCTCCAGATGTTGTGCAAGCCCACGATGCCCACACCCTCGGGGTTCTCCTCGCCGGTCACGGCCTTGATCACCAGCTGGTCTACGCTGTTGGGATATTCCGGCTCGACATAGGCCAGCGGGATGCCCTCATAGGCCACCTTGGAGCCTTTGGGCACGGCGAGGATCACGTTGTCCGCGCGGGCCATGCGGCGGTGCAGCTCCATGCCCGTCCGCAGGTTCTCCACGTGCGACACAAGCATCGGTTCCGCCCACGTTACGCCGGGATCGGGGTTCAGGGCGTTGATGATCAGCGTCTTGCACCGCCGCCCAAGAGAGCGGGTGTTCACGCCCATCTTTTTCACAGCGAGGGCCAGCTCATCGCCTTCCAGCCCCTGCCCGAGCAGGTCCACGGGCTCCACTTCTGGGGCGTCCTTGGAAGGGTCGGTGGCGGCCAGGAACACGCTGCGTTCCGTGATTTCGCTGATTTCGCCGTGGATGGAGGCGAAGAGGTCGCCCTTGTCCGGTGCAGGATGCTCCCCGAGGAGCATACCCGGATAGACGGGGGTTTTCCTTTTCAGACCGGGAACCAGCGTGAAACCTTCCCGGTTGAGCCTGACCAGCTTGGGCGACGGCCCGTAGCTGAAACGCTGCGTCACCCCGTAGACGAGATGGAAACGGGGATCGTTGAGGATCTGGAAACGTTGCTTCATGACAGTCCGCCTATTTCGTGTGGCACTGGTTGCACTGGTCCTTGCGGAACGGCCCCTTGCCGTGCTTTTCGTGGCATTTCATGCAGTTGCCGTGGAGGGCCGTCATGCGGTCGGGGATGAGCTCCGAGGCCTTGACGTCTCCATGGCAGACCGTGCAGTCGGCATCGCCGGGGTTCACGTCCACGGGCTGCCCGGAGGCGGACAGCTTGCGGTTGTCCGTAAAGGGATGGCAACTTGTGCAGCCCTTCATGCCCGCGTCGAACCATTCCTGATGGCAGTCCGCGCACTTGGCATGTGCCGCAGTCTTCATGTCGGGGATGTCCCCCATCGGCTTGTCGAGGTGGCAGGCCGTGCAGCGGGCGGGTTCCGGCTCGATGTCGGCGTTGGCATGATGGCAGTCCGTACAGGAAAGGTCGTACTCCTCGGCATGGGCCGCGTGGTCCCACTTCGCGGGCGCGCTGCCCATATGGTGGCAGGTCGCGCAGGTCGTCTCGTCGTCCGCAAAGGCAGCGACGTGATCCTCCCGGAAGGAGCCGTCGAAGTCGACGCCGTGGCACGCGCCGCAGGGCTGGACATTTTCGCGCGCCTCCGCCGATTCGTGATGGCAGGTTTCACAGGCTACCTTGTAGTCTTCAGCGTGCCTCCGGTGGTCGAACACGACCCGTCCCCCGGCGTTTTCGAGCAGGAGGCGGACAGGCGTTTTCCCAACCGTGTCATGAGTATAGCCTATGACCGCCACCACGGCCATCAAACAGCAAAAAACGGTGACAAAGACATGACGTCTTGGCATGACAAACATTCCTTATCTTTAAAATACGAGGGATCGATAAGGCCGCGGAGTACCGGGGCAGGGTACCCGGAAAAGGGGACGGCTGACGGTGTTGACACCGTTTCCATGTTAGGCGGCATAGCCGAATCGGGCATTGGATATCTATGCCCGCCCCCCTGCGGTTACGTACCGCCGTTCCGGCGCAATGTCCCGAGCCTATTCATCGTATGGATAGCCGGATGCGACGAACTCCTTAACGTGACGTGAATTGGGGTATACTCCTTTCGCGGTCAGCTCCTTGAGCGCGCCGGATTTGTCAAACCATTTGGTATGCAACAGTTCTTCCGATTTATGGCCGAGCGGCTTGCCGAGATAGGATTCGTACAGTGTCCGCACTTGCGCGTTGTCTTGGGAAGCTCTTTTGGAGAATTGTTTGTCGGCACCGTAGACGCCATTGATACGATCTCCCATGTACTCCTTGAATGCTTTTACCGCAGCTGCGGCCTTGCCGGTCATGCGGATACCGAGAAGGATTCCCCCTGAAAGCATACAGGCTCCCTTTAGAAAACCGCGCCGGGTCACAGTGGCGAATGACATGGTCTTTCTCCTTTAAACGTTGGCAGATTGGGCGAGACGTTTCCTGAATCCAGCGAAGAAACCGAGGGCTTTGCGCTCAAGCGAGGCGAACAGGGACGGCATAAGCGGCTGTCCTCCGCCGCAGACGCATCCCCCGGGGCAAGCCATGAACTCGATGAAATGGTACGGCGAGTTCCCCGCCTTCACCTGATCGCAGATCTCGGCGAACCGTTTGGCTCCATGCACGACGGCAAGGCGGAGTTCCGTGCCGTCCAGGGTCACGGTATATTCCTTGAGACCGCTCAGCCCACGGACCTGTTTGAAATCCCATGAATCCGGACGGATTCCGGTAACGGCCTGATATGCGAAGCGCAGTGCCGCCTCCATGACGCCTCCGGTCACGCCGAAGATGGTGGCTCCGCCTGTGGATTCTCCCATCAGGCTGTCGCGTTCTCCGTCCGGGAGGCTGGCGAAATCAATGCCTGCCTTACGGATCAGGTAGGCCAGTTCACGGGTCGTCAGAGTGGCGTCGATGTCTTGCTGTCCGCTGGAATTGAGTTCCGGACGCAATCCTTCGTATTTTTTGGCGATACATGGCATGATGGACACTGTATAGATGTCCTTGGGAGCGTATTGCATCCGCTGCGCGCCGTAGGTCTTCGCCAGCGCACCGTTCATGCCGATGGGAGACTTGCAGGACGAAAAATGCGGCAGCAGTTCCGGGTAGAACGTTTCGGCGTATTTCTGCCAGCCGGGGCAGCAAGATGTGAACTGGGGAAGATCTTTTTGGCCGCCCAAGCGTTCCACAAACTCAGACGCCTCTTCCCATATGGTGACGTCTGCCGCGAATTCCGTATCCCAACAGTGAGAGAAGCCCAATGCCTTGAGGGCGGACAGCATCTTCCCAGTAGTCACAGTTCCGACAGGCAGGCCAAAGGCTTCGCCGAGCGCATAGCGTACGGACGGAGCCGGCATGGCCACGCATTTCACGTGGCTGTCCTTGAGCTTTTCTTCCAGTTTGGGGACCCATGATCGAACCTCGTATATCGCCATCGAAGGACAATGGGTCAGGCACTGCCCGCAATTGATACAGAGCTCCCGGTATTTGATGGTATGCGGCTCGAAAGTTTCCCCGTAGATGGCTCCAGTAGGGCAGTATTGTTGGCACGTATCGCACCCGATGCACTTTTCCTGATCGATCTCAACAAAGGTCAGGCTGTCAGGTTGTACCCCTGTTTCGGGCACATTGAGTTCGTATTCGACATGTTCCATAACGACACGTGTCATTCTACCCTCCTGTCGCTCATAAGGTTACAAAAAACTGCTCCATCCCCGGCGCGCCATGATGACATCCTCCCCGTGCCGCATGGAGTTAGGGGAACGGAGTGTTGGCTTTCCATAGGATATAGGAATCCGCCGGATGCTCGCCGACGTTAAGGGGCACCGCCGTTGCGGGCAGACGAATGCGGAGAGCATCCACGATATGGGCAAGGTGTTGCTGGTCTTCATGGATCCCACCCGACTGGAGAACGATAGTGTTACGGTACGTTCCGCTTTCAAAGATAGCCCCTTCGGCAAGGTGGTGGCGGTGTGGCGTGGGGTTGGCCTAGTGCAGCCCGCAATAGCGGCAGTTCCGTTCATAGTGGTTCGAGAACTCGATCCGCCCGCAGACAAAGGTATGCGTCCCCTTCTCGCGTTGGCGCTCCTCACTTGCACGGGCGCAGAGCTCCGTGTAGGGCGTTTTGGACAGCTGTTTAGAAGATCTTCCTGGAACATGGCTGCCTCCCCCCAGAACTGGCGGCTAAAACCTGAAATCTCTCTGTCCGGCCGCGATTTTCTCCAGACGTTCGGCCGCGATGTGCCTGATCCTCTCGTTCGGAATGTTGCCCAGTTCCCTCCGGATCAGCGCCGAACCGGTACGTCGCGCCTGTTCGGAGGCGTAGTCCTCCAGATACTCCTTCAAAGTCATCAGCGCGTTGGGATGGCAGCAGTCGGCAATTCTGCCGCTTTTGCACAGCGCCATGAATCGGTCGCCCGTCCTGCCCTCCCGGTAACAGGCCGTACAGAAGCTCGGGATGAAGCCGAGCTCCATCAGCCAACAGACGACCTCGTCCAGTGTCCTGTTGTCGCTGACGTCGAACTGGGCCGAATTTTCCTCTTCGGAGTCCGGAGAACCGTACCCGCCGACGCTGGTTTTCGACGCCCCGCTGAGCTGGGATACGCCGAGCCGGATGACCTTTTCCCGGGTGGCCTTGCTTTCGCGGGTCGAAATGATCATGCCCGTATAGGGGACGGCAAGCCGCAGGCAGGCGCAGATCTTGGCAAATGTTTCGTCGTCGATGCCGTTGCCGAACTCGTCGGGATCGATGTCGTCAGCCCGCTTCACCCGGGGTACGCTTATGGTGTGTGGGCCGACGCCGTGCACGGCTTCAAGATGCTCCGCGTGCATCAGCAGCGCGGCGAACTCGTAGCGATACCTTTCGAGGCCGAACAGGACACCGATGCCCACATCGTCGATTCCACCCTGCATGGCTCTGTCCATCGCTTCGGTATGATAGGCATAATTGTGCTTCGGCCCCGCCGGATGGAGCTTCTCATAACTCTGCTTGTGATACGTTTCTTGGAACAGAATGTAGGTCCCGATTCCGGCGTCCTTAAGTTTTCTGTAGTTCTCGACGGTGGTTGCGGCTATATTGACGTTGACCCTGCGGATCGCCCCGTTCCTGTGTTTGACGCTATATATGGTCCTGATGCTTTCCAGAATGTATTCAATGGGATTATTGAGGGGATCCTCGCCGGATTCTATGGCGAGTCGTTTATGCCCCATGTCCTGAAGAGCCGTCACTTCTCGGACGATGTCTTCCTGCGTTAGTTTTTTCCGCGCAATATGCTTGTTTTTCGTATGATATGGACAGTAGGAGCAGCTGTTTATGCAGTAATTCGATAGATACAGTGGTGCGAACATCACGATGCGGTTGCCGTAGATATCCTGCTTGATCCGCTCAGCCAGCGCATAGATTTTCTGAACCTTTTCCGGCACATCGCAGGCCAGAAGAACGGATGCTTCGCGATGAGAGAGCCCCTTCTTTCGTTCCGCCTTTTCGATGATGGAATCGACCAGCCCGAGGTTGTTCCTGTTCTCTGACGCGTATGCTATCGAGGCGAGGGCTTCGTCGTGGCATATGAACTCTTCGGCATTCAATGACGACGGATTATACATGGCTTATGTCCTTGTCATGGTGTTTGATGGAACAGTATTCCCATAATGCCTGTTTGATGCCGGACCTTGTCCATCTCGCAACTATTTGAATATAATGAATATAAAATACTATTTTAAAGCCTACGCCCTCGTGTTACTTTTGTCAATATAATGTTACGAAAAAAGCGATTACGTTCTCCAATTCACAATAGTTGACTCGCGGAAACAAGTATCCCACTGGAATCACTATCACCAGTTCTGGGTATATTGCTCGTGATATGGGTTTCCCATTACATTCCATCCCGTTATCTCTACCAGAAGGCCATGAGTTGGAAGGCCAAGTAATCACTGTTCCAACGAGGATCGAAGCGCCCACGTTTTTGACGAACTTGTGTAGGATTAAAGCTGATTCCACTAGCAGCCAGACTCGGCAAGGCCAGTCCAATTTTTTGTTGCAACTTGTCTGGTTTTATTTCATCTTTTTGATTTATAGTGGTTCAGACTTGATCTGACAGTCACTCCGTTTTGACAGCGGCTTCTGCCCGATTAGTTGAGCTGTCCGACCTTTTCCGCCCAGAGGGATTTTCCTTCAATAAGCGTCTGCATGGGAGTCCTTCCGCAGCACATTTTGCTCTGGTGGGTTCTTTGGGTGTTGTAGCTGTCTATCCATGTGTCCAGCAGCTTGAAGTTCTTCCAGAGACTGATACAGCTTTCGCCGGAAGGCAACCTGATAAAACTCATTCAGAATAGTTTTATGAAACTGCTCACAGATACCATTTGTCTGCGGATGACGCGCTTTGGTCTTTGTATGCTCAATGCCATTCACGCCGAGATAGAGTTCATAATCATGGGCCTCACCCCTGCCGCAGTTCTCTGTGCCTCTGTCTGTCAGCATGCGGATGAGCCCCATGTTCATTGAGGAAAAGAAGGGAAGTACCCGATCATTCAACAAGTCAGCGCCAGTAATGGGAGCCTTGGTCGTGTACAGCTTGGCTGCGGCCCACTTGGAGTATGTGTCCACAAAAGTCTGCTGGTAAATGCGGCCTACGCCCTTGATGGTGCCGACATAGAATGTATCCTGACTGCCCAGATATCCGGGATGATGCGTTTCAATTTCGCCACAGGCCCTGTCATCATGCTTTTTCCGCTCAAGGGCCTGCACTTGTGCTTCTGTGAGGACTATTCCTTGCTCTGCCGAGAGCTTTTCCAAGGCACGCAGACGCTGTTTCATGGACGCCAGATCGTGACGCATCCAAATGGACCGTACGCCAGACGGTGAAACAAATACACCTTGCTTACGCAGTTTATTGCTTGCGCGCGTCTGTCCATATGCAGGAAAGTCGATAGCAAAGACCGTGACGGCAACCTCAATAGCCTCTTCAACTCGATTTTTCAGGTTGGGCTTGCGCCTGCTGACCTCGAACAGGGCTTCAACGCCTCCAGCGTCTCTGGCGGCCTGATACCGATAAAAGGTATCACGCGAAAATCCCATTATCTTGCAGGTCTTGGAAATATTGCCAAGCTCGGCGGCGAGATTGAGAAGCCCGGCCTTGTGTTTGATGACGTTTTGATTGAAACTTTCCATTGGGAATTTCCGTGGGCGTGGTGCCCGGTTGATGGTGCGTTTACACTTCCATCAAAACGGAGATTCCCTTTTCGTTCAAGGGCTCACTGTCAGATCAAGTCGAAACTAACCCACATATGAAGACTCACCGGCACATCTCCTCTTTTGTTTTTGAACGGTACTGTTTGCATGGCAGATTCCTTGTTGTATCGTTTGGTTATGGAGAGCTATTCGCGTTATCCGTTCTTCTCGTCTTTGAGCATGGCTGGCAGGCCGTATGCACATCTGTTTCAGTGCGGCCTTGTCTTACGGTTTGCATAGGATAATCCACCGTTAGCATGGCAGCCCTTCTTTGAGAGTTCCTGTGATTTGGACTCTATCCGCCCGGCCCGCCGGAAAATAGGGAATTTCTCCACAATTTCTGCCTATTGCTCTATGTCTGACGGCATGACATGGAAGTCGATGTGTGACATCGAGAACATTGACGGGATACGGGATGGCATTATAGGGATGAAAGACGAGGAAATACATGAAGAAAAAAAGGTGGGCACGGGCTGCACAAGCTGGAAAACACTTGGGTAGTTGCCCAATTCTCCACATGAACGGTTTTGCGATAAACAGGATTACTCTCAAACGGAGGCAAGGTGCCATCATGACAAGGGCGATACGAGTCAACACGGGCAACAGTTGGGCCATTCTCCGGGACATCATCCTTCGGAATACCGCTTCTCGTTCCGAGAGCTATATAACGCCCATCAAAGGTTTCGAGTTCCACCGCCAGGTGAGCAACGCCGATCCTAAGCCGCATTTTTACGAGCCGGTTATCATTGTGGTGGTTCAAGGAAAGAAGCTGGTAAAGATAGGGGCGGAAGAGCACCATTATGGTGAGAACATCTGTTTTGTGTGTGGTGTGGACATGCCGGTCTCCAGCTGCGTCATGGAAGCCAGTAAAGAAACACCCTACCTGTCCATGTCGTTGAAGCTGGATACCGGCCTGATCGCCAGTCTGGCGTCGCAGATACCTTCGCCGTCAGACTCCACGGTCTACAGGGGCGCGGGTACGCAGGAAGTCGATCCGGACTTGCTGGATGCCTTTGTGCGGCTGGCCGAATTGACGGAAAAGCCGGAACAGATTTTGGTGATGCGGGATATGCTGATGCGGGAAATCCATTACCGCCTGCTGGCGGGGGCATTCGGCAATACCCTGCGTTCACTCAATACTCTTGGTTCCCAGGGGCACCAGATCACCAAGGCCATTGCCTGGCTGAAGGAATTCTATAAAGAACCGTTGCTCGTGGAGGACCTCGCTAACCGTTCGCATATGGCCCCATCAACATTCCATAAATACTTCAAAAGGATAACGACGCTGAGCCCCTTGCAGTACCAGAAGCGGCTGCGTCTTGGTGAAGCCCAGCGCCTCATGCTGTCCGAAGGCTACGACGTGACGCAGGCCGCCATGGCTGTCGGGTACGAAAGCGCGACGCAGTTTATCAGGGAGTATAAACGTCTTTTCGGCGATCCGCCGCGCAGAAATGTCATGAGCATGAAGAATATAGCGAAAGGAGCACCGCAGTGGGCGGCCATGTAACTGCGGGGGGGGGGGGAGCCCCGGCTTTTGGGCTGAAAACTTCCCTTGAAAAAAGAAATCTCCGTTTTGATGGAACTGTAAACGTACCATCAGTCGGGCATTACGCCCACGGAGATTTTGTGTTTGTTTTTATTATAGTTGCCGTATTTCGCTGAAGTGTTCCTGTACCATTAGAGGAATACCTCCGCTGCTGGAGAAAACACCTGATACTTTTTCCATACGGTATCCGCGGGCATAACCATCGTCGTCCTGAACGGGATCAGAGAAAAGCGCATTGTAGAACAAAAGTTCTTATTTGGATGTGAAGGTCATCGCGCCATCAAGGCGAATACGCCCCATCCAAGGTATTCACGCGTATACGTGGCATAACGTTTTGGTTCCAAGGTCAGCTGGGTTCGAACTTCTTTTGCAAAGTCGTCGTCAGGGTTCGCTTCGAGCCATCGTCGCATAGTGAGCCATTTGGCTGCCTCATATCTATCCCAGCCTTCCTGGTCAGCCAGAACCATTTCCACAACGTCATAGTTGAGGTCGCCGAAAGATGCGAGAAGTTCTGGAAGTATGAGAAAGTCGATGACGGCATTGGCATGGCAAGCTTTGGCAACATCTTCCGTTGGAGGCAATTGCCGCCAGTAGGGCTCACCGATGAGGATGATACCTCCGGTGCAAAGGCTTTTGGCCAGAAGCTCGATGGTTCCGGCGACCCCCCCACCGATCCATGTGGCACCGATACAGGCCGCCACGCCGACCTTTTCCTCGGTGACGTAGCCGACAGCATCTCCGTGGATGAATTTGACTCTATCTGAGACTTCGAGTTCTTCAGCACGGAGTTTCGCTTGCTCGGAGAATAGCTGACTCATGTCGATGCCAACACCGGTGATTCCGTAATCACGTGCCCATGTGCACAACATTTCGCCCGAACCACTGCCGAGATCGAGTACGCGGGTTCCCCGTTCCAGACGTAAAGCAGCACCGAGAGTGGCGAGTTTTTCTGATGTGAAGGGGTTATGGATACGGTGAGCACTTTCGGTAATGTTGAAGATGCGTGGGATGTCCAAAGTAGAAACTCCTTGTGATAAGTGATGATTAAAAACGCTATGTTGTTCAGGTATTGGATGCAACCTACTTCTTGTTTCAGAAAAGAAAAAGCGCCTCGAGCGAAGCCAAAGCGTCTTTATTGTAACTGTTTTTGATGGTGCTAATGATTTCGTATATAGTTTTTCTGACAAGCAATATCATTTCTCCAAGTCGCTAACAGCGCATCTCGCCAGACGTATGGCTAGAATTTGCCTGTTTCTTGCTTGGAGAGTTTTTTGTCTTTGTATATGTAGGGCACTTGTTAGCTGTATTACGTGAAATATAACTCTATTTCCATAGCTAATTCCCATTTAACGTGACGTTCATATTTTTCTTGGTGCTTGACCTTTTCCACCGCCTTTCCTTCGCCATTGGACTCGTTGTTTTTTTATCTCGATGCCGTCCTCCTTGTCTCCGAACCACCAGGCGGCGAGTTTCCAGCAGAGGGGTTCCACGTTGCCTTTGCGCTGGGCGAAACTACAAGTTGCGTGTCGATCTGTGCTTTGCCCATCCTTGATTGCAGGGTTGTCCACCCGGGCGTTTCGGTTGTATCCGTCGATTTCCTTCTGATTATTCATATAAAGGGGAATGACAAAGGAGATCATCTGCATGTTGATGTTCTTGTTGAGATAGGGATGCATCCATGTGGCTTTCCCATTTCTGATCGGGGTGTAGTATCAGCCTACATGTTCGGTATCCTCCGGGCTGAATCTGGAGAAGTCGGTGGGAAGGTACTGCCGGAAACTGCCGTCAAGCGTCGTTTTGCTTCAAAACAAGCCCGATGTCGGCGGCGTAAATTCGGGATTGAAGCGGAGGGTAGACCGCCAGCGTCTTGACCGATTGCTGGATTCTCGAGACAGCGCATTGATTTCTTGTTTTTTTCTTTGCACATGAGGTTCATGATTTTTACCGAATCCTCATCCACCACATGCTTGGCGTTCAGAATGCTCGCTCCTCCGATCATGCTTGAGGAGAGGAGAATGCAGCCAAGAATCAAGACAATAAATTTGGTCTGGATGGATTTCATCTTTATGCCTCCCCGTGTGAGATTTGCCGCTCGTCGGTTAAAAGACATCCGTGTTTCCTGTTGGGGCAATCCGGCCGCAAGCGGATTTCTTGAGCATGATTCAGGAAGACAGTCGTTGGCTTGGCGAATAATATGAGGATATGGTCGGCAAATACGTTGAGAGGGGTAGGCCGGACACGTGCTTGGTGTCCTTTGTGCTGTGGGGGATATGATGCGGATGTTCGTAATGAAGAGGGAAGGAGTATGAGCATCCGGCAGCAAGCCAGAGAGGATTGGAGGGTACCGCTTTCAGGGCATAGGGAGCAGGAGTTCAGCGCCAGCACTTTTTTATGGGTGGGCTGCCGCAATTGAATGGTCGCCAGCGGATTTTCAACGAGCCTTGCAGCGCCTTCGGCCAGGTCTTTTTATGGCGTTTTTCGGCTCCGTCAGACGCTCGACGGGACTGTTCTCTGCCGCCATTTTCATGAGCAGCCTCCCTATTCCAAACGATGCACTCAAGCTAAACGGCTGAGTACAACAAAAGGACAACGAAAAGAGGGGCTGTCCGCAGAAAGCACAGATATGCCGTCAGCGCACCTTGCTGTCCAAGTAGCCGACATGAATTCCGCCCAGCCATAGTTGGCCATGTATTCGCCGGAATAGGCGTTGACGGCTTCCAGATCCTAGGCAAGGAAGCGGTAGAAATCACAGTCCAGCTTTGTCATATCCACCACATATATTGTAGGTCTTGATGATCACGAGGAATATAGCGTGCGGTTGTCAGCGATTCCGTGTTTCCCCGCAGGTATCTGGAGAAGAGCGTCACCGCCTGTTTGGCCTTTGGGGGATCGATATCGCAAAGCTGCCGGATGGCAATCAGGCTATTGTACAGGAAGTGGGGCTGAATTTGGGACAGTATGATGGAGATCCTCCATCAGGTGGAGGAGCACCCAGATGGCGCCAAGCCCTGCGGCCAGCAGGACGATGACGGCCCCCAGCATGACCAGCACGCCTTCGGTGGGGACGTATTTCAGAAAGAGCGGGGGCGCGTCCCACATGGATTTCGTTCAGCAAATAGTCGTAGAGCCCCGGCATATCGCTTCTGGAGCGGCAGGAAAGGATGATGATTTCGTCCGTGGTCGAAATACCGGGGGAAGTGAGGTTGAGCCAGCCGTTGCCCGCCGTTCTGGTGCCCGGCGGAAGATCCTGGGGCGTCCCAAGGGAACCGAGCTTTATGCCGTTTTGATGCAGCTCCATCCCGATATGGCAAATATAGAAGTAGATCTTTCGGTTTTCGGGGATGGGTTTGTCAAAATGTCCCCGCAGCACCACGATGGGGTAGCGGGCATTGTCGAGGGATATTTCCGGCGTCCATACAGCCCACCCGGAACCGACCTCCGGCTGATAGACGCCTGCAAGCGGATTTCCTGCACATCCATGGAGGATTTGCCGTTGCCCGCCCGCCAGAACTCATATGTCAGCACCAGCGTAATCGCAACAAGCGCCACTGCCAGCAGCGCCCGCATCAGGATTGTCAGTTTGCATTCCATGACCTCTCCCCCCGCTACTCATTGACATACTCTCATATGTTTTCAAAGAGCCACGGGGGGGCCGCCGACACCGCTCGGGAGGAGTTATTCGTCTGGAGCGTTCATTTGTGAATGTATTACCCTAGCTGAAGGCTTGCCAATCCTCCATTTTACAACTGTGGGCTTTTCAAAGAACCGTTGCTTGTTTGCTCAGTATGTGAATGAATGGAACGATAACCGTTCTATAGCGATTCATGTGATGTCGTCATCGTAAAGCGTTTCCAGTCCGCGCAGAGTAACACCCAGAGAAGGATGGCAAGCTGCACGAGCTGTGAGGCCACCATTGCCCAGTATACCCCGCTGGAAGACTCCATTACAATATGTCCCAGCCACCAAGATAACGGTAATCGCACTCCCCATACGGAAAAAAGATAACTCCACATGGGATACTGCGTGGCACCCGCCCCGAGAAATACGCCGACCAGCACAAGGTTCGCCACCATAAGCGGCGCCGACAAAAAATTGAAAACGAGATAGCGGACTGTTTCGAGTCGGACTTGAGTATCGTTAGTCATCAGGGTGGCCAGTTCATCGCGGATGAACCAAAGGCCACAGGTCAGCAGGCTCATGCCGATGACCGCCAGTTTCAGCATGTCGTATGCGGACTGTTGTGCTTCCTTCTTGTTCCCGCTGCCGAGAGAATGCCCCACCAATACAGCCACGGCCATCTGGCAAGCCACGGCGGGAAGAAAAATAATCGCTTCAATACGCATGCCTGCGGTCAATCCGGCCAGCGCATTGACGTTGTCGTGGGGGAGCGTCATCGTGATCACGAGGACAAGGACAAAACCTGTTTGCCAGAGGAAGGACGTTCCCAGAGCGGGTAGCCCTATCCGAAGCAGATACTTCCCTCCGCAGCGCATCCAGCGCAGGGGAGGGAGCGAATCATGCTTGAGCAATCCCAAGGGAAACAGCGCAAAAAACAGGATGCAAGCTCCCAGAGTTACAGAAATGAAAGTGGACCATGCAAGCCCGGCAGCCCCATAATGGGGAAATCCCCACCAGCCTAGGCCAAAGGCAAGATCGCCCCATATATTGAGCAGCCCCGTCACCAGCGTGATAACAAGCGGCAGGCGTACGGAACGTACGGCGCGCAGCACGGCCGTCACTATTGCCAGAAGGTATTGTCCCGGCAGTGTCCATAAATATATCTGGAGGAAAATATCCGCAGACTCCATGAGGTGCTGCGGCGTCTGCATGATATGCAGCAGATCTTGGCGGAAAGAGCCTCCGAGGTGTGCTAGGCAAATGCCTGCCACCATTCCTGCCAGCAGCACCAAGCCGGTGAAACGTCGCGCACGCCTCTGCCGCCCCGCTCCGATGCTTTGGCTCACGGCAGCGACGGCACCGTTGCCCGTGGCGATGCCAACGGCCATCAAGACCATGTGGCATTGTGCTATGAGGCCTATGGATGCCTGAATATCCGGCCCGATGCGTCCTGCGGCCCACACGTCCGTCAGCCCTATGCCAAACTGTACGAGAAGCATGAGCATTTGCGGCCATGTGAGCGCCCACAACGATGCCCAACGCGAGCTGTGAGGGGTGTCATGCATGATCTCTCCCCCAAAAAAACGGCGGAGGCTCAGAGCTAGCCTCCGCCAGAATGATATCCGTCCTCTCTTGGTGCCATCCGGCCGTTCCCTGAATGGGGTCTTTCTAGTCGGCCGACATTTCAAGGGCACGGCGATGGGTCGCCAACACATTTTCTGTTTGTTTTGATTTTGTCGCAAAAGT
>OHAA01001070.1_pt1 | contig 15597 bp, 18 predicted proteins | sample 1606051 | NCBI WGS metagenome assembly OHAA01 (sample SAMEA3541493, study PRJEB24748) | human gut metagenome | biome: human gut; feature: human-associated habitat; material: faeces | place: China | collected 2012
CAGCGCTGTGGATGAAGAAGCCGTTGCTGCTGATTTTCTTCAAAGGGTTCAAATCCCAAAAAATCATAGAGCCATGAAGAGTCGGTAGGATGTTGTAGAATAAGATTATATACTTCTTTATAATTTTTTTGCAAAGTTAAATAAGCTTCTTCAGACATCATTTTAATATTAATCTTCATCAGAAATTCCTCCAAACTGTCCAATAACAGAATCAAATATCATATTTATAGCATCAACATTAGGACCATTGAATATTTTTTGTATCTCATATAAAACATTTAGTTCCGAAAAGATTTCATTTGTCAATTCTTTGTCATAATTTTTTTCATAGATAGTTGCAAATGAATCGAACCAAAGATAATCAATTCTCAACTCTTCTACATTTTCTCCTGTTTTTTGTAAACTTAATATACTGTCTAATAAAGCAGGAACTATTAAAATTGAAAAATAAGTACTTTGATAAGTAGCAATTTTCTTAGTTTTATCATAAATGTTCCACTGTTCTTCTGGTAAATATATATGAATTTTATTAGTATCAAATTCTACTTTCATGGTATGGTCTTTAATAGTAGTATCTTTAATAACAAGAAATATTGATGATTTCTTTGTATCTTCTCTTTCGTTAAATTGAATTTTATTGGAATATCCATCATCTACTGCTAAAATACAATTTTTTTCAATATTAAAAGAATAATCTAAATAATCATTTGAAAAGTCTTTAGAATAGTACGAAGGAATATTTTGTGTTGCAATAATGTAAGATGAAACATTAATCAATCCATTTACTTCTGTTAAAGGTATCTTAATGCATTCTTTTTTATTCAAATCTAAATTATATATTTTTCTAAACATAGTACTTGAACATTCTACAAGACAAACTATTTGTGCTTGTTTCTTATTTATCAAAGAAATTAAATAATTATTATTTAAATTAACATATAAGTCATTTATAATGTAGTATTCTTCATCAATTATTTCTTCGTATTCTAATTGAAAAGAAGAATTTTCAAATTGTGAATAAAGTGGATCATTATTTAAAATTGGATATGGAAATAATCTTCTACCTATATGCATATACTTTTACCTCCCCACTAAAAAGTTCTTCTTGATCGGTATCCATTTCTAATAAAATTCTTTTACCATGTTCGATTGAAAAAAATAGCTTGTCATCTTTTAAAGGTACTGATTCCTTGTTAATAGTGCAATTAGATAATTTAACAGGATACTTTTGTCCACTTTCATCTACAGAATATAATTCAAGTGACACTTTTTCTTCAGTAAAATCCGAAATAAAAGAAATTGCATATTTTTGTTTAATTTTATCTATACAGAAGAACCTATATTTCATTCCTCTAAGTTCTGCTGGTTTTACAATAACTGAACCATCATCAGATGAAACCCCTTTAGATAAGTTGTTACCACCATAAAAATTATTTCCAGACGAAGTATTTTGACCTTGAGGAGTTAAAATCACTTCTCCATTATCATCTATTTTCCCAATATCGAGCATTATCCCATCACCATTAGCATCATAAATTGAAGCATTAATATTTACGTTCTTATGTTTGATTTTCTTTTTATTAATTTTTGGAGTGTCTGTAATCTTTTGAGTAGGTTTAGGTTTAAAAATACTACTATTAATACTTGTTTTACCTGGTAAATATTCACCAGCACCTTCAATATCTGTTTTGATGTCATCACTATTCATTAAATGGTTAATAACACATTTTTTTATTTGATCAAGTAAATCATTATAAATATTTTTTACTTCTTTTCTTTCATACAGATCATCAATTCTTTTAAATTCCCAGTCAGTATGTTGAGGATTTTCTATATTTCTTAAAATTTCATTTAATTTATTATCACCTATAACACACATTACACTACATGGAATTGTAGATATTTTATTTATTTCTTTTATTTTCATATAAGGATACCTAATCATTACACAACTATTTGTTGCTAAATTACTATTTACATCATCATATGCCAAAGTATACAAAGTTGCTTCGCCTATATTTTCCACAAAAATTTTATCTTCAAAACGATTTTCTTTAGCGGTTAACATTTTAAATTGAGAGATGATTGATTTCTGATTCGCCTTATTTATCAGTTGATCATTATGTATTACTTCCTTTAAAGTTTCACTATTTAGTTTTATATCATCAACTTCAACTTCTAGCGACTTAAAAACTATCGCACTAATAAAACTATCTAGAATTTTAGAAATTATATCTTTTTTCCAATTTTTTTTATTCTTAAATCCAATAATATAGATATCAGTTCCATAATTATTTAAATCTCTTTTAAATGTTGGATCAATATTCAGCTGTTCAGGTATAGCTTTATTCATTTTAGAAAAGCCATAATACCCTATTCCTTGTGTTTTTTCATCGGTATTAGGTTGTTTTGCAGAACAAAGTTTGCATATTCCTTCATATCCTATTTCATTGTTCAAAGTATTTGTAGAATAGAATACAGTATTGAATCCAGATGCAACAAATGTTGCAAATTTTCCAATACCTTTTGAGCCACCACTTGTTGTTCCTTTGTTTGATATGCCAGATCCATGTACTAAATCATGCCATGGAGTATTATCAGCATCACTTTGGACACCTAATAAACCCGTGGTATTGAAATCACTGATTCTTAAACAATATATATCTTCTTTATTACTTTCCTTTAGCATATCAATTAATTGTAATTTTATTTTGTTATTATTATCCCATGTTTCAAGGCAATTATTTAATTGCTTTTTTATTTCCTCAATTTGTGGGATTTGATTATTCTTTACAGAAAAAGATTTGAAATGAACTTTTACAGGTAAATCATTAGATGGCTGTTTAGCATCAATAGAATTTTGACATATTTCTCTAGCTAAAGAAGCCATTACATCTTTTTTAAAAGTTTCCATATCAGCTGTATCTAATCCAGTATCGGCAGTGTATCCATTTCCTGGGAATCTCCATAATATATCATTCATTAATTAATTCCTCCTAATAATAAAATCTGTTTGAACATAATTGTTTTCTGTATTTTCTATAGAATATTCATCAAATAAATATGTTCTAATAATACCTACTAATAAATATTTGTTCCAAGAATATCTTAAAGCAGGGAAGATATTATATCCTTTAAAATAAGCGGTGTTTATTTCGTTATGTTTAGTAAATAACAAGCTTAAAATATTTGCTATTTCTTTTAAATTTTCATCAGAAAGATTAAATTTGTCTTTTTTTAACATAGTATCCTTGTTAATTTGAACATAACTATCACTCATATCATCCAAAAATTCTAGATAATTTTGAATACCCCTCATATTCATTTTATTTGTATAATTATTCAAAATTTTTGTATTAAATTGTTCTAGACTTGAAGCGTAGTCTTGGATTAGTGTCTTATAAGTCAAAGATTCTTGTGAATCTAATGATATAAATGGTCTTTTAAAACTATATTCACCTTTGAAAAGTACAGATAGTAATGAATATAAATCAAAATAATTTTGAAATATTTTATATTTATCAACTATATCATTATTCATCATTTTAACTTTTCCCCATATTTTTCGAGTATTAACTACCTTTGTATGCAACTGATTAAATGTTTCATTAATAATGTTATGTAAGCGTATTTTATCTTGTTGAGCAATATTCAATTTTTCTAACATTAAAAACTTTTTCCCACTTAGCCAAATAATGTCATCATATTGATAAAAATAATTTAATATAGTGTATTCTTGCACACCATCAAATAGATTCATCATATCATCTATAGAAAAAGTATAATTAAATTTTTCAACTGCATTTCTTATTGCTTTACCTAAGTTAATAGCTTCGTCAGTTAATTGAATGTAATTTCTTTTTTTATGATATTCATTCGGTAAATATTTATCAATCAACCCTTTAACAAAATAATAATTATCAATTCCCAATGAATTAAATTCTTTAACAAACTGTGTATAGATACCATTATAATTAACAAGATCATTTTGATTATTTATATAGTCCAAAATATTTTTTAACAATTCTTCTGGTATTTTTGGACATAAATCCCTATTTAAATAAGTTCCTTTATCAATTGGACAAAAGTTTCCTCTTTCAATTAATCCGACAACTGCTCTTTGAGAAGGAAAAATCGAATTCTCAATAGTATATTTCTCGAAGGCGTATTTTTTCAAGTATTCATAATCTGCTAAAGACCCAACATGATATCCATTAGGAAAAGATTCATTTACTAATTTTGAAACAAAATCAATAGGTCTTTTGCTTTTTACAATATATATACTATCTTTGTATAGACTATACTTTTCTTTAATTAGAATTTTAAGAGTGTTATTCATTCTGTTGAATTCATAAACAGAAATATAATCATCTATTTTTTCCAAAATATTCGTAATAATATCATCTATATCATATTTAATATGATCATAAATCAAATCATATTTTTTATTAAAGACATAATAAAAATCACAGTAATCCAATAAGAAAATAATTTTATTAATAAGTTGTGTTGAATGCAAAAGTTTTTCTAAATCATTTCTTGTAATATAAATTTCCTCTGTAGATATTGAATTAAAAAGAATAAATATATCAAATCTCAAATAATCGATATTCCTATTCAATTTCTCAATTGCAATTTTTTCAATTTGTCTAATACGTTCCCTTGTTAAATTGAATTTTTTGCCAATGGCATCAAGTGTAAGTTTATCGCATTGTTCCAATCCAAATCTATAATCTAAAATAGAAAATGACCGATCATCTAAAACACTAAAAAAATTATCAACTTTATTTTCTAATGATACAAATCTATTCATAGACAAATTATCTAAAACTGAACAAAATTGATTTAAATGAAAATAATTAACAATGATTAATATATCAGTAGAGATTGATTTTAAATCTTCTAATGAAAAAATGCCTAAACTTATTAATATATTAAGTACTTTTTTATCATCTATTATATATTTTATCGGTAAAGCATAATAAGATTTGTGAATATCTAAAATTTTTGAAGATATAAGATTTCTATAATAATCAATATTGCATAAGATATTAAACATAATGCATTTTATAAAAAGTTCTTTTATATTGTATTGACGTAAAAAAAGATAAATAATTTCAAGAAATTCAAATTCTTTTTTATCATAATTAACAATTTTATTTAACAGTTCAGCAAACGAAGTATCTGTATTTAAATTTATACATTCAATTTCATTTAAAACATGTGTTATTTTTTCATTGTTTGTAAAACACTTATTTTCAAAATTAAATCTCTCGTTTAAATAATTTTTTAATTGAGTTTTATTAATGGCATTTGGCTTATAAAAATCAACTAAATAATAATATATTTGTTCAAAAGCTAAAGAACCACTATTTTGAGAAATTAATAGTGAAATTTTATATGTTATAAAAGATTCATCATATTTCAGATTATTAATTTGATCATCACTCATTTTACCTTTATAAAAAATTTTACTTATCATAATTCAAACTTCCTTTTTTTATTTTTTTTTGATTTAAAGATGTCATGTTGGGAATCCAATTCTTCTTGTATTGAACTAAATATGTGTTCAATTTGTTCATCGGTATATTCATAAAAGGAAGAATTTGCTAGATTACCTAATAATTGTATCATTTCAATAATTTTGTTAGTTCTTTTTTCGGCAACTCTCTTAAAATTTTCTTTTTTATTATTCATTTTCATCTACCTCTTATAATAATTTTATAATATTTTTAAAATATTTTCAATATATTATGTAAGCGGTTATATAAAACGAATAAATATAAAGATGCACTGATGTAATTTATGTTTGAGTTGACAAACAATATGATCATGAGCAAAAAATAAAAAAAGTGAATGCATAGCTTATTATCAATTATTACTATACTCACTTTTTTATTTTTAATATTTTTAAAAATCTAATGCATCACATTCATCAAATTTCATTTCTTTTTCAAATGATATCCACTGTCTGTCATCATAGGATCTTGCGTGAGTCTTTTTAACATATTCTTCGACATCATAACAATCCAATCCTAACTCTCTTAAAATTTCTTTGATGTTGTATCGTGTTCGTGGTGTACATCTATCTTCTAAAAATTCTAAATAGTCTTGCCAATTTGGCTTTTCATTAACTCCAAATGCACGAAAAATATTAATATCAATAAAATTCTTAATACGAATTTCTTCATTTACACCATCGACATCAATTGCTGTAGACACTTTATCTTTGTTGAAAAAAAGTATTCTATCTACTTTTGCTCTTTTAGAAAATTCTATATCATCTAATGGCGCACTTTTCTTGATGTACTTTTTATTTACATCAGATGTGTAATCAATTGCATGAACAAAAATATACTCAAACGTATTATAATACCATTTAAAATCAAAGGGTTCATACTCATTTATATCTTCGCCATGATAAATAATAATATTATTATTTACTTCAACAATATCATTTTCATTACAATTAATAATATCATAGCTTTTTAAACTATCAATCATATCTCGAAACGAATTAAAAATACCAAAACTATTAATAAATTGATTTTCGCCATTCTTACAAAAATAGTATTTCTTATTATCATTTTTCAAAGTACATAAATCAATATAGTAAATTGGATAAGAAAAGACATAATTCAAAGATACAGCAAAATATTTATTGTTTTCTATTGTAGTGTACTTATTTATTCTTTTAACCTTTTTTAACATATGTATTTATCCTTTAAAATTTATTGATAAGCTAAATATCCTAAACATTGATTTTCATAGAAATCAAATACCGCACAAAATCTCATTTTATTGAAATTATCTAAATTGAAAAATAAATATTGCTCATTTTCTTTTATATTTCTAAAAATATCAAAAGCATCAATTTTTTCTTTTTTTACCGATTTAAAATCATGATCATATTTTTCATTATAATTTTTTAAATAATTATGTATTTCATTTCCTGTCAAAATTTTCTTATCAAAATTTTTATAGTGCCTAATGTCAAACATTCTTTTACTGAAATAATCTTTATGATATTTTATCTCATCCATATAATCATCTTGTGTAATAAAATAATTATCACATCCAAAAGGATATTCTTTTATTAATTCCTTTACGTCCACATCATTAGTTATATTTTCTTTAAAATGACATGAACATCTTTCTCTAATATTATGAATACATGTACTGCAATCTACTTTTATTACTTCTATTTCACTTCTATCCATCTTTATCTTCTTCCTTTATTCATTATTTTAATAATAACATACAAATTGAAGGGAAATAATTTAAATTTATATATTGTTTTCACTTTAGCATTGTTTTCATTTTTTAATTTTATTGTTCTAATTCCCTTTGTTTTTTATATCGTTGAGGTCTATATTTCTTTCGTTTCTTTTCAATTCTGGTTTTATTGAATTCAGCTCTACTTACATAATCAAGATTTTCAATTCTTAAATTATTCTTGTCATGATCACGATACATAATGACTCCACTAGGACCAATATTTTTTAATTTTTCTACATCACCAAAATTGTCATAAACAATTTTAGCAAGCAAATATTTCTTTCCATCAATTTCAACATATGTTAATCCTTTATCATTTTTGAAACCTGTCATTCTTATTGGATCTTGTTTTTTTCTATATGGTCCTTTTAAATTTCTTTTTCTTGTTCTAAATAGTTCACCCGTTCTGTTTATCTCATATGTGTATTTTTCATTTTTATAAAATACCTTTGTTAGATGTTGACGAACTTTATTATCATCTATCTCATTATAATTAAAGTCAAACTCATAACAGATTCCATTGCTTCTAAAAAACAATTGTAAGTCTTCTTTTTCTATAACAACATTATTTCTTTTATCTCTCTCATAATTTCTTATACTTCGTTGATATGATTTTTGTTGATCAAAATACTTTTTGATTTTTTTTGAAATTGCAAGTAATTCATTATATGCCTTATAGGTTATTACATAGTCTACTTTTGCATTTTGAATATCTAAATCATTTAACTTTTTTTCAAATTCTTTTTTTAATTGTTCAAATGTTGTTATTCTGTATACTTTATTGTTTTTCTTAATTAGCCAATATTCTTCTAATCTTTTTGACTTTCTTGTTTCTTTCATATTTATTTATCCTTATAACATTACTTATCATTTATTATAACTCATAATCTTATAAAAATATTTATCAAAAATAAAAAGAGCAAATTTTGCTCTCTCTTGTATGCGTATTTCTTTATATTTAAATAATTGAAATGGAATAAAATATTAAAGAATTTCTTTCTTAAGATACTACTAATATAACTATTTTATTTAAAGGTTTATTTTTACACTTTATGTTTATAATTATTTATATTATTAAAAACATACTTTTACATTATTAAAAATCATGATAAATCATTATATGTATAATCAACTACATTTAAATTCACTTCTTCTTTAATTTCTCTAACCAATGTTTCTTTCGCATTTTCACCTTTAGTAATATATCCTGCTACTAAAACATTAAAATTTTTTCCATATTGTTTAATAAGCAAAATCTTATCTTTTGTAGGATTAAAGATAATTGTTGAAATTGCACTATTAAACATTGGAAAACGAAATTGTTTACAAGTGGGACAATAAGGTACAAGTCCATCTATCCCACATTCTTTTTCTATAAGTTTAGTTCCACATTCACTACAATATTTCATTATTTATCACCTACGCCATTATAACGTAAACAAATAACAACCAACAATATCAAATTTATTAGATGAAAGCATAAAGCAATGATAAAAACCATTTGATAACTCTGTGTAAAATCATATAAATATCCAATTAATGTTAATGAACTGGCACTCCCTACATTTGTAAGAAAACCAATAAAAGAATAAGTTCTTGCATAATTTTCATTTCCAAAGAAATAACGTGTTAACATTGGAATTCCTACAGCACCAACTGAATAAATAGAACCAAACATGAATGAACCGATATAAAGTAACATGATTTCTTGATGAATTACACCTAAAAACAATAATCCTAAAGAAAAACAATTTGTTAAAATCATTATAATAACTGCTTTTATAGGATTCAATAAATCACTTAAAAAACCAATTAATAATTTTGTACTGATATTACCAATCATCGCAAGTGACATAAGTATTGCTCCACTAGTAGCTGATAAATGAATACTCAAAGCAATACCTGATAAATGTTGAGAAATACCTGTAATTGAAGTATGTAAAAGAGTAAATAAACACATACATAGAAAGCTAATTGTTATTAAATTGACTTTTTTATTTTGTATTTTAATAGTATCTTTTTTTTCTTGATATCCATAAGGTAGCATTCCTTCTTCTTGAGGATTAATTTTCCAAGGAACAATTAATACTGGAAGAACTAAAATAAGGATACAACTAGCCATTAATCGATATGTCATTTGCCAACCATAACTTATAATCCATGAACTTAATAATGGGGAAAAGATAGCTCCTGCAAGACCACTAAAACTTAAAGCTAAGCTCGTTGCTAATCCGTGTTTTTCATCAAACCAATTTGTAATAATTACTGTAATAGGAACCATTCCTCCAATACCAACACCTATTCCTCGTAAAATACCTAATATATAAAATAAATACACTGATCGACTATAAGACATCATCCAAGTTGAAACACTTGATAAAAGAACTCCTATAAGAAGAATCTTTTTATAGTTATATTTTCTTATTAACTTTGACATTTTTAATGATGTCAAAGCCGTTATCAATGTGGATAATGTTGCATGCATTGCAAACGTTCCTTTTAAAACATGTAAACTTTTTGATACTGGTGTATAAAACATACCTATGGCATTTGTACATAAACCTATAGAACTTGCTGCTAAACAACACATCAAAAAAAACAATCATCCAATGTTTATAACCTTTATTAATCATCATTTTTACCTCCAATAAAAATATATATGATGTACTTCTATAAAACATTAGATTTCCTAAATTAAGAAAAGGAGGATTAACCCCTCCTTGCATACTCTTGTGCTATTAAACTTGCTATAAATTGTAATTGATATGGGTGGCTATTTTGATCTTGTTTAGAATCAAAAGTAATCACATGATCAATAAATTCTGGATAACTTTCTTGTTTACTTGATATAAGCCATATTTGTGGTTTCTTTAATTGATTCTTTAAAGTTCTTATATCAGGATAATCAAAATAGGATCCTGTATAAGAAAAAATAATAAGTAAATCATTTTCATCAGCTAATGAAATATATTGTAATTGTTGCTTATAAGAAATATTAGAATACGTTTGTTTTCCTAACATTAATAAATCACTTTGTAAATTAAAAGCTGCTGAACCTGCTTTTAATAATCCAAATATTGCAATATGATCATGTTTTTTTATTTCTTTACATAATAAATCAATTTGTTGCATATCTATTGATTCTTCAACCATCTCAATACTTTCTTTTACTTTTGAACTATATTCTTTTAATCTATCTTTAGATTGAGAAGATGTAGAATATTGTTCAAAAGACATATTTGTAGTAATCAACAATTCTCTTAGTTCATTAAAATCATTTAACCCTATTTCCTTACAAAAACGAGATATAGAACTCATTGCTACCGAACATTCCTTAGCCATTTCTTGAATACCAATATCCTTAATATCATCTAAATGATTTAATAAATAAGACGCAATTTGACTATTCGTTGAATCTTTCTTTTCACTCGCCAAAGTACTTAAAAATACGATTGGTAACTTTCCATAAAGCATATCATCATCTACTTTCCACCAGCAAAATTATACATTAATCCTTCTTTCATTTCAGTAACATCCTTACCAAAGACTTCTAAAATTTTAAAAGAAAAAGGATAAGGTGTTGCTGGTCCTTGACTCGTTACAATATTTTGATCAAAAACAGCGACTTCATTTACAAAATCTCCACTTACAAGTTTATCTTGATAACCTGTATATCCTGTTACTTTTTTACCTTTAATGACATTGGCTTTTTCTAACACAACTGTTCCTGAACACATCGCTGCTATATATTGATGATGCTCATTAAAATATTGAACAAGTGAAATCACATCTTGATTTTCTAATAAATTTTGACCACCAGGTCTTCCTCCAGGTAAAACAAGCATATCATAGTTTTTAATTTCATCATTAAAATACTTATCTGCTTTAATATACATATCATGCATTCCTCTAACAAATTCTTCATTAAAACTAAACGTATGACATTCTAATCCCCCTCGACGAAGTAAATCCACAATTGTTAATGTTTCTCCTTCTTCATATCCTTCAGCCATTAATACTGCAACACGTCCCATTTTATTCATCCTCCTTGACATCAAATGCATTAAAATAAACCATTCTCTTTTTAACCACTAACGAATCTCCACCTAATAAATCTACAAGTTTATAAGCAAAAGCATAAGCTGTTGCTGGTCCTCTACTTGTAACAATATTGCCATCAATGACCACTTTATCATTTAAATAAGTCCCTTGTTTTATTTTTTGATCATAGCCTTGATAAGCTGTAAATTTTTTATCAACTAATAAATTTGCTTTTTCTAAAACAATAGGTGCTGCACACATAGCACAAACATATTTACCTTTTTCATTCATTTGTTGTAAATATGAAATAAGTGTTGGGTTATTTTTCATCGCTTCTGCTCCACCATAACCCCCTGGTAAAATAACCATGTCATAATCAAGAAGTGTCTCATTTAAGATGTGATCACATCTTACAATGATTTCATGTCCTCCTTTAACCTCTTGTTCAAAACCTACTAAATCACATTGAAGATGTGCTCTTTTTATAATATCTGCAATTGTTAGAGCTTCACCTTCTTCAAAACCTGACGCTATTATAATTGCTGCTTTTTTCATCATTATTCCTCCATTTCATCTTTACAATAATCTTTACAATGAAATGAAACAATGGATTTCCTAAATTAAGAAAAAAGCCTAAGAATTTCTTCTTAAGCTTTAAGATATTCAATAACATCTTTAGCATCTTTGGCTTCTAATAAAACTTGCATGACTTGTTTATTATCCATAACTTCATAAAGATCTTTTAAAGTATTTTTAGTTACTTGAGGTTCTTTCATATTCATAGCAATTATAAATAATTGTTTCTTTATCTCCTGTTAAATCTAATAAGATAAGATCTTTATCAATCACCATTTTCTATCCCTCCGTTCCTTACACCTATATATTAGTAAACCCCTCTATTCTTGAATATAACAAAGAATCGCAAAAAACATGCAACTCTTGGTATACTATTTTTGCAAAAAAATTGCACATAAACCTGTAAAAAAAAGACTTCACTACTCAGCAAATCCTTCTTCTAATAATTCTTTTTCAATCTTTTCTTCCTCAACACCATTTGTAGAAGAAAATAAAACTCTAAATAAATATCTCGCCATGGCTCCTACAATAAACAGTTGAACAGGTAAAGCTATCATAAAACTACGACAATATGTTATCAAATAATGAGGAATAAATTGAGTATCAAAACCATAACTATGATATACACCTAAAATACTAGCAAGTGACACTTGACTGATAACCGTAAATACTTGAATCATTAAAACAATAACAATTCCTCAATCTGTTGGCTGCACAATTTTAAAAGCAAAATACTTAGCAACTTTACTTGAAATAAAATAAGCACATAAAAAAATAATCACAAACTCGATCCACATACTTTTTAAAACAATTAAAAAAGTACTATTGGTAAAAGATGATGTTGCAAGTACTGTATTGTAGAGTGTCATCACATAAACCATCATCCAAGCTGTAATAGCTGTAAAAACAATAGCTTCAAATTTTGTTTTGGGCATTTTTAATTCTTTTTTCATAAATTTCCTCCTAAAAAAATAAATGCCACCTCGCCGTCTGACAGTAGCAAGGTGACATTTAGTATCTAGGTGTATTTTAGAGATATTTTATTTTAAAGACAAGAAAAAATATTTTTCTTGTGCATCTATCACAAAAAAACAATCAAGCTTTATTTATGCTCTATGCACAACTGTGCTTTTTTTAATTGTTTCTTCAAAGAGATGATCTTTATAACTTTATAAACCAAAATTCCTAAAATAATCAAGCATAAACAACTTAATTGATTATATCCACCCCAATAATACTCATCAGTATTTCTAACAGGATAAATATCAATTTCTATACAAATCCAAATAAGTGCTAATACTCCTCCTGATAAATAATGCCAAAATAATTTATTTTCTATTTTCTCTTTCGTCATCATCTTTCTCCTTTATTTTAAATCTTCCAATTTATGAATTATTTCTTGGGAAATAATTTGTTAAAAAGGAATTATATTATTATACTGATTCATTTTTTCAAACTAAAATAACATAATAAATAATAAAAAACTTATTATCAAAATAACTATTTTTTCTATTTTATACTCTTCTATCAATGGATTATGTGAAAATTAATTTTTTTAATTATTTTGTTTTATTTATTCAATAAAATAGTTTATAATAACCATGTTGGAAGTGTAGTGTTTGTATAGAGATTGAGCATCCTTGATGGATGCTCATCTTTTTTATACCATTTTAATAACCATGATCTACATGTTTCCATTCACCCTGTTTATTTCTTACAAGTAACCAAATCCAATCTTTATAAGTACTATTAGGATTTAAAGAACCATCTCCACCACTTCCATCAACATCAAATGTTGATGTTAAAACAATAGCTTCATCTCCACCATATTGTTGTAGTATTTCTTTAAAATAATTTTCATTATCTCCCGCATAATAAATTTCTTTTAATGTACAGCCTTTAAAATTTTCATTAAAATAATCAATAACTGTATTAATTGCTGAAGTAATATCATCATAGCTATAAATATTTGAAGTGACTTCTTTTTCTACAATATCATTTTCTTCTCTTTTTTCTATACGAACAAGCATATTGATATCTGTTTGAATAACATATTGATAAAAATCATCAATATATGCTTTATAGTTTCCTCCACTATAATGACTAGGAAGGATGATTTCTGTAAGAGGAAGTTGTTGATTCATCAAAATATCTTGTGCATGTTTAATAATTTCTATTGGGTCTTTTTCAAGAGTTGATGTAATACTATCTGTAAAACCATATTCTTTTGAAACATATTGAATGATTTTGTTATTTTTATCATAACTAACATCAAGTCTTAAAGTTGGTTCATCTTTATCATTACTGAAATTAAAATAATTTTCTTTTTTATCTTCATAAACATAACCATTTTTCATCAATTCATCTATAACTTCTTGAGGAAGGAGTTCTTTTAATTCTTTGATTGTTTCTGATTCACTTAAAGTACTAAAACGTAAGTATTTATGTTTTGATTGCTTTAATTCGGTATTGATTTCTGTACGTTTTGTTTTTCTTTTTTGAACAAACATTTGTCCTTTTTGATTAAAAGAAAGTTCTACTTCAAAAAGTTTACTTGCTTTTGATTTATAGTTCACTTCAATTCTAAAATTATCAGAAATATCTTTTATCTTAGAGTTAAAAAGATAATCTTCTGGTTTCCAAATAACTTTTAAACCTTTTTTTGTATGATAATATTTTTTATAAAGATCATAAGAAATCGTAGTATCACTTTGATAGACTTTTCCACCTAGATGAATCTCTAAAGGATTTCCTCCTTGAACAATACGAATTGATTCTATTTTGTCACTTTGTACATCTACTGTAAAATAACTTGTTGTAAGATACCCATCTAAATAATATTTTCCATCATAATTTTTTAAATCTAATTGCGATTGTTTAAAATCTGTTTTTTTAGAAAAATACTTTTCTTCATATTTCTTTTTCAATTGCACTTTATCCATTATATCGACCTGATCATGAATTAAATAATAATCCATAGGTGTTGCTTGCGTAGTAATAGAATTATAGATTTGATTATAAGCAAGAATTTCAAATGTATCTTTTGTTTCTTTGTTTTGAATACCTAATACAAATAAAAGAACTACACAAGAAATAATCAAAATAGGTTTATAGTAATGATGTTTTTTTATAGGAATTTGTTGAATAAGATTTTCATCAACTTGAATTTCATCATAATAATTTTTAAATGATTTATTTTTCATCAGCCTCTATCTCCTTTCTTAATTGATTTCTTGCTCGGTTTAATAAAACACGAACATTATTTTCTTTGATATGTAATAATTCTGCCATTTCTTTTGTTGAATATCCTTCATAATAAAATAAATAAAGAACTACATTATACTTTTTAGAAAGCTTATTTAAATAAGGGGTCAAATCAATTTCTTGCTTTTCAAAAATATAAGTTTGTTCATCGATTTCATCTACTTTATTATGCCAAAAAGACTTCAAAGATGTTTTACTACAATTAAGTGTTACCCTTATAAACCAAGCTTTTTCATGTTCTAAAGATTCAAAAACAGGTTTTCTTTTCATATAACGATACATCACATTTTGAAAGATATCATCTGCTTGATCTTTTTGATGACATTGGCTAAAAGCAAGACGATAAACCAGATCTTTTTCACGTTGAATGACTTCTTCCATATTTAAAACCTCCCTTCATTAGTAATACTTTTTAAAGTAGTTATTTGTTACAAAAAT
>OHAA01001114.1_pt1 | contig 15361 bp, 15 predicted proteins | sample 1606051 | NCBI WGS metagenome assembly OHAA01 (sample SAMEA3541493, study PRJEB24748) | human gut metagenome | biome: human gut; feature: human-associated habitat; material: faeces | place: China | collected 2012
TAGCTTAAAAGGATTAAAAATTGAAATGGTTGCTACTACTAAACAAGATCGTATCTACAATAAACAAAAGAAAGGAGATTTCGATTTATCAGTAACTCGTTGGGGACCTGACTATGGTGATCCTACAACTTACTTAACATTAGCTTTAACTGACAACAATAACAACTATGGTCATTGGTCAAATGCTGAATATGATTCAATCATGGGAAAAGTTAGCAGTGAAACTGATGCTAATGCTCGTTGGCAATTAATGATCGATGCAGAAAAAATTATGATGGATGATTTATGTTACATCCCAGTATTCGAAAAAGGAACTGCTACTTTACAAAATACAAAAGTTAAAAACTTAGGTATTAAACCAGTTGGTGTTCCATATACATTCGAATATGTATCAAAATAGTTCAATCTAAAAAAGAACATAGAGAAGACAACACAATATAGTATTCTGTATTGTGTTTCTTTTTTAAATAAATAAAGGAGGAAAAAAGATGAGTAATTCAACCTTAAAATATATCGGAAAACGTTTAGTTATTTCGTTAATTACTTTATTCGTTATTTTAATGGTATTATTTTTAATGGTTAAATTTTTACCAGGTTCTCCAATTAACAATGAAAAATTAAGTGCTTCAGCCAGAGCTGCTATTGAAGCACAATATGGATTGGATCAACCAATTCCGGTTCAATTCGTACGTTATATTCAAAATATGTTAACAGGGGATTTCGGAGTATCATTTAACTTATACAAAGATATGCAAGTATCTTCTTTAGTAGGAAGTGCTGCAAAATTATCTATGATTTATGGTTTATGTGCAGTTATTATTGGAACAGTTATTGGTATGTTCTTAGGAGTATTTGCTGCATTACATAAAAATACAATTTGGGATACTATTGCTACAGTAATCTCAGTAATTGGGGTTTCAATCCCATCATTCGTATTTGCAATGTTAATTTTATTACTATTTGCTTCAAAATTAAGATTGTTACCAACTTCATATAGTTCATCGAATGCAATTAAATCATCAATTATGCCAATTTTAGCTTTATCTGTTGGGGTTATTGCAAACGTTGCACGTTTTACACGTACTGAAATGGTTTCAGTTTTAACAAGTGAATATATGACTCTTGCAAAAGCAAAAGGATTAGATCGTAAAACTTTAATTTTCAAACATGCATTACGTAATGCTTTAATCCCAGTAATTACAATTTTAGGACCTATCTTAGTTAACTTAATGACAGGTACTATGGTTGTTGAAAAGATTTGTTCTGTTCCTGGATTAGGTAAATTATTAATTAATAGTATTTTATCAAATGATTACAACATCATTTTAGCTTGTTCATTCTTATATGCTGCAATGTACATTTTCATGATGTTAATTATTGATATTTCTTATGGAATTATTGATCCAAGAATTAGATTAGGAAAGGATGATTAATAATGGATTTAGAAAAGATTGAATTTTTACCAGACGATTTTGAATTCGTTGGAGATAAACAAGACATTACTAAAGACGTTGTTGCTCCATCACTTCCTGCTTGGAAAGATTCTTTAAATCGTTTTAAAAAGAATAAAGGTGCCGTTATTGGTTTAATTTGTATTTTAGTTATCGCAGTATTTGCAATTTTTGCACCAATGTTTTCATCTTATAAATTTGATGCAATCAATACAAAAATTGCAAGTATTTCGCCATGTGCTGAACATTTCTTTGGTACAGACACTTATGGGCGTGATTTATTTGTACGTGTTTGGACAGGTACAAGATATTCATTATTTATTGCTGTAGTCGCAATCTTCATTGACGTGATTGTAGGTATGACATATGGACTTATCTCTGGTTATTTCGGAGGTAAAGTTGATTCAGTAATGCAAAGAATTCAAGAAATCATAAACTCTATCCCAACTTTAGTAATATTAACATTGTTATTAATGGTGATGAAAGCATCATTATTCACAATTATCATGGCTTTATCATTTACTGAATGGATTGGTATGTCACGTATTACAAGAGCTCAAGTTTTAAGAGTAAAAGAAGAAGAATTCGTTTTAGCTTCACGTACTTTAGGAGCTAGTAACTTATTTATTATCTTTAAAGAAATTTTACCAAATATTTATAGTCAAATGATTATTATGATTATGATGTCTATTCCAAATGCAATTTTCTATGAAGCATACTTATCATTCGTTGGTTTAGGTTTACCAATTCCAATGGCTTCATTAGGTACATTGATTAATGATGGATTTAACTCAATTACTATCTACCCTTACATGATGGTAATTCCAGTTATTATTTTCTCTATCTTAATGTTAAGTTTCAACTTATTTGGTGATGGACTTCGTGATGCACTTGATCCAACTATGAAGGAGATGTAATTATGGCAGAAAGAGAAAAAATATTAGAAGTCAGAGATTTAAATATCTCTTTTAAAACTGATAGTGGAACTGTTAATGCAATTCGTGGTGTTAACTTAGATTTATATAGAGGTGAAACAATCGCTATCGTTGGTGAATCTGGATCAGGTAAGTCAGTTACTACTAAAGCAATTATGGGTATCATGGCTGGAAATGGTTCAATTGATGGTGGTTCTATTAACTACACTTGGACAGATGAAAATACAGGTGAAAGAATCACAAAAGACATTTGTCAATTAAGTGAAAAAGAAATGCAAAGTGAAATTCGTGGTCGTAAAATTGCCATGGTTTTCCAAGATCCAATGACATCATTAAACCCTACAATGACAATTGGAAATCAAATTATGGAACCAATGATTCATCATTACAATACACCAAAAGAAGAAGCTTATAAAAAAGCTGTTGAATTATTACAATTAGTAGGTATTACAAATGCTGAAAAACGTATGAAAAACTATCCTCACCAATTATCTGGTGGTATGAGACAAAGAATTGTTATCGCAATTGCTTTATCTTGTGACCCATATGTCTTAATTTGTGACGAACCTACAACTGCATTGGATGTTACTATCCAAGCTAAAATTCTTGAATTAATTCAAGATATTCAAAAGAAAAAAGATTTATCAGTTATTTATATCACACATGACTTAGGTGTTGTTGCTAAAGTAGCTGATTATGTAAATGTTATGTACGCTGGTAAAATCGTAGAAACTGGAACAATTGATGAAATTTTCTATGATCCACGTCATCCATATACTTGGGGATTATTATCATCTATGCCAGATTTGGATACTGATGATGATGAATTATACACGATCCCTGGTACACCACCAAACTTAGCACATGAAGTAAAAGGTGATGCTTTTGCTCCACGTAATAAGTATGCTTTAAATATTGACTTAAGAATTGAACCTCCAATGTTTAAAGTACCTGGTAGTACAACTCATAAAGTTGCTTCATGGTTAATGCATGAAAAAGCACCTAAGGTTGAAATGCCAGTTGAATTAAAAAACAGATTAGAAAAAATGAAAAAGGAGGGTGTTGAATAATGGAAAAGAAAGAACCTATCCTTGTCGTTAAAGATTTGAAACAACATTTTAAAATTAATCGTAACTTTACTGTAAAAGCGGTAGATGGTATTTCCTTTGATATTATGCCAGGTGAAACTTATGGTTTAGTAGGTGAATCTGGTTCAGGTAAATCAACTACTGGTAGAAGTATTATTCGTTTATATAAACCAACTTCTGGATCAATTGTTTTCAACGGAAAAGAAATTGGTGGAAAATTAAATAAGGAAACATCTAAAGAATTACATACAAAGATGCAAATGATTTTCCAAGATCCAATGGCTTGTTTAAATCCAAGAAAGAAAGTTATTGATATCATTGGTCAAGGTTTAGATATTCATAAATCTTATTCTTCTATTGAAGAAAGAAATGAAAAAATTTATGAAATGCTTGAACTTGTTGGTTTATCAAGAGAACATGCTTCACGTTATCCACATCAATTCTCAGGTGGACAAAGACAACGTATTGGAATTGCTAGAGCTTTAATTATGAATCCTGATTTAATTATTGCTGATGAAGCTATTTCAGCGTTAGACGTTTCTATTCAAGCGCAAGTTGTTAACTTAATGAAAAAGATTCAAAAAGAAACAGGAATTGCTTATTTATTCATTGCTCATGACTTATCAATGGTTAAATATATTAGTGATAAGATTGGGGTATTACACCTAGGACATTTAGTAGAAACAGGAACTACTGAAGAAATCTTTGATAACCCAATTCATCCATATACAAAATCATTATTAAGTGCAATTCCTCATCCTAATCCACGTGTAGAAAAAGTACGTAAATCATTTACTTACGATTATAAAGAAAGTGGAGTCGATTATACAAAAGGTACTGAACATTTAGTAGATGGAACTCATTATGTTTTAGCTACTGATGAAGAATTTGAAAAATGGACAAAAAAATAGTTTAGAGCGAAAACTCTAAACTTTTTTATTTAGTAGTATTTTTTAAAATATGAAGTAATATCTCGACTTGTTTTTCCATCATTGTTAAGGAACAATATTCATAAGGACCATGATAATTAAAACCACCTGTTCCTAGATTAGGACAAGGAAGTCCCATAAATGTTAAACGTGCACCATCTGTACCACCACGAATTGGTGAACAATAAGCATCCAAACCATTTTCTTTAATGGCAGCTAAAGCTTGTTCAACAATAAACATATGATCTTTTAAAGCTTCTTTCATATTTAAGTAGCTTTCAGTAATTGTTAAATCAATAATTTGATAACCATATTTTTTATTTAAGAATTCAACAATGTCAATAAATTCTTGACATTGTTTTTTTGCTTGTTGTAAGTCATGATTTCGAATTATATAATCCATTGTTGTTTCTTCACAAGTTCCTTGAATAGCATGAAGATGATTGAAACCTTCATAGCCTTCAGTAGATTCAGGACGCATATGAACTGGTAATAATGAATCAAATTCATAAGCAACACGTGTAGAATTAATCATTTTATTTTTAGCACTTCCAGGATGAATACTTCTACCATGAATATTCACTTTTGCTGAAAAAGCATTAAAGTTTTCATATTCAACAATATGAATATCTCCTCCATCAATTGTATAGGCATAATCAGCATTAAAGTATTTCACATCAAAATGATTACTTCCACAACCAATTTCTTCATCTGGTGTAAAAGCAATTTGGATATCATTATGTTTAAATTCAGGATGTGTGTGTAGATATTCAACCATTTGCATAATGATCGCAATTCCTGCTTTATCATCAGCTCCTAATAAAGTTGTTCCATCTGTAGTAATTAAATCATGATGAACAAGATGTAAGAGTTGAGGATATTGTTCAGGGTCTAGATAAAGTTTTTTATCTTCATTTAAAGTAATTTTTTGTCCTTGATAATTTTTGATAATTTGTGGATGAATATCTTTACCACTTGCATCAGGGGAAGTATCCATGTGGGCAATAAAACCTATGACATCTCCTTGATGATTATTATTACTAGGAATTGTTCCATAAACAACACCATATTCATCTATTTTTGCGTTTTCAATTCCTAATGATTGAAGTTCTTCAACAAGATATTTTCCTAATTTTAATTGTTTTGATGTTGAAGGAACTGTTTGTGAATTTTCAACAGATTGTGTATCAAAACTGACGTAATTTAAAAATCTTTCTTTAATTTCCATTTGTCTTCCTCACTTTCTTCATTATTATACAACGAAAAACTATGAACTTCTATGAAATACTTTACAAATCAAAAAATGTATGTTACCATACAATTCGTAGCCGAACAATATAGGAGGAGTTATATGTATAGAGATCCAATTGGACATCGTATTAAGACTCTAAATAATCTTATGAGAAAAACAATGGATAAGCAGACGGGACGTCCTGATCGTGCAACATTAATGCATTGTTGGATTATTGGTTTTGTTGAAGAAAGAGAGTATATAGGTCTTGATACATTTCCTAAAGATATAGAAAAAGAATTTTCAATTAATCGTTCTACAACATCAGAAATGTTGAAATTGATGTGTAAAAATGGAATGATTACAAGAGAAGAAGTGGATTATGATGCAAGATTAAAGAAGATTGTTTTAACAGAAGCTTCAAGGCAACACAATCGTAATATTGAAGATAAGATGAGAAAAATGCATTAACAATTAATTAAAGATTTATCTGATGATGAAATTAATGCATTTATTAAAATTTCAGATAAGTTAATTAATAACATTAAAGAAGGTTTATAAATATTCATAAGTTCGGTAATGAATAGGAAAGGAAGTAAATTATGGTCAAAACTTTAATGAAACAAATTAAAGAATATAAAAAAGATTCTTTACTTACAATGTTATTTGCAACATTAGAAGTTGTTTTAGAAATTATGATTCCTTTACTTATGGCAAGTTTAATTGATAAAGGAATTGAAGCGGGAAACATGTCAAATGTCACAAAATATGGGGCTTTGATGTTTGTTATTGCCCTTGGAACATTATCTCTCGGTTTTTTAGCAGGAAATCACGCAGCAAAAGCTTCTACAGGATTTGCTGCTAATTTAAGAGATGCGATGTATACTAATATTCAAACATACTCATTTTCAAATATTGATAAATACAGTACAGCTGGACTTGTAACACGTCTTACAACAGATGTTACAAATGTACAAAATGCCTATCAAATGATTATTCGTATGTGTATTCGTGCACCAATGAATCTTATTTGTGCCCTTGCCATGGCGATGATGATCAACTTTAAATTAAGTATGATTTTCGTTGTAGCGATTGTTTTCTTAGTAGCTGTGCTTGTAACAATTATGTATCATGCTACAAAATACTTTAATGATGTTTTTCCTAAATATGATACTTTAAATGAAAGTGTTCAAGAAAACGTTGTAGGTATTCGTGTTGTTAAATCTTTTGTTAGAGAAAAATATGAAAATGAAAAATTTAGAAAAGCAGCACAAAATATTTATAAATTATTTGTTAAAGCAGAATCTGTTTTATCTTATAATAGCCCAGCAATGTTAATTGCTGTCTATGGTTCAATTTTAATGCTTTCATGGTTAGGTGCTAAAGCGATTGTAGGAGGAACCCTTACAACAGGTGAACTTACAAGTTTATTTAGTTATGTAATGAACATTATGATGTCATTAATGATGCTTTCAATGGCATTTGTTATGATTACAATGTCACTTGCTTCAGGAAGACGTATTGCTGAAGTTATTAATGAACAATCTGATTTAGTATCTCCTCAAGAAGCTTTAACTGAAGTAAAAGATGGTTCAATTGATTTCAATCATGTTGTTTTTTCTTATAAACATGGTAGTGGAGAAGCTGTTTTAAAAGACGTTGATCTACATATTAAAAGTGGTGAAACAATTGGTATTATTGGTGGTACGGGAAGTGCTAAAAGTAGTTTAGTTAATTTAATTTCACGTTTATATGATGTAGATGAAGGTAGTGTTGTTGTTGGTGGACAAGATGTGCGTAATTATGATCTTGAAGTTTTAAGAAATGAAGTTTCTGTCGTATTACAAAAGAATGTCTTATTCAGTGGAACAATCTTACAAAACTTAAGATGGGGTAATGAAAATGCCACAGAAGAAGAATGTAAAGAAGCTTGTCGTTTAGCTTGTGCTGATGAGTTTATTGATCGTTTTGAAGATGGTTATAATATGTATATTGAACAAGGTGGTTCAAACGTTTCAGGTGGACAAAAACAACGTTTATGTATCGCAAGAGCGTTGCTAAAAAATCCTAAAATCTTAATTCTAGATGATTCAACAAGTGCTGTTGATACAGCTACAGATGCAAGTATTCAAGAATCATTTAATGAACGTATCCCTGATACAACTAAAATTATTATCTCTCAACGTATTTCATCAGTACAAAATGCAAGTCGTATTATTGTTTTAAATGATGGAGTAGTTGATGGATTTGATACACATGAAAATTTATTAGAAACAAATGAAATTTATCGTACAATTTATGAAACACAAATGAAAGGAAAGGAGGAAAAATAATGAAAGAAGGAACAATGAAACGTTTACTTAAGATGTTATGGAGTAAATATAAGATTCATTTAATTGTTGTTGTTTTATGTATTATTGGAAATGCTTTATTTAATGTTCAAGGAACAATGTTTATGCAAACATTGATTGATGATTATATTGTTCCTTTATTAAAGAGCTCTTCTCCTGATTTTAGTGGATTATTACATGCTTTAATTCGTGTAGCTTGTTTATATGCTTGTGGGGTTGTATGTGCCTTTACCTTTAACCGTATTATGGTTTATGTAACACAAGGGTTCTTAAGAGATTTAAGAATTGAAATGTTTGAACATATGGAATCTTTACCAATTCGTTATTTTGACAGAACTCCTCATGGAGATACAATGTCAGTCTATACAAATGATATTGATACCTTAAGACAATTGATTTCTCAATCAATTCCTCAACTTATTTCAAGTTGTATGACAATTGTGACAACATTTGTCTCAATGATTATCTTAAATATTCCTTTAACTGTATTAAGTGTATGTATGTTAATGGTAATGCTTGTAGTTTCAAGAAAACTTGGTTCTTTATCAGGAAAATTCTTCGTTAAACAACAAAATGATTTAGGTAAAGTTAATGGTTATATTGAAGAAATGATTTCAGGTCAAAAAGTTGTTAAAGTGTTCAATCACGAAGAACAAGCTATTGCTGATTTTAGAAAATTAAATGATGAATTAAGAGAAAGTGCTTATCAAGCTCATAAATTTGCGAATATCTTAATGCCAGTTACGGTTCAATTAGGAAATGTTTCTTATATTATTTGTGCCATCGTAGGAGCAATTCTTGCTTTAAATGGACATTTCTCACTTACAATTGGGACACTTGTTGCTTTCTTAACACTTAATAAAAGCTTTAATCAACCAATTGGACAAATTTCTCAACAAATCAATGCTGTAGCGATGGCACAAGCAGGTGCAGGACGTATTTTTGATTTATTAGATCAAGAAAGTGAAGACGATCAAGGTGTTGTTACTTTATGTCGTGTAGAAACTGTTGATGGAAAAATGGTTGAAACAGATAAAAGAACTGGACATTGGGCTTGGAAACATCCACGCAAGGATGGACAAGTTGAACTTGTAGAAATGAAAGGTGATATTCGTTTAGAAGGTGTTGATTTTGGTTATTTTGATGATCGTATGGTTTTACACAATGTTGACGTTTATGCAAATCCTGGTGAAAAGATTGCCTTTGTTGGAGCGACAGGTGCAGGTAAAACAACGATTACTAACCTAATTAATCGTTTCTATGATATTCAAAAAGGATCAATTACTTATGATGGTATTGATATTAAATTGATTAAAAAAGATGATTTAAGAAGATCATTAGGTGTGGTATTACAAGATACACATTTATTTACTGGAACAGTTATGGATAATATTCGCTATGGTCGTCTTGATGCTACGGATGAAGAATGTATTGAGGCAGCAAAACTTGCTAATGCTGATTTATTTGTAAAACATTTACCAGAGGGTTATCAAACAATGCTTACAGGAGATGGAGCTAATTTATCTCAAGGACAAAGACAATTATTAGCGATTGCCCGTGCTGCTGTTGCTAATCCACCAGCATTGATTTTAGATGAAGCAACTTCATCGATTGATTCTCGTACAGAAAAACTTGTACAAGATGGTATGGATAAATTAATGCATGGTAGAACAACTTTAGTTATTGCCCATCGTTTATCAACGATTAAAAATAGTGATTGTATTATGGTTTTAGAACAAGGTCATATTATTGAAAGAGGAAATCATCAATCATTGATTAAAGAAAAAGGTAAATATTATCAATTATATACAGGAGCTATTGAAATGGATTAATCCATCAATAGCTTTTTCTTTGGACTAAACGTCCATTGAAAGAAGAAAAATTGAAAGATAAAATAAGTATAAGAAATGAGGCATTTGTGAGACAAACTTGGGACAAATATTAAGTACATACATGTTATAATCTACTTGTAATAAATCTAGATGACGTTACTTCAACTCAATAGAAAGTAGGTAATGTGTATGATACCCATCAATAAGGTAACCTCTGATAGTGCATGTCGGACATTCTTAAGTAATGATGTCAGTTTTGCATCTTTTATTAATGCAGTTGTATTTGAAGGAGAACAACTCATTCGTCCTGAAAATCTTGTGCGTTATGAAAATGATACAGCTTTTATTATCAATGATTCAAAAAGAATAGAGGATAAAAAAAGAAGAAGAGATATTGTTGTTAAAAGTGATATAAATGGAATCTACTGTATACTAGGAGTAGAACATCAAAGTAGTGTTGATCAAGCAATGGTGGTTAGATGTGCCATCTATGAAATGTTGGAATATTTAAAACAGTTAGAAAATAAAGAGTATAAAAGATTAGTACCACAAATCATGGTTGCCTTTTATACAGGACCAAAGAAATGGAATGTACCTGTAAAACTCAGTGATTATTTTGAAATACCAGAAGAATTAAAGAAATACTTTAATGATTGGAAAATCATCTTAGTAGATGTTAAAGAAATGGATACAAGTAAGATCAAAGATGAACAAACACGCTATTTTATAGAAGCCATTCAAGCAATGTATAAGGGAGACTATATAAAATTACATCAAAAAAGAAAGATGAATACCAATAATTTGATTTATGCAGCGATAATTACAGGAAGTTTGGATATGATTAAAGATATTGTAGAAGGAGATGAGATGGATATGTGCGAAGGAATGGAAAGAATGGCAGAAGGATTTAGAAGTGAAGGACGTGAAGAAGGTATTCTTGTTGGAAGAGTTGAAGGTAAATTAGAAGAAAAACAAAATACTTTATTAATGCAATTAAGATGTAAGTTAGGAGATTTATCAAAAGAAACAGAAAATACGATAAGAAGTAGTACGATGGAAAAACTAAATAAGCTTACAGTATCTATTTTTGATATACAAAGTGAAAATGATGTTTTAAAGTTAATTCATTAAACAAAAAAAAGAAATCATGAAAAGCAATGATTTCTTTTTAAATATTATTTTAAAGGAACTAATAATTGAATTGATTTTTGTAAATTATGTACATCAATAGGAAGATGTGTGCCTTCTTCACCATCTATATCCATTGTAAGATCTTGATCACAAGTAATGTGAATATGTTGTCCTTGAATATAATGGATAAAAGGACTCTTATCGTGTTTACCAAAACGATAATCTTTAATGAGTGCAATTAAATCTGTGATTGAACATCTTTTTACAATCACTAAATCTAATTTACCATCATTGATATCTGCAAAAGGAATAATACCATCGAAACCACCAACACGATTAGTGTTTGTAATTGCAAACATATAAGCATCTTCTTCAAAAGATTCATTATCTACAGTTACATTTAAATGAAGATTTGTTGATAATTGTTGAGGAAGTTGTGTCATTCCTTTAAAATAATAAGCTAAAGGACCAAATTTTTTCTTTTCTTCTTTTGATACAACAAACGAAATATCAGAAAACATTCCCGCTGCTGCTACATTAATAAAATATTGGTCATTGATTTTCCCAACATCACTAGAAATAACATTGAAATTTTTAATCATTTCCACAATACCATTTACTGAACTTGGAATATTTAAATAATTAGCAAAATCATTAACGGTACCTGCTGCTAAAATACATAAAGGAATTTTTTTATGACTATCAACCATTCCAGAAATAACTTCATTTAAAGTACCATCACCACCAACAGACATGATAAAATCATATTGATTTTCATCACAGTCTTTTGCTTTATAATAGGCATCATCTTTTTTTTCTGTATAAAATATTTCAAAATGTTCTACAATGTTTTGTAATGTTAATTGACCAATAATACGATCTAGTTTATTTTGAATAATATGTTTTCCAGATGATGGATTTATAATAATAAGACAACGTTTCATGTTATTACCTCACTTAAATATACTATATACATTTTAAAACAATTAAAAAAGATATACAATCATTGTTTCAATGATTATAATAAAATAGAATAAGCAAAGGAGTTTATTATGGCAAAATTTTATGCAGTAAAAGAAGGAAAAAAACCAGGAATTTATATGTCATGGGATGAATGTAAAGAACAAGTTAATGGTTATTCAGGAGCAGTTTATAAATCTTTTACAAGTGAAGATGAAGCAAAAGCATTTATTGGTAAAGAAGTAAAAAAAGTAAGTGATGATTTAACTTTACTTGCTTATGTTGATGGTAGTTATAATATTAAAACAAAAGAATATGGCTATGGTTGTGTTTTAATTGAAGGGCAACAAGTTATTCAACAATTATTAGGTAAAGGGAATATTCCTGAGTATTCTTCAATGCGTAATGTTTCAGGAGAAATTCTTGGGTGTATGAATGCTATTCAATATGCGATTGATCATCATTATCCTTCTATATGTATTTACTATGATTATGAAGGTATTGAAAAATGGGCGACAGGTTTATGGAAAGCAAATAAGGAACAAACTCAAAATTATGTTAAAACAATCAATGATATGAAAAAGAAGATAGATATTTATTTTCAAAAGGTTTTAGCACATAGTGGGGATTATTATAATGAAGTTGCTGATGGGCTGGCTAAAAAAGCAGTGGGTATAAAAAAATAAAGCTTGAAAATTAAGCTTTATTTTTTTTAGCAATAATATTAATAATAATATAAACAACTAGAACAATAGCAAAAATCCATAAGAAATCGCTTTTGATATATTGAGCATCACCAGACCAACATCCAAACCATTCTCCACATTTTTTAACAAGAATAGCAAGTGCATAAGATAATGTACCACATCCAATAACACTTAATAAGACTTTCACAATTTTATTAAGAATCTCTTTAAATAAAATAATAGAGATAAAACATACAGCTGTAACAAATACATTAATAACAAAATGCATATAATTTCCTCCTTTAGATACCTTAATAAAATAGCATAAAATCAAGGTAAATGCAATAAAACGTGAACTAATAGATAAATTATGATAAAATATTTTTGGAGGATTTTAATTATGAAATTACTAACAGTATGTATCCCTTGTTATAACTCAATTATGGAAATGCATAAAGCAATTAACTCATGTCTTTTAATGAAAGATGAGGTAGAAGTTTTAATTGTTGATCGTCATTCACATGATGAAACTTTACAAGTTGCTAGAGAATATGAAGAAGCTTATCCAGATACCGTTAAAGTTATTACAACTAAAGAAGATGTTCCTTTTTTAAAAACAGCTTTAAAATATAGCGAAGGACTTTATTTTAAGATACTTCAATGCTTTGATTATTTAGATCAACCATCACTTGTAAGTGTTGTAGAAACAATTCGTGATTTTATTCGTATTCAAGCAAATTTAGATGTATTACTTACAGATTATAAATATGTAGTTCCTCAAAAAAAAGAAAAAAGAGTTTCATATAAAAATATTTTTCCAACAGAAACTATTTTTGAATGGCATAATATAAAAGCATTTCATAAGCATTTTCAAATAGATTTAGGATCAGTTATTATTAAAACAAGTACTCTAAGAAAAATAAAAACGGATGAAGAAAATATTTTTTATAATGAGTTAACCGTTTATGGAATAATTCCTTATATTAAATCAATGTATTATTTAAATGTACCATTTCATTGTTATGGATCACATCGAAAAATTCATATTTCTAAATCAAATAGCTATATAGATTTAATGAAAAGTTTATGGGATTTATATGATGTTTATTCATTAAAGAGTAGAAGACAAAGAACTTATGTTATTGAATATTTATCAAAGGTCTATGTGCTTACTGTTTATTTATTATTAAAATCAAATCAAAAGGAACAAATTGAATTATTAAATGCATATTTAGGATTTAATGATCCTAAATTATACAAAGCACTTACAAAACGTGTTTATGGATTTTTATTAAGTAGTAATAATCAAAAATTATATGATATGTTAATTAAAATATTTGAAAAAGTATATCAATTAGAAATAGAGGAATAGAATGAAGAAGAAATTATTATTTGTTATACCCTTAAGTTTATTTGTTTTAGATTATTTATTGATTTATTTTCAAATCATCCAACCATTAGATTGGATGATTTATCATTTAGTACAAAATTTAAGATGTGATTTTATGACATCCTTTTTTAAACTTTGTTCAACATTAGGAAGTACATGGTTTTATGTTTTATTAGTTGTAGTATTAATGTTTTTAAAAGATAAAAAAGAACTTTTGATAGGTATCCATTTACTAATAGGACAAGGAATAAATAGACTTATTAAATATATTATTAAAAGACCAAGACCTCCTCAAAGATTACATTTAGTAAAAGAAACGAATTATAGTTTTCCTAGTGGCCATAGTATGTCAGCGATGATTGGATATGGATTATTGATTATAGAAGTTTATCAAAGTTCTTTAAAATATAAAAAACTTATCATGACATTATTAGCAATGATGATTTTATTAATAGGTTTAAGTAGAATTTATCTAGGTGTACATTATTTTTCTGATGTTATAGGTGGCTTTTTGCTGTCTTTAAGCTATTTATTATTTATTTATTATAATACCTCACTTTATACATAGAATGTGTAAAGGAGGTTTTTTTATTGGATATTGATATCATTAGTGGTTTATATCATTATGGTTTGACCATTATAAAATATGAACAAGATTATTGTTTAGTAGATTTAAAGACTCAAGAAGTTTATGAAAAAATGAGTATTTATTATATAAAAAGATTATTAAGAAGTTGGAATAAGCATCGTAAAAATATAGAGAGTGTGATATAATGGAAAAAAGTTTGAGGTGGTTTAAAATGAGGACAGTAAAGAATTATGTAGGAATTATTTTGTGTGCGTGTGTTATTATTTTTATTTATAAAACATTTGATATTTCATTGTTTTCCAATATTTTATCAGCTTTTATTCCTTTAATAGTAGGAGCAATACTTGCTTATTTTTTACAACCATTGGTTTATAAATTTGAAATGTTTTTAGATTCTTTTCAAAATAAAAAACTTATTAAATATAGTCATACAATTTCTTCTATTTTTGTTTTTGTTGTCTTTGTTTTAATTATTGTTGTTTTAATGATTGCAATCATTCCAGCACTTGTCAATTATGTTGTTAATATTGCGGATAATTTAACCTTGTATATTAAAAACTTTGAAAAAACATTGGAAACTTATTTAGGAAGTAATCTTGCCAGTGAAGCGGTCATCAGGACAACTTCTTTATTCTTTTTTCCTTCTGCCATCCATATGATAGAATCCAGTGTATTGTACAGAAAATGTGGATTGATCTGGCTTTGCAGAGCGTCCAGTTCGCTTTTTCTTCGTTCATTTTGCTGTTGGATGATCTCATCCATCAGTTCTTCGATCTGCTCATAAGATT
>OHAA01001140.1_pt1 | contig 15215 bp, 14 predicted proteins | sample 1606051 | NCBI WGS metagenome assembly OHAA01 (sample SAMEA3541493, study PRJEB24748) | human gut metagenome | biome: human gut; feature: human-associated habitat; material: faeces | place: China | collected 2012
AGGGGCGGTTTCCCGCTGCCAGGCTAAAAATTTGCAGGGAACGACACCTGCATCGTCCCGCATGACGGGCTTTGCCGGGTATTTCACTTCATCACCCGGCGCACACCTGCGGGCGCACACTGTGCGCTCTTACGGTCTCTACAGGGGAAAACGGCATTTGCTGAACGGTGCCCCTGCTCATTTTCTCAAAACGCCTTCAATTCCACCCCGGCTGCCTGCAGGGCCGCGCCGATCTTTTCTACAAAGGCCAGAGCCTTGGGGCCGTCGCCGTGTACGCAGACGGAATCCGCCTGGATGGCAATGTCCGTACCGTCGTTGGCGGTCACTTTGCCCTCGGTTACCATGCGGATCACGCGGGCAATGGCTTCGTCCTCATCCTCAATCATGGCGCCGGGGGTTCCGCGGGGCACAAGGCTGCCATCCGGGCGGTAGCCGCGGTCGGCAAACACCTCATTGGCAACCGGCAGGCCGATGGCCTGGGCCGCCTTGACCATCTCGCTGCCGGAAAGCGCCAGCAGCACTGCGCCGGGGGCGCTCTCCTTCACTGCGGCGCAGATGGCATCCGCCAGCGCGCGGTCCTTGCCCGCCATGTTATACAAAGCGCCGTGGGGCTTTACATGGTGCAGCGGCACATCGGCGGCATCGCAGAACGCTTTCAGCGCACCGATCTGATACTGCACACAGGCCTTGGCTTCCGCCGGGGTCAGCTTCATCTGGCGGCGGCCAAAGCCCTGCAGATCAGGGAAACCGGGGTGCGCCCCCACCGCCGCGCCACTCTGTTTGCACAGCGCCACGGTGCGCTGCATCACCAGCGGATCGCCTGCATGGAAGCCACAGGCCACATTGGCTGATGTGATAAACGGGATCACCTTTTCATCCATTCCGATGGTATACGCGCCAAAGCTTTCGCCCAGGTCACAGTTCAAATCAATATGCGGCATGGCTCAATCCTCCACTTTCAGGCATAAGGCAATGCTTCTGCCCCGCAGGGGCGCACAGTGTGCGCCCCTGCGGTTTTTACTATCTGCTCTTAATATTTCAGCTCCACATTTTTTACGTCGGTCACAAACATGTGCCCCGGCGCATGAGTGATGCAGAACTCCGGCTTGGAGTGCATCACAACGTTCTGCGGGGTCACGCCGCAGGGCCAGAACACCGGTGTTTCGCCGGGGTTGATGGTCACGGCATCGCCATAATCCGGGTGAGCCAAATCATGGATGCCGATGGCTTCCGGCTCACCGATTTGCACCGGCATACCGTGCACGCGGGGCATGCCCGCTGTAATGGCAGCTGCCGCCGGGACCTGCCGGTACGGGATGGGCCGCATGCTGACCACCATGTTTCCGCTGAACACCCCCGCCGGGGTACAGGGAATGTTGGTGTTGTACATCGGCACATTCACGCCCTCTTCGATCTGGCGCACCGGGATGCCCGCTTCCAGCAGTTCAGATTCAAAGGAGAAGCTGCACCCGATCAAAAAGCTGACCAGGTCGTTCCTCTCCTCAAAGAATTTGCTCACATCGGTGTATTCCCCGGTCAGCTCGCCGTGTTCGTACACCCGGTAGCGCGGGATATCGGTAGCAATATCGCTGCCTTTGCCAAATTGGGCAAAGGTTCGCTCGCCTGCGTCCGCCACTTCCAGCAGCGGGCAGGCTTTGGGGTTGCGCTGGCAGAACAGCAAAAAGTCCCACGCCAGCGCCTTGGGCAGCACCACAAGGTTGCCCTGGGCATAACCGTTGCACATGCCGGTGGTCGGGCCGGTCAGTTCGCCCTTGCGGATCAGCCCGCGCAGGTCGGCCGGTTTCATGGCTGCAAAGTCCATTATTTCATCCGCTCCCTGATTTTGTCAAGCACGGCCGCCTGCGCCCTGGCTCCTGCAACAGCCTGCGCCGCGGTCACATATTGGAACGCCAGCTTTTCGCCGGGGCGCAGCTGCGCCATGGCCGAAAGGTCAGCGCTGATGACGGTTGCAATTTTGGCATACCCGCCGGTGGTCTGGTGGTCAGCCAGCATCACAATGGGCTGCCCGTTGGCCGATACCTGCACCGAACCCGCCACAATGCCGTCCGATACAATGTCCGACCCATCCACAGTCTCGATCTGCGGCCCCTGCAATTTGCAGGCCATGCGGTCACAGTCTGCTGTCAAAGCATATACCCCGTGTACAAATGCGGCCTGCCCCACTGCGGTAAAGGCATCGGTCTGGGGGCCGGGCACCGCACGGAACAGCGGCAGCTTCCGCCCGCCCAAAAAGCGCCACGGCCTTGCGGGGGTGCGAGCTGTGCCCAGCGGGCGGTTTGCCCCTTTGGCGCAGATCTGCTGCCAGCGCTGTTCCACCATGGCGGGTGCCGCCCCAATGGGCAGCACATCCCCAGCTTTCAGTGCGCGGCCATCCAGCCCGCCCATCCGGCATTTTAAGTCGGTGGAGCGGCTGCCCAGCACGGGCGGGGTATCCACACCGCCAAACACGGCCAGGTAGCCGCGCAGCCCGCTGCGGGCCGCGCCGATTGCCAGCACCTGCCCCGCGCGGGCCAAAAGCGGCGTATAGGCGGGCACCGGGCGGCCATCCAGCGCGGCGGGCATATCGGCCCCCGCCAGGGCAAAAACAGTGTCCCCGTCAAACTGATACTTGCCGCCCTGCAGGGTCATTTCCAGCACGGCGGCACCGGCTGCCTGGGGGTTGCCCGCCAGCAGGTTGGCGGTCCGCATAGCGTAACCATCCACCGCTCCACAGGTGCGGAACCCCCGCGCGGCATAGCCGGTGCGGCCTGCATCCTGCACGGTGGTCAGCGGACCGGGGCTTATCACATGCAAGTTCACAGTGCCGCCCCCTGTTCTTTCTGGATGGTTTCAAACTTTTCCGGGCTGATGGGCACAAACCGGATGAGGTCCCCCGCCGCGTAAGGCAGTTTGCCGCCGCCAGCCGGGTCAAACAGGCGCAGCGGCGTGCGGCCGATCAGCTGCCACCCGCCGGGGGAAGCCAGCGGGTAGATGCCCGTCTGCTTGCCGCCAATGCCCACCGCCCCCGCGGGGATCTTGGTGCGCGGGGTCTGCAACCGGGGGCAGACAATGCGTTCATCCATGCCGCCCAGGTACGGGAACCCCGGCAGGAACCCCAGCATAAAAATGCGGTAGTCCCGCCCGCAGTGGATGTCGATGACCTGCTGTTCGGTCAGCCCGGCGTGCTGTGCCACAAAGGCCAGGTCGGGGCCGTAATCTCCGCCGTAACACACCGGCACCTCCACCAGCTGCCCGGCCGCGGTGCTGCTGACCGGGGGCAAAGCGTCCCACAGGCGGCGCAGCGCGGGGATCAGGGTATCGGCATCGGTCTGCAAAGGGTCCAGCGTGACCAGCAGCGCCGCATAGGTGGGCACTGTTTCCACCACGCCGGGCAGCTGCGCCGCCTGCACAGCGGCATCCAGCGCCATAACCTGCGCGTTCACCTGTTCACTGATCTCACTGCCGCAGACGGCCAGCACGCCGCTGTCCCCCACGGGGGTAAACTGGATCATAACAAAAATCCCCTTTGCGTCCGGTATTTTGTGGCTGGTCAGGAAGTGTGCTGTACCTTTAGCGCACATTGTGCGCCCCTACGGTCCCTAAACGTGCCGTTTTGGGTTCACTGCTTCCTGGCCAAGGCCAATGTGCCTATTATAGCACAACCTGCTTTATGCCTGCTCAAAAAATTTCTTTGCCAGCACCGGGCCGAACCAGTGGTCCGAATTGTGGGAATACCGCACCGCATACGCCGTGCACTGCCGCATCATGCTGACAATGCCAACGTTCATGCGGGTATCAAACCCATCCACACCCGGCAGCAGCGAACCTGTCATATCGATCATGCCATTGCGGGAAAGCACCCGCATGACCTCGCTTTCCATCTCCTCCCGGTGCAGGATGTCCATATTCTTTTTCAGGTAGGCCAGCGCGGCCATCAGCGCATAGCAACCCCAGTCAGAGCAGGTTGCCGTGATAATGTTATCGGTGCTGCTTGCGGCCAGAATGCCGCCGCAGCAGCCGTCCTGGCATTCGCCGGGGGCGGTGAAGGGCACATATTTTTTAATGTGCTCCCCAATGGTGCCCATGCCGATCTCATTGCCCAGATCGCCGATGGCCACATTGGGCACGCCGCGGGCGCGCAGTTCGTTCCACAGCACATCGCTTTTGGCTTCCAGTGCGGTCACATCCTTGCCCACCGCATTGTGGTAAACACCCTTGGCGTTGCCGCCGCAGGCTTCCACCGAGATCACCGCTGCGGGTAAAATCTTATCCGCCAGCGCTTTGGCCTGGGCGGGGGCTTTGGCCTTATCTTTGGTAAAGGCCACAACGCCAAGGCTCAGCGGCAGCTCCATGGCGGTATCCAGGTCCTCATACACATGCAGACCCACCACATTGCCGCATTTCTTAAAGGCTTCCACGCTGTCCTGCGGGCAGACGATGATCGGCTTTGCCCCAAAGGCCAATACCAGAGACCGCGCCAGCAGGATCGCGCTGACAGAACCGTCCATTTCCGGCACCTTGTGGGGCAGCAATACAAACCCGACCAGGATATACACCGGGTCGCCGGGGTGGATGGCTTTGCACAACGCTTCGGCTGCGTGCATGGCGGTCGGCTCCCCGGTATATGCCCGGCTGCCCGCGTACAAAATGCGGCACACCCCGTAACCACGGGGGTCCAGACACATGATGGCATCCAGGTTTTCGCCTACATTGCGTTTTTCCAGTTCGTCACGGGTCATGGTGTTTTCCCCCTTTTCAGCCCCACAGACTTTCGCAGCCGGTATAGTCATAGAACTCTTTCAGCACTTCGTTCTGGATGGCTTTCAGGGTAGCGGGGTCCTTGCCGCCGGCGGGCTTGCCCTCAAACTCGCAGGCATGCAGACAGAAGTTGGAGGAGGAGGTCACGATGATCTCATCCGCATCGCGCAGGAAATCCACCGTGAACGGTTTTTCCATCACGGTAATGCCCAGGCGGTAGCAGGCCTGCAGCATATGGGTCTTGGCAATGCCGCGCAAAATCAGTTCATCGTTCGGGTGGGAATAGAAAATCCCGTCTTTCAGCACTGAAACGTTGGAATGTGCACATTCCGTTACAATATCCCCGCGGTAGAACACGGTCTCGCTCATGCCGGCCAGCTTGGCGCGCTGGGCGGTCATAACGCTGGGCAGCAGGTTCAGCGTTTTGATGTTGCAGTGGTAAAAGCGAGTGTCCTCCTCAGAGTTCAGGCGGATGGGCTTGTCGGGGTCGTTCAGGGTGTTGGGCCGGATGGAAACCCACAGCTTGCCGGGCATGCCTTCCTCATACACATGGTTGCGGGGCTCCACACCGCGGGTGACCTGCCAGTATACAAAGTTGACCTTGCTGTCCACCTTGGCCAGCAGGTCGGTCAGCAGCCTGCCCAGCTCGGCCTTGCTCATCGGGATGTTGATATCGAGTGCCTTGGCGCTGGTAAAAAAGCGGTCCAGGTGGTCCTGCAGCAGATATACCTTGCCGTTCGCGCCAACGGTGGCATCGTAGCAGCCATCGCCAAAAAAGTGAACACGATCATTGAACGGCACCATCAATTCTTCCGGTGCGCCGATTTTGCCATCATAATATGCAATGGATTCCATTTTTCCTTACTCCTCTCATCTTGGTTGCCTTTATGTTCAGCCGTTATTTGGCTTTCCCATCAAATTTCAGTTCAATCACTTTTTTAATCAGCTCCACGCAGTTATCCAGCCCAATGGCGGCGGAATCCAGGCAGAGGTCATAATTTTCCACCCGCTTCCACTGGCGGCCGGTGTGGTATTTGTAATAGTTTTCACGGTAGCGGTCCAGCTTGTCAATATAGTGCTTGGCCTGGCTGCTGCCAATGCCCTGGCGCTTCATCTCGCGCTCCACACGCCAGTCATAGGGGGCATCCACATACACGGTCAGCACGTTGGGCTTATCCCGCAGAACAAAGTCCGCCGCACGGCCCACGCAGATATAGCTTTCCTCGTTCAGCAGCTCCCGCAGCACCTTGGCCTGGTAGTTGAACAGGTTTTCATCGCTGATAAAGTTGCCGCTTTCCGGCGGGATGATGCTGCCGTCATACACCCGTTCCGAAACCCGGTACAGCATGGTTTTGCGGGTGTTCTCATCGGCGCGGGCAAACAGTTCCTCGCTGATGCCGCTGTCCTCTGAGGCAAGGCGCAGCAGCTTGCGGTCATACAGGTCAATGTCAAATGCCTTTGCCAGCTGCTTGCCAATGTAGCTGCCGCCGCCCGAACCACAGGTGCGGGTAATGGCGACTGCAAAATACGGATAATCGGGATACATTTTCCACCCCTCCTTACTGACCCAGATAGGCTTTCTTCACGCGCGGGTCGTTCAGCAGATCTGCGGCGTTGCCCTCAATGCTGATGTTGCCAGTTTCCAGCACATAGGCGCGGTCCGAAATGGCCAGCGCCATCTTTGCGTTCTGTTCCACCAGCAGGATCGTGATGCCCTGCTTGTTTACTTCCTGAATGATGGCAAAGATCTCTTTGACCAGCAGGGGCGAAAGGCCCATCGAAGGTTCATCCATCAAAATCATTTTGGGTTTTGCCATCAGGGCGCGGCCTACGGCCAGCATCTGCTGCTCGCCGCCGGAAAGGGTGCCCGCCAGCTGGCGGCGGCGCTCTTCCAGACGGGGGAAGCGCTTATACACATCCTTCATCGTCTCTTCCATCCCGGCCGGGTCGGCATAAGCGCCCATTTCCAGGTTTTCTTCCACCGTCATCTGGGGGAAGATATGCCGCCCTTCCGGCACATGGGCCAGCTTGTAGGTAATGATCTTGCTGGGTTCCGCCTTGCGCAGGTCGTGCCCGTCAAACATCACGCTGCCGGACGCAGCTTTTTCCAGCCCGGTAATGGTGCGCAGGGTGGTGGTTTTGCCCGCACCGTTTGCCCCGATCAGGGATACGATCTCGCCGTCATCCACATGCAGCGATATGCCGTTCAGCGCGTGTACCGCGCCGTAATTGGCATGAAGGTCTTTTACTTCAAGCATCCGCTTCGACCTCCTTCTCTTTGTCTTTGCCCAGGTATGCTTCAATCACATGGGGGTCATTGGCGATCTCTGCCGGTGTGCCGGAAGCGATCGTGGTACCAAAGTCCAGCACCTGGATTCGCTCGCAGATTTTCATGACCAAACTCATGTCATGCTCGATCAGCAGCACCGATACCTTGAATTCGCTCCGGATATAATCAATAATCTCCAGCAGTTCCTCCGTTTCAGTCGGGTTCATACCGGCGGCCGGTTCGTCCAGCAGCAGCAGCTTCATGTTGGTGGCCAGCGCGCGGGCAATCTCCAGGCGGCGCTGCTCACCATAGGGCAGGTTGTCGGCCTCCAGATCCTCCTTGCCGGAAAGGTGCACCACCTGCAGCAGCTCTTTGGCGCGTGCGGTGGCGGCGGCTTCCTGCTGCCAGTACGCCTTGGTGCGGAAGATGGCCTGCGGCATGTTGTAGGTCAGTTCTTCCAGCATGGCAGCTTTGACGTTTTCGATCACCGTCATTTTTTTGAACAGGCGGATATTCTGGAAGGTTCTAGCAATGCCTGCATGAACGATCTGGTGGGTCTTTTTGCCGTTCATCCGCTCACCATTCAGGTAAAGGGAGCCTTCGGTCGGCTTATACACACCAGTGATCAGGTTGAACACGGTGGTTTTGCCTGCGCCGTTGGGGCCGATCAGCCCCACCAGCTCGGATTCGCCGATTTCCATATTAAAATCATCCACGGCTTTCAGGCCGCCAAACTGGATGCCAAGGTGCTGGCATTTCAAAACGGGTTGTGCCATGGTTCAGGCCCCCTTTTCTGCTTTTGCTTTTACCGTGCCGCGGCCGGTCAGTTTTTCCAGCGCGCGGGTCAGGCTGAACTCCCACCGGCCAAAGATGCCGCCGGGACGGAACAGCATGACCAGCACCAGAACCACCGAGTAGGCCAGCATGCGGTAGGTAGAAAATTCACGCATCAGTTCCGGTAAAGCGCTCAGGAACGCTGCGCCGATGATGGAACCGGTCAGCGAACCGGTGCCGCCGATGATCACTTCGCTCAACAGCTCTGCGGAATAGTTAAAGTTGAAGTTGGTGGGGATCATTGCCGTCATGTAATGGGCATAAATACCGCCGCCGATGCCGGCAAAGAATGCGCTGATGGCAAAGGTCATGACCTTGTAATAGGTCACGTTGATGCCGGAAGCCGAAGCCGCGATGTAGTCCTCACGAATGGCCTGCACGGTGCGGCCATATTTGCTGCGGACGAACAGGTACATGATGGTAACGCAGACCACCATGATCCAGAATACCCGCGGGAAGGTGGACAGCTTGAGGATGCCGCTCATTGTTTTACCACCGCCGGTGATGGAAAAGTTGCAGAAGCAGACGCGGATGATTTCGGCAAACGCCATGGTGACAATGGCGAGATAGTCGCCGCGCAGGCGCAGCGCCGGGATGCCGACCAGTACGCCCATGATGCCCGCAGCCAGGCCGCCGACCAGCAGCGCGATCAGGAACAGCCCCAGATCCGAAAGCCCTTTGCCTGCCAGCGCGCCGGATACAATGGCGGAGACATAAGCGCCGACCGAAACAAACCCCGCATGCCCCAAGGAGAACTCGCCCATAAAGCCAACTACCAGGTTCAGCGATGTGACCATGATGATGGTGTAGCAGGCGGTGGTGCAGATGCCCTGAATATAGGTGGTGGAGGTGCCGAACGCATTGGCGGCGAACAGCCCTGTCAACAGGGCAAACACCAGCGCTACGCCCACAGCGTTCAAAAGATAGGAGCCTTTTATTTTTTTACTCATTGCTCTGCTCCCTCCCTTACACTTTTTCGCCGGTGTTCTTGCCCAGGATACCGGCGGGCTTGACCAGCAGGATCACGATCAATGTGCCGTAAGTAACGGCTTCGTACCAGCCGGGGGCAAACAGCTTGACAAAAATTTCAATCAGGCCGACCAGAATGCCGCCGATCATGGCGCCGGGGATGATGCCAATGCCGCCCAGAACTGCGGCGATGAAGGCTTTCATGCCCATCATGGAGCCCATATCGGTGGTAACGCGGGGGTAGGTAGAGCAGTACATCAGCGCTGCCACCGCCGCCAGACCGGAGCCGATGGCAAAGGTCAGGGTGATGATCTTGTTCACGTTGATGCCCACCAGGGTGGAAGCATCCTTATCCTGCGGGACGGCGCGCATGGCCTTGCCCAGCTTGGTCTTTTTTACAAACAGCTGCATGCAAAGCATCATCGCAACGCCGATGCCAATGGTCAGCAGCACGTTCAGCGGCAGCGATACCCCGCCGACCGTAATGGTGGGCAGGCTGAAAATAGCCTGGACGTTGTGCGGCTTGGCGCCAAACAGCACCATAGCCAGGTTTTCCAAAAAGATGCTCATGGCCAGTGCGGTAATCAAGGCGGACATGGGCCCGGCCTTGCGCACCGGGCGGTAAGCCAGGATCTCAACCAGCACACCAACCAGCGCGCACACCGCAACGGCCACAATCACGGCCATCCAGGCGGGCATTCCCGCATCGACCATCAGCGGGATGGTGTAAAACAATGTGTAAGCACCGATCATGATAAAATCGCCGTGGGCAAAGTTGATCATGCGGATGATACCGTAAACCATGGTGTAGCCCAACGCGATCAGCGCATAAATAGCGCCCTGGTTCAGGCCGTTGATCAGGCCCTGAACAAATAATGATGCAGTCATGGTCCATTCACCTTTCCTATCATTTTTTGTGAATGTTTGATTCGGGGGAATCAAAAAAATAAAAAAGTGCGCGCGGCTGCTTGCATTGCCGCGCGCACCATTGCGCCTTTGCTCTAGAGGGGGTGTTTAGGGGAATCTAAAAAACTTTACTCAGCGGAGGAAACCAGGTTGCCATCGGAATCCAGCGTCTCAGACCACTTGACCTTGCCGTCAACAAAGGTGTTGAATGCAATGCTCTTGATGGCGTCGCCGTTTTCGTCCAGCTTGATCTTGCCGCCAACGCCGGTAAACTCCATACCGGTCATGCCTTTTACCAGGCTTGCGGTATCGGTGCCGCCGCCATTCTCGGCAGCTTGCAGCAGCATGTAGATGGCGTCATAGTACAGGGCCGCGCAGGCGTTCAGGCTTTCGGTGCCGTACTTTTCGGTGTACTTCTGCACAAAGTTCTGAACGGCGGGGGCGGTATCCTCGCTGGAGTAGTGGTTGGTAAAGTAGCAGTCATCAAACTTGTCTTCCAGGCCGGTGGTATCCGCACCATCCCAGGCATCGCCGCCCATGATGGTACCGGTAAAGCCCGCGTTGCGCGCTGCGCCTACAAACAGCGGTACCGTATCCAGGAAGCAGGGATAATACAAAAACTCTGCGCCGGAAGCCACGGCCTGTGCTGCCTGGGAGGAAAAGTCAGTATCAGTGCTCATGCACTCGCCGGTATAGGTAATTTCAATGCCGTTGGCCTCGCAGTTTTCTACAAAAGCGTCCTTCAGGCCGTTGGAATAGTCATCATCCTTGGCATAAATCACGGCTACCTTGCTGAATCCCTTGCTCTTAACAAACAGGGCGGCCATCTTGCCCTGATACGGGTCAATGAAGCAGTTACGGAAGATCGTGGAGCCTTTCTGGGTCACATCCACGTTGGTAGCGCCGGTTGCCAGCAGCAGCATTCCGTCATTGGCAGCCTGGGTCGCCATAGGCAGTGTAACGGAAGAGAAGAAGCTGCCCACGATAGCGGCCGGGGAATCTGCCATGACCTTGTTGTAAGCGTTCATGGCCTGCTTGGCATCCTTGGCATCGTCAGCCACCTTGCCGCCGTTGACGATCTCGACCGTGTAGCCGGAATCGCCGGAGTTGATCTCCTCCACAGCCATATCCACCGCGTTCTGGGCACCTTCGCCGTAAATGGCGGAGCCGCCGGTCATGGAGCAGACCACACCAACACGGATCACATTACCGCTGTCCGCGCTGGATGCTGTGGTGGAAGCGGCACTGGAAGTATCTGCCGTGCTGGCTGTGCCGCCCTGTGCGCTGGAAGAACAGCCGCCCAAAACGCCTGCCGCCATCGTCGCCGCCATGGTAAGAGAAAGAACCCGTGTTGCCTTTTTCATCGTAAGCCCCTCTTTCCTTAATGTTCGTTCTGCTTTCTTCTCTCAGGGCAATACCGCATAATTCTAAGTGCCGATACGGCGAGCGAGGTGCGGCAGATGCCGTGCCGCAGCTGCCGGAGCGGTGCTTAAGCCGCAAGGCGGGAATTGTGCGGTGTTGCCTCGGATATCTCCTGACCAAACAAAAAGCGCGCAGCCCCGCCGTCAAGCGGGTGCCGCACGCCTTTGTGCAAAAGCAAAATCTCTTTTGTTCTTTTTATGCTTTTGTCTCCGGAATCAGAACGGGGTCCGCAGCTTTTGCACTGCGGACCCCGTTGTCCTTGCTCCATGTTTGGATTGTTCTGATTATAGCATACTGCCAAAATTTTGCAAGCACTTTTTGTCAGCCTCAGGGGGATTTTTGCCGCCGATCGCCTTATTTTATTAAGCTGTTTCTTCGTTTTTTCATCTCGCATCCCCGTTTTTGCTTTCTTTTTTTCGTCAAGCTGTCCTTTGGGCTAAATAACTTCAAAATTACAGCTTTTCCCCCACACCACTGGGTCATGCCGGGCAGCGGACGGCCCAGTCCGGCAGCCTTATTCCGCTGTTTCTCCCCGCCTTACGTTGTCACAGCCTTGTTTATCGAATCGTTTCTCTGCCAATTTCTTATGTCATCCAAAATCCCGCATTGTTTCTTGCTTTATCGTTCCACAGCTTTATATCGAATGTTCGTTTTATTTTGTGCCGGCTTTTTCCGCCATTTCCCAATATTATATATTTTGTGAACAATCATTGCATAGGTTGTAAACATTAGCACTCTGCTATTGACAGTGCTAATTTTAGGGTTATAATAAAGGCGTACCTTGAAAGAGGGGGTGCGGAACGCAAGAGCGTTCCGGGAAACACCGCCAAGGAGCCGCAAGGCTCGGGAAGCGTCAGACTTCCCGGAGAGGCACCAAATAAAATTCCAGATTTTTACAAAGTGAGGTTATGACTTATGTTGCCGACTGTTTTTGGTGAAAATCTTTTTGATGATTTCTTTGACGATTCCTTTGGTATGATGAACGCACGCAGCCCGCTGTACGGCAAGCATGCACGCAACCTGATGAAGACCGATATCCGCGAGACCGATACCAACTATGAGCTGGCCATTGATTTGCCGGGCTTCAAGAAGGATGAGATCCACATTGAGCTGAAAAACGGCTACCTGACCATCAGCGCCGCCAAGGGCCTGGATAAAGACGAAAAGGCCCCCGAAGGCAAGTATATCCGCCAGGAGCGTTACACCGGCGCCTGCAGCCGCAGCTTCTATGTTGGCACCGACCTGCAGCCCAAGGATGTCAGCGCCAAGTTCACCGATGGCATCCTGGAGTTGACCTTCCCGAAGGAAGCTCCCAAGAAGGAACCTGATGTGACCCGCGTTGAAATTGGTGAATAACCGATCTGCCTTTGCGGCATAACTGAATAAGTCTCAGCGGTGCCCCGCCCTTGACCCCAATCGGTCAGGGCGGGGCACCGCTTTTTTTGTTTTGTTGCACCCCTGTGGTATAATGGTTTTATAATAAATCCAACAGGGGGGCTGCTGTTTGTATGGTCGATCATATTGAGATCCGCGGGGCACGGGTACACAACCTAAAAAATATTGATGTCGATGTGCCGCTGAACAAAATCGTCGGCATTGCGGGTGTATCCGGTTCCGGCAAATCTTCGCTGGCGCTGGGCGTGCTGTATGCCGAAGGTTCGCGCCGGTATCTGGACGCACTTTCCACCTACACGCGCCGCCGCATGACCCAGGCCCCCAAAGCTGATGTGGACGAGGTTCTGTATGTTCCCGCCGCGTTGGCGCTGCACCAGCGGCCGGGGGTGCCGGGCATCCGCAGCACCTTTGGCACCGGCACCGAGCTGCTGAACAGCCTGCGGCTGATGTATTCCCGTCTTGCCAGCCACCGCTGCCCCAACGGGCATTATCTTGCGCCCACCCTGGCCGTGGCCGCCGGGCAGGAGCTGATCTGCCCCGAATGCGGGGCCCGCTTTTACGCCCCTTCGGCGGAAGAGCTTGCCTTTAACAGCCAGGGTGCCTGCCGCACCTGCGGCGGCACCGGCACCGTACAGACCGTTGACCGCGCCACCCTTGTGCCGGACGAAAGCCTGACCATTGACGAGGGCGCTGTGGCCCCCTGGAACTCTTTGATGTGGTCGCTGATGACCGATGTCTGTCGCGCCATGGGGGTGCGCACCGATGTGCCATTCCGCGACCTGACCGATGTGGAGAAAGAGATCGTCTATGACGGCCCGGCTGAGAAGAAGCACATTTTCTACCACCCCAAAAACAGCGAGCAGGCCGGGGAACTGGATTTTACCTATTACAGCGCCGTACGCACGGTGGAAAACGCACTCTCCAAAGTCAAGGACGAAAAAGGCATGAAGCGGGTGGAAAAGTTTTTGCGTCAGGATATCTGCCCGGACTGCGGCGGTTCCCGGCTGTGCGCTGCAGCCCGCGCGCCCAGGCTGCAGGGTATCCCGCTGGATGAAGCCTGCCGCATGACCCTTTCCGATCTGGTTGCCTGGGTAAGCGGGGTTCCCGCCGCCCTGCCGGAAGAAATGCGCCCCATGGCGCAGAGCATCTGTGAATCGTTCCAAACGGTGGCCAAGCGGCTGATGGACCTGGGGCTGGGCTACCTGGCGTTGGACCGTGCCGCGGCTACCCTTTCCACCGGCGAGCGCCAGCGTATGCAGCTGGCCCGCGCGGTGCGCAACCGCACTACCGGCGTTCTGTATGTGCTGGATGAACCCTCTATTGGGCTGCACCCCGCCAACATCACCGGCCTGACCGGCGTGATGCAGGACCTGATCCACGACGGCAACTCGGTCATTCTGGTGGACCATGATACCCAGATTCTATCCGAAGCCGATTGGCTGATTGAGATGGGGCCGCAGGCCGGTGCGGGCGGCGGCCAGGTGATTGCCCAGGGCAGCATCCCGGCCATTGAAGCAAACGCTGCTTCCCGCATTGGGCCGTTCCTGGCGGGCAAAGCGCAGTGCCTGCGACCCCAGGCCCCGCAAAGCGAGTTGTTCGCGCTGGGGCGCATTCAGCTTTCCACCAACGCCATCCACACCGTAAAGCCGCTGGACATCGAAATTCCCAAGGGGCGGCTGACTGTGGTGACCGGGGTTTCCGGCTCTGGCAAGACCACCCTTGTGCTGGAAAGCCTGGTTCCCGGCCTGAACGCCGCCATCCACGGCCAAAAGCTGCCGGAGCATGTACGCTCTATTGTGCCGGACGGCATCACCCAGGTCAAGCTGATCGACGCCGCACCCATTGGCATCAACGTGCGCTCCACCGTGGCCACCTATGCCAATGTGCATGATGAGCTGCGCAAAAAGTTTGCCGCCACCCCGGATGCCAGGCAGGCCGGGTATAAAGCGGGCGATTTTTCCTACAACACGGGCAAGCTGCGCTGCCCCGTGTGCGATGGCACCGGCAGCATCAGCCTGGATGTACAGTTTTTGCCGGATGTGGAGATTCCCTGCCCCGAATGCCGCGGTTCCCGCTATGCCAAGGAGGCCGGGCAGATTTTTTACACCAGCAAGTCCGGAACCAGATATTCCCTGCCGCAGCTGATGGATATGGATGTGAACACTGCCCTGACCGCCTGTGCTGACTGGCCGGTGGTGCGCCAGCGGCTGACTGTTTTACAGGAACTCGGCCTTGGCTACCTGACCCTTGGCGAGGAAACGCCCGGCCTTTCCGGCGGCGAGGCCCAGCGCCTGAAGCTGGCCAGCGAGATGGGCAAAGCCCAGTCGGACTCTCTGTTTGTCTTTGATGAGCCCACCATCGGCCTGCACCCCGCCGATGTGCAGGTTCTGCTCGGCGTGTTCCAGACCCTGATCGAGCACGGCGCCACCGTCATCGTCATTGAGCATGACCTGGATGTGATCCGCAACGCAGACTACATCATTGATATGGGCCCGGGCGGCGGTGCCCAGGGCGGCACGGTGGTGGCCGCCGGCACGCCGGACGTTATCCGCCACACCCCCGCCAGCCAGACCGGCAAATTTATCTGATTTTATGGCAATACCGCATAATTCCCGCCTGACGGCTTAAGCACCGCTCCGGCGGCTGCGGCACGGCATCTGCG
>OHAA01001151.1_pt1 | contig 15137 bp, 10 predicted proteins | sample 1606051 | NCBI WGS metagenome assembly OHAA01 (sample SAMEA3541493, study PRJEB24748) | human gut metagenome | biome: human gut; feature: human-associated habitat; material: faeces | place: China | collected 2012
GGTAGAGGCGGAGGCTGTTTACAATATTCGCCGTCTTCGGAATCATGCCTCTTTGGCGATGTGGTGTGGTAATAATGAAATACTGGAAGCTCTGAAATATTGGGGCTTTGAGAAGAAATTTACTCCGGAGGTTTATCAAGGATTAATGCATGGTTATGATAAACTGTTCCGTGAGCTGTTGCCTTCAATGGTTAAAGAATTTGATTCGGATCGTTTTTATGTGCACAGTTCGCCCTATCTCGCTAACTGGGGGCGTCCGGAATCATGGGGGATAGGAGACAGTCATAATTGGGGAGTCTGGTACGGAAAGAAGCCATTTGAGTCTTTAGATACCGATTTGCCGCGTTTTATGAGTGAATTTGGTTTCCAGTCATTTCCGGAAATGAAAACCATTGCTGCTTTTGCTGCTCCTGAAGATTATCAGATTGAGTCTGAAGTGATGAATGCGCATCAGAAGAGTAGTATTGGAAATTCATTGATCCGTACTTATATGGAACGTGATTATATCATTCCCGAAAGTTTCGAGGATTTTGTGTATGTCGGATTAGTCTTGCAAGGACAGGGGATGCGGCATGGACTGGAAGCTCACAGACGCAATCGTCCTTATTGTATGGGGACATTGTATTGGCAGTTGAACGACAGTTGGCCGGTGGTATCCTGGTCAAGTATTGATTATTATGGTAATTGGAAGGCATTACATTATCAGGCAAAGCGTGCTTTTACACCGATCTTGATCAATCCTATACAGCAGAATGACAGTTTGAGTGTTTTTCTAATTTCAGATCGGCTTGATGCAATGGAGCAAATGACATTGGAAATGAAAGTCGTGGATTTTGATGGAAAAACGCTGGGTAAGAAGATACAGGTACATTCGTTGGAAGCTCCGGCAAATACTTCAAAATGTGTTTATCGTGCAAAACTGGATGGCTGGCTGACTCCCGAAGACTGTCGACGTAGCTTCTTGAAATTGATACTCAAAGATAAATCAGGACATCAGGTGGCTGAGAGCGTCCATTTTTTCAGAAAGACGAAAGATTTGCAACTTCCTCCAGCATCAGTATCCTATCAAATGAAGCAGACGGATGGTAAATGTGAATTGACTCTCTTTTCATCAATGTTGGCAAAAGATCTTTTTATTGAGACTCCATTGCAGGGAGCCCGTTACAGTGACAACTTCTTTGATCTCTTACCCGGAGAACGTAAGAAAGTAATTATTACTTCTCCCCGGATAAAGAAGGGAGAAGAGTTACCTGTCAATATCAAGCATATTCGAGAAACCTATAAATAAAACTAATTTATTAACTACTAACACCTAATTTTTATTTTATGAAACAACTCCTAAAATTAACAGGATGTGTGGCATTGGCAGGACTGATGAGCTCTTGTGGCTCGGTACAAGAAGAAGCCAATTATCAGATTATCCCATTGCCACAAGAAATTGTAACATCGCAAGTAAACCCCTTTATTTTGAAAAGCGGTGTGAAAATCCTTTATCCGGAAGGAAATGAGAAGATGCAGCGTAATGCGCAATTTTTGGCTGATTATCTGAAGACTGCAACCGGAAAAGACTTTTCGATTGAAGCCGGAACTGAAGGTAAAAATGCTATAGTGCTGGCGTTAGGCTCAGAAGTAGAAAACCCTGAATCTTATCAGTTGAAAGTAACCGATCAAGGTGTCACGATAACTGCCCCTACAGAAGCCGGAGTTTTCTATGGTATTCAGACTTTGCGTAAATCATTGCCTATTGCTTTGGGTGCTGATGTAGCATTGCCTGCTGTTGAAATCAAGGATGCTCCTCGTTTCGGTTATCGTGGTGCACATTTCGATGTTAGCCGTCATTTCTTCACAATTGATGAAGTGAAGACTTATATTGATATGCTGGCTTTGCATAACATGAACCGTTTGCACTGGCATATTACTGACGACCAGGGATGGCGTCTGGAAATCAAGAAATATCCGAAGTTGACGGAAATAGGTTCTCAAAGATCGGGAACGGTCATCGGACGTAACTCCGGTGAATATGATAACACACCCTATGGTGGATTTTATACACAGGAACAGGCTAAGGAAATTGTAGATTATGCCGCAGAACGTTATATCACTGTTGTTCCTGAGATCGACCTTCCGGGACACATGCTGGCTGCCCTTGCCGCTTATCCGGAATTGGGTTGTACCGGTGGACCGTATGAAGTTTGGAGACAATGGGGAGTGGCCGATGATGTACTTTGTGCTGGCAACGATCAGGTTCTGAAATTCCTGGAAGATGTATATGGTGAATTGATTGAAATCTTCCCTTCAGAGTATATCCATGTAGGTGGTGACGAATGTCCGAAGGTAAGATGGGAGAAATGTCCGAAATGTCAGGCACGTATCAAAGCGTTGGGCTTGAAATCGGATAAGAATCATACTAAGGAAGAACGTTTGCAGAGTTTTGTTATCAATCATATAGAGAAGTTCCTGAACGATCACGGACGTCAGATTATTGGTTGGGATGAGATTCTCGAAGGCGGACTTGCTCCTAATGCAACAGTTATGTCATGGCGTGGCGAAAGTGGAGGTATTGAAGCTGCCAAGCAGAAACATGATGTGATCATGACCCCGAACACTTATCTGTATTTTGATTATTATCAGGCTAAAGATACTGAAAATGAACCTTTCGGTATCGGAGGTTATTTGCCGATGGAAAGAGTGTACAGCTATGAGCCGATGCCGGCTTCCCTTACTCCGGAAGAACAGCAGTATATAAAAGGTGTACAAGCCAATCTTTGGACAGAGTATATTGCTACTTTCTCTCATGCTCAATATATGGTCTTGCCTCGTTGGGCTGCTTTGTGTGAAGTCCAGTGGTCAACACCTGATAAGAAGAACTACGAAGATTTCTTGTCTCGTCTTCCACGACTGATTAAGTGGTATGATGCAGAAGGATATAATTATGCAAAGCACGTATTTGATGTAAAAGCAGAATTTACTCCGAATCCGGCTGATGGTACTTTAGACATTACACTTACTACAATTGATAATGCACCAATCCACTACACGCTAGATGGTACAGAGCCGACGAGTACTTCTCCCGTTTATGATGGTGCTTTGAAGATTAAGGAAAATGCAGACTTCTCGGCTATAGCTATTCGCCCTACTGGCAATAGTCGTGTCGTTTCTGAGAAAATCGATTTCAGTAAATCAAGCATGAAGCCGATTGTTGCTAATCAGCCGGTGAATAAACAATATGAGTTCAAAGGTGTCTCTACGTTGGTAGATGGCTTGAAAGGAAATGGTAACTATAAAACCGGACGCTGGATTGCATTTAGAGGAAATGATATGGATGTGACTATTGATTTCAAACAACCAACAGAGATTTCAAGCGTTGCCATTTCTACTTGCGTAGAGAAGGGAGATTGGGTTTTTGATACAAGAGGACTCTCTGTAGAAGTTTCAGAAGACGGCACAAACTTCACGAAAGTGGCATCTGAAACTTATCCTGCAATGAAGGAAACTGATAAAAATGGTGTTTATGACCATAAACTAACATTTACACCTGTAACTGCACAATATGTGAAAGTTATAGCTTCACCCGAGAAAAGTATTCCGGAATGGCATGGTGGTAAGAGTTATCCAGGCTTTTTATTTGTAGACGAAATCACAATTAATTAATGAATATAAGAAAGAGATACACTAAAGTTTGTCTTTTCTTATGGGTAATCGGGATGTGTCTTTGTACACATCCCATAAATGCACAGTCCGTAATTCCTGTTCCCTTAAAGATGGAACAGGGTACGGGCTCTTTTTTACTCTCTGAAAAAACAAAGCTTTATACAAATCTACAGGGAGAAGAAGCTATTCTTCTGGGTAACTATCTGAAAACTGCATTACCTGTACAATTTAAGGAAGGGAAAAAGAAAGATAAACAGAATGTCTTGTCTTTATTGATAACAGAAAAGAAGCCTCAGTTGGTGTCACCGGAAAGTTATATATTATCCGTTACTCCTGAACATATTCTGATTCAGGCTTCTTCCGGTGCTGGGTTGTTTTATGGAATTCAGACATTGTTGCAGTTATCTCAGCCTTCGGACACGGGCTATTCTATAGCTTCTGTTGAAGTACAGGATACCCCTCGTTTTGCTTATCGTGGTATGATGCTGGATGTCTCCCGCCACTTCTTCTCTAAAGAATTTGTGAAGAAACAGATAGACGCATTGGCATTTTATAAACTAAACCGTTTGCACTTGCATTTGACGGATGCGGCAGGATGGAGACTTGAAATAAAGAAATATCCTTTATTGACGGAATTTGCAGCCTGGCGTACAGATGCAAACTGGAAGAAGTGGTGGAATGGCGGACGGAAATATCTTCGTTTTGATGAGCCCGGTGCTTCCGGTGGTTATTATACTCAGGATGACATGAAGGAGATTATTGCATATGCGCAGCAGCATTATATCACAATCATTCCTGAAATCGAGATGCCTGCCCATTCAGAAGAAGTATTGGCTGCTTATCCGCAACTCTCCTGTTCGGGTGAACCTTATAAAAACGCAGATTTTTGTGTTGGAAATGAAGAAACATTCACTTTCTTAGAAAATGTGCTTACTGAAGTAATGGAGCTTTTTCCATCGGAATATATTCATGTAGGAGGCGATGAGGCTGGTAAGGCGGCTTGGAAGACTTGTCCGAAATGTCAGAAAAGGATGCAGGATGAACATCTTTCTAATGTAGACGAGCTACAAAGCTATCTGATTCATCGTATTGAACTGTTTCTGAATGCACATGGACGTAAGTTGCTGGGTTGGGATGAAATTCTTCAAGGTGGTCTGGCTCCTAATGCTACTGTAATGTCATGGCGTGGCGAAGAGGGAGGTATTGCTGCTGTCCGTTCCGGTCATCAGGCAGTTATGACTCCCGGTCAATATTGTTATTTGGATAGTTATCAGGATGCTCCGTATTCTCAGCCGGAAGCTATCGGAGGATATTTGCCATTGGAGAAGGTTTATTCATATAATCCGGTTTCAGATTCTTTAACTGTAGAACAGGCAAAACTTGTTTATGGTGTGCAGGCAAATCTATGGGCAGAATATATCCCCACTCCGGAGCATATGGAATATATGATATATCCTCGTATCCTTGCTTTGGCAGAAGTGGCTTGGTCGGCTCCCGAACGTAAATCATGGACAGACTTTCATAATCGTGCATTGAAAGCAGTTGATGATTTGCAAGCGAAAGGATATCATACTTTTGATCTTAAAAATGAGATAGGAAGTCGTCCGGAGTCTTTGAAGCCGATAAGTCATCTGGCTGTGGGGAAGAAGGTTATTTATAATGCTCCGTATAGTCCTCACTATCCTGCGCAGGGAAATACAGCTCTTACTGATGGTATTCGTGGCGACTGGACTTATGGAGATGGTTCCTGGCAAGGTTTTATCGATAAAAAGCGATTGGATGTTACCATTGATATGGGTACGGAAACTGTTGTCCATTCTGTCTCTGCTGATTTTATGCAAGTGGTAGGGGCAGAGGTCTTTTTGCCTGAATCTGTCACTATTTCCATTTCTGATGATGGAACAAACTTCACAGAATTGAAACAATATACTTTTGAAGTAAATAGAAAAGAAGCTATTAAATTTATTAGTATTTCATGGGAAGGCAGTGCTGAAGGACGGTATATACGTTATCAAGCTCGTGCCGGAGAAGAATTCGGTGGATGGATATTTACGGATGAAATAGTAGTGAAATAATCAGATGTATAATTTATGACTCTAAATATTAGATACTTATTAGGAATAGCCGTCCTTTTTTCTTTCTCTGTGATCAGTGCACAGGTACGAACCTCGTATACCTTTGAGAAAGGATGGAAATTTACACGTGAAGATAATGCTGATTTTATTCAGCCCGACTATAATGATATCAAGTGGCAATCAGTGGTAGTACCCCATGACTGGGCTATTTATGGGCCTTTTGGTGTAGATAATGATAGGCAAATGACAGCCATTGCACAAGACGGACAAAAAGAAGCGATGGAACATGCCGGACGTACAGGTGGTCTTCCTTTCGTCGGAGTGGGCTGGTATCGGCTGAATTTTGATGCTCCCTCTTTTGCCAAAGGGAAAAAGGCTACATTGATCTTTGACGGAGCTATGAGCCATGCTCGTGTGTATGTCAACGGTCAGGAGGCGGGTTATTGGCCCTATGGGTACAATACCTTTTATCTGGATGTAACTCCCTATCTGAAAGAGGGGACAAAGAATACTTTAGCTGTTCGTCTGGAGAATGAGACAGAATCTTCCCGTTGGTATCCGGGAGCCGGACTTTACAGAAATGTACATCTGGTAGTAACGGAAGATGCTCATATTCCGACATGGGGTACACAGTTGACTACTCCGGTAGTGAAGGATGATTATGCGAAAGTGAATATAAAAACGACTTTGGTCGTACCTTCCGGAAAACAGTTTGATGCATACCGTATAGTGACTGAACTTAAAGATAAGGATGGAAAAGTAGTAACTACTGATGAGAAACAAGGTTCCCGTTTTGATGATAATATCTTCAGTCAGGAACTTGTTGTCAGTCGTCCGGCTTTATGGAGCCCGGAAACACCTGTTCTTTATCAGGCTGTTTCTAAAGTCTATGAAGGTAATACACTGAAGGATGAATATACAACATCTTTCGGTATTCGTACTATTGAAGTCATTCCCAATAAGGGCTTTTTCTTAAATGGAAAGAGAACTCCATTCAAAGGCGTATGCAATCATCATGACCTCGGTCCTTTGGGAGGTGCTGTGAATGATGCTGCTATCCGTCGTCAGATTCGTATTTTGAAAGATATGGGTTGTAATGCGATTCGTACTTCTCATAATATGCCTGCTCCTGAGTTAATCAGAGCTTGTGATGAGATGGGAATGATGGTGATGGCGGAATCGTTTGATGAATGGAAGGCTATGAAAGTTAAGAACGGCTATCGTCATGTCTTTGACGAATGGGCAGTAAAGGATCTGACGAACTTGCTACGTCATTATCGTAATAATCCGAGTGTGGTGATGTGGTGCATCGGAAATGAGGTTCCCGAACAATGGGATGGAAATAAAGGACCTAAGATGTCTTATTTTCTACAGGAACTTTGTCATCGTGAAGATCCGACACGTCCTGTCACACAGGGGATGGATGCGCCGGATGCTGTAGTCAATAATAATATGGCGGCAGTAATGGATATTGCGGGATTTAATTATAGACCACATAAATATCAGGAGAATTATAAAAAACTTCCTCAACAGATAGTCTTGGGTAGTGAGACTGCTTCTACGGTTAGTTCCCGTGGAGTATATAAATTCCCTGTTACCCGCCAATGGATGAAGAAATATGACGATCACCAGTCTTCCTCTTATGATGTGGAGTCTTGTTCATGGTCCAATCTGCCTGAAGATGATTTTATTCAACATGAGGACTTGCCTTATTGTATAGGAGAGTTTGTTTGGACAGGATTCGATTATCTGGGTGAACCGACTCCCTATTATACAGATTGGCCCAGTCATTCTTCACTGTTTGGAATTATCGATTTAGCAGGGCTGCCCAAAGACCGTTATTATCTCTATCGTAGTCACTGGAATAAAGAACAGGAAACACTTCACATTCTTCCTCACTGGAATTGGGAAGGACGAGAGGGAGAGATAACTCCTGTCTTTGTGTATACCAACTATCCTTCAGCCGAATTATTCATCAACGGAAAGAGCCAGGGGAAACGTACCAAAGACCTTTCCGTAACCATTGATAATAGTGCTGACTCTGTTTCCATCATGAACTTGAAACGTCAGAGCCGTTACCGCCTGATGTGGATGGATACAAAATATGAGCCAGGCACGGTGAAAGTCGTGGCTTATGATGCTGACGGGAAAGCTGTAGCTGAAAAAGAACTCCATACAGCCGGTAAACCGGATCATATTGAATTGGTAGCCGATCGTAATGTAATCAAAGCGGATGGAAAAGATCTTTCTTTTGTAACAGTGCGAGTGGTAGACAAAGACGGTAATCTGTGTCCGGATGCCTCACATGAAATCAGTTTCAAAGTGAAGGGGGAGGGTAGTTACCGTGCAGGAGCTAATGGTAATGCAGCTTCCTTGGAATCTTTCCAGCGTCCGAAGATGAAAGTCTTCAGTGGTATGATGACTGCTATTGTATCTTCGACAGAGCAACCGGGCAAAATAACCCTTGAAGCTACGGGCAAAGGCTTGAAAAAAGGAACCTTGATCATTGAAAGCCGTCAGGAAGCTAAGAAGTAAGAAATATCGTTGTAATATATGTAATTCCTCTAAGTGTTTCATTGCGACACACTTAGAGGGATTTTTGTTTAAGCAGACAGGAGTTTAACATCTTTGCAGGCAAAATAAAAGCTGTAAAAGTATGTTCTTTTATTAAATTGTATTACTTTTGCATCGTTTTAGTACTGTATCCGTTTCTCTATGAACCTTGGTTCTTATATGGAGATAAGATAAAAAGGCTAAATCCTTAAGAGATGCGCTACTGCTTCATAAATGGATTTCATTTGTGAAAGTCAGGGCGCTTTTGTCTTTTAAGTAAGTGATGAAATAAAAAACAAGGGGTAATGGGTGATAATGAATGATTTGGACAAAGAACGACAAACAGAGGGAAGGAAGGCATGGTATGCTGTACAAACCTTCTATTGTAAAGAAGAACATTTGGGGAAATATTTGGAAAAAAAAGGGGTAAATTATTTTATTCCGATGCGATATATCGAGCATGAGACGCTTGATGGTAAAAAGCATCGGAAACTGACTCCAGCTGTACACAATCTGCTGTTTATCGAGAAAGAATTTACGGAAAAAGAACTTTTAGAAAGGGTAAAAGATTGTACTATACCTTTTTTGCTTGTTCGTGACCGGAGTACACGGCGGTGTTATGAGATTCCAGACTGTGAGATGTTGGAATTCCGTGCCGTATGCGATCCTAATTATAAAGGAACTCTTTATGTCGATACAGTAACAGCAGAAGCCCGTCCCGGACAAGCAGTTCGGGTGATCCGTGGCCCGTTTGCCGGACTTGAAGGCAAACTCACGCAATACAAGAAGAGCTATTACGTAGTTGTTACGTTAGCTACTATCGGCGTCATGCTACATATTCCCAAGTGGTATTGCGAAAAAATCAACTAATCATAACATTACGATCATCTGCTCAACACCTTGTTGTCGGACACTTCATGTCTGACCTTTAGAACTATTTTTTTTTAATCTCGGAAGGTAATCTATTTTTTTAATAAAATATTCAATTTTTTGAGTGGAAGGATATATACCCTGCCACTCAAATCTTGAGTACTAATAACAAATCAATGAAAGGAATTGTTTTAGCCGGTGGTTCAGGTACTCGTTTGTATCCGATCACAAAAGGAGTGAGCAAACAACTGCTCCCTATCTTTGATAAGCCAATGATTTATTATCCTATTTCGGTATTGATGTTGGCTGGTATACGTGAGATTCTGATAATTTCTACTCCTTATGATCTTCCGGGCTTTAAACGTCTTTTAGGAGATGGCTCTGATTATGGTGTACGTTTTGAATATGCAGAGCAACCTTCTCCGGATGGATTGGCTCAAGCATTTATTATCGGAGAAGAATTTATCGGTAACGATTCTGTTTGTCTGGTACTAGGTGATAATATTTTCTATGGTCAGGGTTTCACCCGTATGCTGCAAGAAGCTGTGTATACTGCAGAAGAAGAGAATAAAGCTACTGTTTTTGGATACTGGGTTGCCGATCCTGAACGTTATGGTGTTGCTGAATTTGATAAAATGGGGAGTGTTCTGAGTATAGAAGAAAAACCTATTCAGCCAAAATCTAATTATGCAGTAGTCGGTCTTTATTTCTATCCTAATAAAGTGGTGGAAGTAGCTAAAAATATCACACCATCTTCGCGTGGTGAATTAGAGATTACGACAGTGAATCAGCAATTCCTGAATGATCAGGAACTTAAAGTGCAGCTGCTAGGTCGTGGATTCGCTTGGCTGGATACAGGAACCCATGATTCTTTATCCGAAGCCAGTACTTTTATTGAAGTTATTGAGAAACGTCAAGGCTTGAAGGTAGCATGCTTGGAAGGTATTGCCTTACGTCATGGATGGATTACTGCTGATAAGATGCGTGAGCTGGCCAAGCCTATGCTGAAGAATCAGTATGGGCAATACTTGCTAAAGGTAATTGATGAGCTAACACAGAAATAAATTTAATACTTAATTTTCAAAAGAATCACAGTGGAAGTTATTAAAACAGCTATAGAAGGTGTGTTCATTATTGAACCTCGTTTGTTTAAGGATGATCGTGGCTATTTCTTCGAATCTTTCTCGCAACGGGAATTTAACGAGAAAGTTCGTAAAGTGAATTTTGTACAAGATAATGAGAGTAAGTCTAGTTATGGGGTGCTACGAGGTTTACATTTTCAGAAGCCTCCCTATGCACAAAGTAAATTAGTTCGTGTCATTAAAGGCGCCGTTTTGGATGTTGCGGTAGATATTCGCAAAGGCTCACCAACGTTTGGGAAGTATGTATCTGTAGAACTGACAGAAGATAATCATCGTCAATTTTTTATTCCTCGTGGTTTTGCTCATGGATTCAGTGTGCTGACGGATGAAGTTATTTTTCAATATAAATGTGATAATTTCTATGCTCCGCAAAGTGAAGGGTCTTTGGCATGGGATGATCCTGATTTGGGTATTGATTGGAGAGTTCCGGCAAATGAGATTGTATTGTCTGAGAAGGATAATCATCATGAATTATTGAAAGATGCTTCTTGGTTGTTTAACTATAATGAAAGTCTATATTAAATAATGAATATTCTAGTAACTGGAGCTAATGGTCAGCTTGGTAATGAAATGCGATGCATAGCAGCTACAAGTTTGAATAATTATATATTTACTGATGTTGCAGAGTTGGATATAACAGATTTAGATGCTATTCGTAATATGATACATTTGGATAATATAAAGGTAATTGTTAACTGTGCTGCTTATACGAATGTAGATAAAGCAGAAGATGATTATGATATGGCAGACTTATTGAATAATAAAGCTGTAGAGAATCTGGCTATTGCTGCAAAAGAAGTTAATGCTACTTTAATTCATATTTCGACTGATTATGTATTTCAAGGTGATAAGAATATGCCATGTGGAGAAGACTGTGAAACTAATCCTTTAGGTATTTATGGCAAAACAAAAAGAGCAGGAGAACAAAGCATCCAACGTGTAGGCTGTAATTATTTGATTTTTCGTACAGCTTGGCTGTATTCTCAATTTGGTAAGAATTTTGTTAAAACTATGCGACAGTTAACCGCTGATAAAGATAAATTGAGAGTTGTTTTTGATCAGATTGGTACACCTACATATGCAAAAGATTTGGCTGATATTATTTATAGAGTGATTGAGGGGGATCAATATCACAAACAAGGTATCTATCATTTCAGTAATGAGGGTGTTTGTTCATGGTATGATTTTGCTAAAGAAATCTGTGAATTGAGTGGAAACAGTTGTGATATTCAACCTTGTCATAGTGATGAATTTCCTAGTAAAGTAAAACGTCCTCATTTCTCAGTATTAGATAAAACAAAATTGAAGCTGGCTTTTGGTGTCGAGATTCCTTATTGGAAAGATTCTCTTGTGAAATGTATTAATGAACTTAAAGAAAATAATTAATCATGAAATTCTCAAGAAATATAATGATCACTGGTGGCGCTGGTTTCATTGGTAGTCATGTTGTCCGTCTGTTTGTGAATAAATATCCCAGCTATCGTATTATCAACTTAGATAAACTGACTTATGCTGGAAACTTGGCTAATCTGAAAGATATTGAAGATAAACCTAATTATGTTTTTGTAAAAGCTGATATCTGTGATTTTGAAAAAATGATAGAGTTGTTTAGTGAGTATAAGATAGATGGGGTTATTCACTTGGCAGCTGAAAGTCATGTAGATCGTAGTATTAATGATCCTTTTACTTTTGCTCGTACGAATGTAATGGGAACCCTTTCTCTGCTTCAAGCGGCTAAATTAACTTGGGAGTCTCTTTCTGAAGGTTATGAAGGCAAGCGTTTTTATCATATATCTACAGATGAAGTTTATGGTGCATTGGATTTAACGAATCCTAGTGGCAATAAGGACGGTAGGGGACCTTATGGTCATGATTTTTTTAAGGAAACCACGAGGTATAGTCCACACAGTCCGTATTCTGCTTCTAAAGCAAGTAGTGATCATTTTGTACGTGCTTTTCACGACACTTATAATATGCCTACAATTGTAACGAATTGTTCCAATAATTATGGCCCTTACCAATTTCCTGAAAAACTTATACCATTATTCATCAATAATATTCGCTGTCGTAAACCATTGCCCGTGTATGGCAAAGGAGAAAATGTTCGTGATTGGTTGTATGTAATCGACCATGTTCGGGGCATTGATCTTATTTTTCACAAAGGTAAAATAGCAGAGACATATAATATTGGTGGGTTCAATGAATGGAAGAACATAGATATTATTAAGGTTATTATTAAAACTGTTGATAGGTTACTAGGTTATTCCGAAGGTTATTCCTTAGATTTAATTACATATGTTTCTGATCGAAAGGGACACGATCTACGCTATGCAATTGACTCCGCTAAGCTGAAACAAGAGTTAGGCTGGGAGCCGAGTTTGCAGTTTGAAGAAGGTCTCGAAAGGACTGTGAGATGGTATTTAGATAATGAGGTATGGATGGACAATGTGACAAGTGGTGATTATCAGGAGTATTACGATTCCATATATAGGAATGAATGAATATTCTCTTTTATATAGAGCCTTTTTATTCCCATAATAATTAAAGTATTAATATGAAAAATAGCTTTTGATGTTGTAAACATCTAAAGTTGGAGTTGGATACGAAGTTCCGGATATTTACTGAATAATTGTTTTATATTTGATAACTACTAATTACAATAATAAGCGAATAGCTAAGAATACTTTTCTTCTCTATTTCCGTATGTTATTTACCATGATGGTATCATTGTATACTAGCCGTGTGGTACTAGCTACGTTGGGGGTTGAAGATTTTGGTATTTATAATGTGGTAGGGGGAGTAGTAACTATGTTTGCTATTATATCTACCTCATTGTCTTCTGCCATTAGTCGCTTTATAACTATTGAGTTGGGTAAAGGTGATCTACGAAGACTGAAGACGGTATTTTCTACAGCAGTAGTTATACAGTTTTTAATGGCTTTAGTGGTCGTTATACTTGCTGAGCTTATAGGAGTGTGGTTTCTTAATAATAAAATGAATATACCCGAAGTTCGTATGAATGCGGCAAATTGGGTGCTTCAGTTCTCAATTTTTACCTTTGGAGTCAATTTGATTTGTATTCCCTTTAATGCTTTAATTATTGCACACGAACGAATGTCTGCATTTGCTTATGTTAGTATTCTGGAGGTGTCACTTAAACTCTTAATTGTTTATTTATTAGTATTAATGTCAGTAGATAAATTGATTGTTTATGGGGCTTTGTTGTTGGTGGTAGCAATTGTTATAACCTTCGCTTATTTTATATATTGTAGGCGACATTTTAAGGAATGTAAATGTTTTTGTCGAATCGATAGATTCCTATTGAAAAGAATGTTGAGCTTTTCGGGTTGGAATTTTATAGGGGCATCTTCAGCAATCCTTAGAGACCAAGGCGTAAATATTGCTATAAATCTTTTTTGTGGTCCAACTGTCAATGCTGCAAGAGGGATGGCTGTACAGGTTAATTATGCAATTAATAGTTTCGCTCAAAACTTTATGACAGCATTAAATCCACAGATAACAAAATCATTTGCTGTAGGTGATAGTAAATACATGTTTACTTTGATTTTTCAGGGGGCAAGATTATCTTTTTATATGTTACTATTTTTGTCATTACCAGTACTTATGAGTACAGAATATATATTATCAATATGGTTAAAAAATGTTCCTGATTATACAATCATATTTGTCCGTTTAATCTTGATCTTTGCCATGTGTGAATCAATATCAAATCCTTTGATTACTGCGATGCTAGCAACAGGCAGTATTAGAAATTACCAAATAGTTGTAGGCGGTATGCAAATGATGAATTTTCCTATTTCATATATATTGTTAGAACGAGGTTATGCACCAGAAATTACTCTTTATGTGGCTATTGGTATATCATTATGTTGTTTGGCACTTCGTTTATTTATGCTTCGTAGTATGATACAATTGCCTGTTAAAAGCTATATGAAGAATGTTTTCTTTAATATATGTGCTGTGACGATATTTTCAGTTGCAATTCCCTATTTAATCTCATTACGATTACAATCATCATTTTATTCGTTCTTGATCTTATCTTTCTCATGTATCATATGCTCATTTATGGCTATCTTTTTTGTGGGTTGCAAAGCAAGTGAAAGAGTATTTGTCGTTGGTCAAGTGCGTAAGCTTATAAAAAATAACTTGTAATCATATCAAATAAGCTGTTGAGGATCATGATAAAAATAAAAAAATCAGAGGATTGTTGTGGATGTTCTGCATGCTTGTCAATCTGCAATCATAATGCGATAGTTTTTAAGGAAGATGTGGAAGGTTTTAAATATCCTATGATTGAGGAAGGTAAATGCATCAATTGTGGACTTTGTGAGATGGCTTGTCCTATTCTTTATAGAAAGGTGAAGGATATAAGGCCAACTCCAAAAGCATATTTTGCAGCTCGCCATAAAAATATTGTAACGTTACGGAACAGTTCTAGTGGTGGTGCTTTTACAGCTATTGCAGGATCTGTAATAGAATTGGGAGGGGTTGTTTGTGGTGTAGAATATGATAACGATGGAGTAGTGAGACATAGCTTTTCGGAAACGATGGAAGGTATAGGGAGTTTTATGGGGTCAAAATATGTCCAGAGTGAAATTCAAGGTGTTTACAATCAGATAAAGACTTATTTAAAAAGCGATCGCTGGGTTTTGTTTACAGGTTCTCCTTGTCAAGTAGAAGGGCTTAAGCTTTTTTTACGTAAACCATATGAGAATTTACTAACGGTTGATTTAGTTTGCCATGCTGTTCCTAGTCCACTTATATATAAGCAATAAACAAACAGACATATTAAAGATGAAAATAAAATCCAAATAAGTACAAGTAA
>OHAA01001153.1_pt1 | contig 15129 bp, 8 predicted proteins | sample 1606051 | NCBI WGS metagenome assembly OHAA01 (sample SAMEA3541493, study PRJEB24748) | human gut metagenome | biome: human gut; feature: human-associated habitat; material: faeces | place: China | collected 2012
GTTGCCCTACGCTATGTAATATCAGGCTTTCAGCCTTATAAAATCCGCGTTCGTCAGCTTTGTCCGTGTAGTCCGCGTACCTATTTTATTCATAACCCTAACCGAAAGAAAGAAATCAATTCTGCCAACGGGTAAAGAGACTAAATCCACGTCAATCCCATATCAACACTGCATCAAGTCCGTACCATCTCCGTGTCTATAGGAACAGACTTGGTACGGAGTTGGTATGGACTTGACACGGAGTTGGTACGGACTTGGTTATATCCGGATAAGGATGAAACAAAAAAAATGTCATGCACTTCCCTTTTGGCTATTTGGCATTATGGCAATATGGCAATTTCTCTAACAAGGGAAAGTCATACTTACAATACACAATACAAATCATGCATTTTATTTCAATTTAAAACACAAAAGCCTATATTTTATTTCAATTTAAAACACAACTCCAATAAACAGATATTTTGCAAGTCACAAAAACCCGTATTATTGTACCAATTTGAAATTAAATTAATACTTTTGCCAAACATTTTGATAGCAACAATAGGTATTACTACAGAATAAAGTAAACTTAAAAAGATGAAAGAAGAACTTTTTAACAACGAAACAAAGAGAAAAGCCGGACAACAGGGAAGGGAAGAAAGCCAACATCCTGTATATCAACGACAGCCCAGGCAGTTGGGCTTGTATGATGCAGAGAACGAGCATGACGCTTGTGGTGTCGGTATGTTAGTGAACATCCACGGAGGCAAGTCACACGAACTGGTAGAGTCTGCATTGAAGGTGTTGGAGAACATGCGTCACCGGGGCGCCGAAGGTGCGGATAATAAAACCGGAGACGGTGCCGGCATCCTGCTGCAAATCCCGCACGAGTTTATTCTTTTGCAGGGTATTCCTGTCCCCGAGAAAGGGAAATACGGTACAGGTCTTCTCTTTCTACCGAAAGATGAGAAAGACCAAGGTGCTATCTTAAGTATTATCATCGAAGAGATTGAAAAAGAAGGATTGACATTGATGCACCTGCGCAATGTGCCCACTTGTCCAGAAATTCTGGGAGAATCAGCACTTGCCAACGAACCGGATATCAAACAGATTTTCATCACCGGATTTACGGAAAGCGAGACAGCCGACCGTAAACTCTATCTCATAAGAAAAAGAATAGAAAACAAAGTACGCAAATCGGATATTGCCACGCGCGAAGATTTCTACGTTGTCTCCCTATCCACGAAGAACATCATCTACAAAGGTATGCTCTCTTCACTGCAACTGCGAGGCTACTTCCCCGATCTGACAAACCCCTATTTCACCAGCGGCATAGCACTGGTGCACTCCCGATTCAGCACCAATACCTTCCCTACTTGGGGACTGGCACAACCGTTCCGCCTCCTGGCTCACAACGGCGAAATCAACACCATCCGTGGCAACCGGGGTTGGATGGAAGCCCGTGAAAGTGTGCTCTCCTCTCCCGTCCTGGGCGACATCAGGGAGATACGCCCCATCATTCAGCCGGGAATGAGCGACAGTGCCTCACTGGACAATGTTTTGGAATTCCTCGTTATGTCAGGCCTCAGCCTGCCGCACGCCATGGCCATGCTGGTGCCGGAATCTTTCAATGAAAAGAACCCCATCAGCGAAGACCTGAAAGCATTCTATGAATACCACTCCATCTTGATGGAACCCTGGGATGGCCCTGCCGCCTTGCTGTTCAGCGACGGACGTTTTGCAGGCGGTATGCTCGACCGTAACGGATTGCGTCCTGCGCGCTATCTGATTACGCACAACGACATGATGGTAGTTGCCAGCGAAGTGGGCGTAATGGATTTCGAACCGGGAGACATCAAAGAAAAGGGACGCCTGCAACCGGGTAAGATACTACTAGTAGATACCGAAAAAGGCGAAATCTACTACGACGGGGAATTGAAAAAACAGTTGGCCGAAGCCAAGCCTTACCGCAGTTGGCTGGCAACGAACCGCATCGAACTGGATGAGCTGAAAAGCGGGCGCAAAGTCCCCCATAGCGTAGAGAATTACGAGAGGATGCTGCGCACCTTCGGCTATTCCAAGGAAGATGTAGAGCGACTCATCGTCCCGATGTGTACCACGGGTGCCGAGCCTATCCACTCAATGGGAAATGATACGCCGCTTGCCGTGCTTTCGGATAAGCCACAACTACTGTACAATTACTTCCGACAACAGTTTGCACAAGTCACCAATCCGCCTATCGACCCGATACGCGAGGAACTGGTAATGTCACTGACGGAATATATCGGCGCCGTGGGCATGAACATCCTGACACCCAGCGAAAGCCATTGTAAGATGGTGCGCCTCAACCATCCCATCCTGAGCAATGCACAACTGGATATTCTTTGCAACATCCGCTACAAAGGTTTCAAAACGGTGAAACTGCCCTTGCTGTTTGAAGTAGCAAAGGGTCGTGCCGGATTGCAGGAAGCACTCACAGCACTTTGCAAGCAAGCGGAAGAGTCCGTCAGCGAAGGGGTGAACTACATTGTATTGAGCGACCGTGATGTGGATGCCACTCATGCGGCTATCCCCTCCCTACTGGCAGTAAGCGCAGTGCACCACCATCTTATCTCCGTGGGTAAACGTGTGCAGACGGCATTGGTAGTGGAAAGCGGTGAAATACGCGAGGTGATGCACGCGGCCCTGTTACTGGGATTTGGCGCCAGTGCCCTGAACCCTTACATGGCATTCGCCGTGATCGACAAGCTGGTGGCGAAGAAAGAAATCCAGTTGGATTATGCCACTGCCGAAAAGAAATATATCAAATCCATCTGCAAGGGATTGTTCAAGATCATGAGTAAGATGGGTATCAGTACCATCCGCTCGTATCGGGGAGCGAAAATATTCGAAGCCGTAGGTTTGAGTGAAGAGCTCAGCAATGCTTATTTCGGCGGGTTAAGATCCACAATAGGCGGTATCCGGCTGGATGAAGTGGCACGCGATGCAATCGCATTCCACGATGCAGGTTTTGCCGCACAAGTAGACGGATTACTCCCCAACAACGGTTTGTACGCTTTCCGTAAAGATGGAGAAAAACATGCCTGGAACCCGGAAACCATTTCTACCTTGCAACTTGCCACACGCCTGGGCAGCTATAAGAAATTCAAAGAATTCACCAGTCTGGTAGACAGAAAAGAAGCGCCTATCTTCCTACGCGACTTCCTGGATTTCCGCCGTGCCCCCATTTCTATAGATAAGGTTGAACCGGTAGAAAGCATCATGCACCGCTTTGTGACGGGTGCCATGAGTTACGGGTCTATCAGCAAAGAAGCGCATGAGGCAATGGCCATTGCCATGAACCGGATTCACGGACGCAGCAACACAGGTGAGGGCGGCGAAGACAGCGCACGCTTCACGCCCCGCGAAGACGGAACCAGTCTGCGTAGCGCCATCAAGCAGGTAGCTTCGGGACGTTTCGGCGTAACAACGGAGTATCTGGTGAATGCCGATGAAATACAAATCAAAGTGGCACAAGGGGCCAAACCGGGTGAAGGCGGTCAGTTGCCGGGCTTTAAAGTAGACCAGGTGATTGCGAAAACGCGCCACTCCATTCCCGGCATTTCATTGATTTCTCCCCCGCCTCATCACGACATTTATTCCATCGAAGACCTGGCACAGTTGATCTTCGACCTGAAGAATGTAAATCCTCGTGCCAAGATCAGTGTGAAACTGGTAGCCGAAAGCGGCGTAGGAACCATTGCCGCCGGAGTGGCCAAAGCAAAAGCCGACCTTATCGTCATCTCCGGTGCGGAAGGTGGTACGGGCGCCTCTCCTGCCTCCAGTATCCGCTATGCCGGTATCTCTCCTGAACTGGGACTGAGTGAAACGCAACAAACTCTTGTACTGAACGGTCTGCGCGGGCAAGTGATGCTGCAGGTGGACGGGCAACTGAAAACCGGTCGTGACATCGTACTGATGGCGATGCTGGGTGCCGAAGAGTTCGGATTTGCAACCAGCGCTTTGATTGTACTGGGCTGCGTCATGATGCGCAAATGCCATCAGAACACCTGCCCTGTGGGTGTGGCGACACAAAACGAGGAACTTCGCCGGCGCTTCCACGGACGCAGCGAATATCTGGTGAACTTCTTCACTTTCCTGGCGCAGGAAGTGCGGGAGTATCTCGCCGAAATCGGTGTGGAACGTCTGGATGACATCATCGGACGCACGAATCTTATTATCCGCAAGTCAGAAAACGAATCACCCAAGCAATCCCTGATTACTTTCGACAAAATACTGGCACGCATCGATAATGGTGCAGCCATCCGCCACACCATCGACCAGCAACACGGCATCGACCACGTAAAAGACGTTGAAATGCTGCATGCCGCTGCCGAAGCTCTGGAAAACCAGAAAGAAATCTCACTGGAATATACGATTGCCAATACGGATCGTGCTTGCGGAGCCATGCTTTCGGGCACCATTGCCGCGAAGTACGGTGAAGCGGGACTGCCGGAACATACGTTGAACGTAAAGTTCAAAGGTTCTGCAGGACAAAGTTTCGGTGCCTTCCTTGTACCGGGTGTCAACTTCAAGCTGGAAGGTGAAGCGAACGATTATCTCGGCAAAGGCCTTTCGGGTGGACGGATTGCCGTATTGCCTCCGGTACGCTCTAACTTCCAGGCCGAGAAGAATACGATTGCAGGAAACACCTTGCTCTATGGTGCAACCAGCGGTGAAGTTTACATCAATGGGCGCGTAGGCGAACGTTTTGCTGTCCGCAATTCCGGTGCCATTGCCGTAGTAGAGGGTGTAGGTGATCATTGTTGCGAGTACATGACGGGCGGTCGTGTGGTAGTCCTCGGTTCAACAGGGCGCAACTTCGCAGCCGGTATGTCGGGCGGTGTAGCTTATGTATGGAATAAGGATGGAAACTTCGATTATTTCTGTAACATGGAAATGGTGGAACTAAGCCTCATCGAAGAAGCCTCCTATCGTAAAGAGTTGCACGAACTCATTCGTCAGCACTACCTCTATACAGGCTCCAACCTGGCACGCACTATGCTTGATGACTGGAACCGATATGTGGATGAGTTTATCCAGATAGTCCCCATCGAGTACAAGAAGGTACTGCAAGAAGAGCAAATGCGGAAACTGCAACAGAAGATTGCAGAGATGCAGAGAGATTATTAAGAGATTTATGATTTCAGATTTATGATTTTATGACTTGCCGAACGGTATCATAAGGGCATGCCATAGCGTAAGCCTAAGCAGAGATCATAAACCTGAAATCATAAATCTAAACATAAATTATAAATCATAAATCTAAAAATGGCAGATCCAAAAGCATTCTTAAACATACCACGACAGGAAGCGGGATACCGTCCTGTCCACGAACGTATCACCGACTTCAGTCAGGTGGAGCAAACTTTAAACAGTCACGAACGCAAACTCCAGGCATCACGTTGCATGGATTGCGGTGTACCCTTCTGTCACTGGGCATGCCCGTTGGGCAATAAGCAACCTGAATTTCAGGATGCACTTTATAAAGGTAAATGGCGCGAAGCATACGAAGTACTCGCCGCCACAAACGACTTCCCCGAATTTACCGGACGCATCTGTCCGGCACTTTGCGAAAAGTCGTGTGTACTGAAGCTTTCGTGCGATGAGCCTGTCACCATTCGTGAAAACGAGGCGGCTATTGCCGAAGCGGCTTTTCGCGAAGGTTACATCGTGCCCATTCAGCCCGAACGTAATGGAAAGCGGGTTGCCATCATCGGCGCAGGTCCTGCGGGACTCTCCGCTGCCTGCCGGCTGAATGCTAAAGGCTATGAAGTGACTCTTTTTGACAGCAAACCCATGCCCGGCGGATTACTGCGCTATGGTATTCCTAATTTTAAACTCGATAAGGCAGTAATCGACCGCCGGATGGGAGTGCTTGAAGCCGAAGGCATCAAGTTCGAAATGGGCGTAACGGTAGATGTACAGAAACTCCCCGCGGGCTTTGATGCCTACTGCATCTGCACCGGGACGCCGCAGGCACGTGACCTCAATATCCCCGGACGCGAACTGAAAGGTATTTATCTTGCCCTCGAAATGCTGTCCCAGCAAAATCATATCCTCGATGGAGAAACGTTCCCCAAAGACCGTCTGGTAAATGCCAAGGGCAAACGGGTTCTCGTCATCGGTGGCGGTGATACAGGATCGGATTGTATCGGTACGAGCATCCGCCAGGGAGCCGTGAGTGTGACACAGATTGAAATCATGCCACAGCCTCCCGTAGGTCACAATGACGCTACTCCTTGGCCACAATGGCCCATTGTGCTGAAGACGACTTCAAGTCACGAAGAAGGTTGCACGCGCCGCTGGTCGCTGGCATCCAATCAGTTTATTGGCAAGAATGGAAAAGTCTGCGGTGTAGAGGTGGAAGAAGTGGAATGGATTCCGGCTCAGGATGGAGGACGCCCTACCATGAAGCCTACCGGAAAGAAGGAAGTGATAGACGCCGATATGGTACTTCTGGCCATGGGCTTCCTGAAACCGGAACAACCGGAATTTCCGGAAAATGTGTTCGTAGCAGGTGATGCGGCACGCGGTGCCAGCCTTGTGGTGCATGCACTGGCGGACGGACGGAGAGTGGCAGAACGGATAGACAAGTATTTGAGTGATTAGTGGTAAGTGATTAGTGATTAGCAGGCTGTGCTATGCTTACTAATTACTAATCACTCATCACTAAACCCTAATCACTGAACTAATCACTAATCATTAACCCCTAATCACTAAATATCATGTGTGGAATCGTAGGTATCTTCAATATCAAATCTCAATCCCAGGAATTGAGAAACAAAGCGCTTCGAATGGCGCAGAAAATCCGTCATCGCGGACCGGACTGGAGTGGTATTTATGTAGGCGGCAGTGCCATCCTAGCTCACGAACGTCTTTCCATCGTCGATCCGGAAAGTGGCGGACAACCATTGTATTCTCCGGATGGCAAGCAAATCCTTGCCGTCAACGGTGAGATCTATAATCATCGGGAAATCCGTTCCCGCTACGCCGGCAAGTATGCTTTCCGTACAGGATCGGACTGTGAAGTCATCCTCGCATTATATAAGGATAAAGGCATTCATTTCCTCGAAGAATTGAACGGTATCTTCGCCTTTGCCCTTTACGATGAGGAAGCAGACGATTATCTGATTGCCCGTGACCCTATCGGGGTAATCCCTCTTTATATCGGTCGTGACGACCAGGGACATATCTACGTCGGTAGCGAACTGAAAGCTCTCGAAGGTTTCTGTGATACCTACGAGCCTTTTCTGCCCGGACATTACTTCTGGGGACGTGAAGGGAAAATGCATCGTTGGTATCAACGCCCCTGGACCGATTATGCCGCCGTCAAAGCCAATGACACCAATGCCCGCCGGGCTACCCAACCAGAAATCAACAGTGTAAAACTCGCCCTTGAAGCTGCCGTGCAACGCCAGTTAATGTCCGATGTTCCTTACGGTGTTCTGCTCAGTGGTGGCCTCGACTCTTCCGTCATCTCCGCCATTGCCAAGAAGTATGCCCGCAAGCGCATTGAAACTGATAACCAGAGCGAAGCCTGGTGGCCTCAACTCCACTCCTTCGCCGTCGGCCTGCGCGGTGCACCGGACTTGATTAAAGCCCGTGAAGTGGCGGAATACATCGGCACTGTTCACCATGAAATCAATTATACCATTCAGGAAGGGCTCGATGCCTTGCATGATGTCATCTACTTTATCGAAACATACGATGTTACCACTGTACGTGCTTCCACACCGATGTACCTGTTGGCACGTGTCATCAAGTCTATGGGCATCAAGATGGTGCTTAGTGGTGAAGGTGCCGATGAGGTTTTCGGTGGTTATCTCTACTTCCACAAAGCCCCCACACCGCAGGCTTTCCACGAAGAAACGATCCGTAAGCTCTCCAAATTGCACCTGTACGACTGTCTGCGTGCCAATAAGAGCCTTTCTGCCTGGGGTGTGGAAGGTCGTGTTCCCTTCCTCGATAAAGAATTCCTGGATGTGGCAATGAACCTCAGCCCTGCCGTCAAGATGTGTCCGGGCAAAGAAGTGGAGAAACGCATTGTGCGCGAAGCTTTTCAGGATATGCTGCCTCAGAGTGTTGCCTGGCGACAAAAAGAGCAATTCTCCGATGGCGTCGGTTACAATTGGATTGATACATTGAAAGCCATTACTTCTGCCGCCGTCACCGACCATCAGATGGAACATGCCGCCGAACGGTTTCCCATCAATCCACCACAGAATAAGGAGGAATATTACTATCGTAGCATTTTCGAAGAGCACTTCCCCAGTCAGTCGGCTGCCCGAAGCGTGCCCAGTGTGCCGAGCGTGGCTTGCTCTACTGCTGAAGCACTCGCCTGGGATGCCACGTTGCAAGGGAAAAATGATCCGAGCGGACGGGCTGTGGCAGATGTGCACGAAGTACCCATTTAATTCATTACCATGCTTGGAAACAGGAATAAATAAGTATCAGCCGTGGCAGGAAGATAGCAAAATAAGTGTTATCTTTGCTGCCACGGACTTTTATAAGTATTAAGTATCTAAGTAATACCATTGAGTTATGGAACAGAACAGCATCAAAGGCATCCCCTACGGGCTGACCGACTATACCCGTCTCGCCCGTGAAAACTATTACTACGTGGACAAGACTCACTTTATCCCTCTGATAGAGCAGTTCGCTTTATATCTTTTTCTCATCCGCCCCCGCCGATTCGGCAAGACGCTGCTCATCAACATGCTGGCGGCCTATTATGACATCAATAACGCCGACCGCTTCGAAGAACTCTTTGGCGAACAATGGATATACGAACATCCCACTTCCCTGAGAGCGAAGTTCATGATACTCAGGTTCAACTTCTCCGCCGTCAACTCCACACCCGGAAGACTGGAGGAATCGTTCGAGAAGCACTGTACGGAGCGTTTCGTAGAGTTTGCCAACAACTACGAACACCTGTTCCAGCCCGGCTTTCGCGAGGAATTGATGAGTCGCACCTTAGCCTCCGAACGGCTGGATTATATCAATAGCACCGCCAGCCGGTTGCGCCTGCGTATCTACCTCATCATCGACGAGTACGACAACTTCACCAATACCATCCTTTCCACCTTCGGAAAGGATGCGTATCGCAAGGCCACCCACGGCGAAGGCTTCTTCCGCTACTTCTTCAACGTGCTCAAGTTCCTCACTTCCGGCAACGGCATGGCACTGGAACGTATGTTCATCACCGGTGTAAGCCCCATCACGCTGGACGACGTGACGAGTGGTTTCAATATCGGAACCAACATCACCACCTCACCGTTGTTCAACTCTCTGGTAGGCTTCACCGAAACGGAACTGCGCACCATGCTGGAATATTACCGCGACCAAGGCGTACTGACGATGGACGTGGAAGAAATGATTCGCGACATGAAGCCTTGGTATGATAACTACTGCTTCGCCAAAGAGTGCCTGAACGAAAGTATGTACAATTCCGACATGACGCTCTACTACGTAAACAGTTGTCTGAAGCTCGGTAAAAAGCCCGAAGAAATGGTGGACACCAATATCCGTACGGACTACAACAAGCTGCGCCACCTCATCCGGATAGATCACGAACTGGGCGCCAACTTCTCCGTTATCCGCGAAATCGTGGAAAACGGACGGACATCAGGCACCATCAGTAGCGCCTTTTCCGTAGAGAAGATGGTGGACCGGAACAACTTCAAGTCATTGCTCTACTACTTCGGCCTGCTCAGCATCCGGGGCGTGGAGCGCGGACAGACAGTGCTCACCATCCCCAACAACACCGTACGCGAGCAGTTCTACACTTACCTGACGGAGGCTTACAACCAAGCTGACATCTTCAGTTTGGACTTCTCCGACCTGGCCGACCTGATGACGGGCATGGCATATGATGCCGCCTGGCAACCCCTCTTCGCCTACATCGCCGCCGAACTGGAGAAGCAAAGCCGCATCCGCGAGTTCATTGACGGTGAAGCACACGTGAAGGGTTTTCTTCTTGCCTATCTCAACATGACGAACCTTTACCAGCTGATGCCCGAATATGAACTGGGCAAGGGCTACGCCGACTTCTACTTCCGTCCCAATCCGCAGATGCCGGATATCCGCTATGCCTATCTGATGGAGGTGAAATACCTGAAACGCGACGAGCCCGAAAGCCGCATCACCACGTTGAAGGAAGAAGCCCGCGAGCAATTACTGAAGTACGCCTCGGATGAAATAGTCATGCAGACCATCGGCGGAGCGCAACTCAAACTAATCACCATTGTCTTCCGAGGTTGGGAAATTGTCGGAATGGAGGAGACAAAGATTAGTGAAAAAGTAATGGACTAAAATTAATATCAAACGCTTATGTGCAGTGAAAGATTACGTGATAAGGCATGTAAGGTCGTACCATTGTGTAAACAATTTACCACCCGACACCTATCGACAGAATACCAAAGGTTCTTATCACAGTCTCAAATATAGACAAATCACAGGCCCTTTTCTGCTTTATTAAGCTTCTTGTTATTCGTTTTTAAAGAATAACGGGAACGTTTTTAAAGAATGTGCTCAACGTTTATTAAAAACGTAAAAAGCCTCTTTTAAACCCGAATCCGATAAATATCAACAAGAAAGGCGATAATTTCCTATTGAAATTACCGCCTTTCTTATTTTTTGTCTGTTATTATCTTAGAAAACAAGTCGTATGAATTCTCTATTATCAACTACCCTGCAAAGATACGACATCCGAAAGGCGAAGTCAAGTATTCTGGCCGGTTTTTCCGACTTTTCTTTTTTTTATTTTTTAATTCTTCCATTTTGTTTTTGTCCGATACCATTTTTTTCTAATTTTGGGAATTAGAAATTAGGAACTTACGTTAACTTAACACACAATAAAGATGAAATATAAAACTTATCTGGTAACAGTCTTATGGGGAGCCCTTTTATCCCTGACTTTACCTGGCGCAGCACAAAATAATCTTCAACATCAAAAGGACTCCTTACGCCAAATGATCGAGCATTCCGAAGGCATCGATAAACTGAGGTCGTACAACCGATTGTACTATCTATATATGTCCGAAATTGCCGACGACCGGAAAATGGATACCTTGCTCACCGTGTTCGACCAGGCGGAAGCCGAAGCCATCAGACAGGGAAACACAAAAATGCAGGGAATGGTATATGGAAACCTCATCATCTCCCATATAAACAGAAACGAGTACGAACAAATCATTCAGAAAGCTCCCGCCTACCTCGATTTCTATATCAAGCACGAACAATGGAGACTCTATTATCAGATACACATGTAGCTTATCACCGCCTACAATCTGAAAGGAGATTATACACACGCGGCGGAAGAAGCGCAACTGATGTTCGACCGTGCCAAGGAACGGAAAGACAAGGCGGGAATGGCGACAGCGCTCTATGCCACAGCCATCACCTATAATGTGCAGGACAGATGGAAAGAGGAAGAAGACTGTTTCAGGGAGTGCATCAGCCTGCTATGGGAAGTTTCGGGATACGACAATATCCTGACACAAGCCTACGCATTCTTATGCAGTTCGCTTCGGGCGCAAGCCCAATATGATGAGATATTGAAACTCGTGCCCGAATACCGAAAAGCCATCGCACGATTTGAGAAAGCCACCGGAAGAGAGCAACCGGAAGCATGGGGAAACCTCTATGTGGCATTGATGAATACCTATATAGATACAAAAGACTATGACAAGGCAGGCGAGTACCTCACTAAGCTGGACGGCATCGTCAACAACAATATCTCAAAATATGAACTGGCAAGGGCAAGGGCGCTGATATTCCAGTCGCGGGGAAATTATAGCAAGGCGCTTGCCGCAATAGACAGTGCCGCAGTGGAAGTTCCGGAATCGGACTTCGACCTCAACGCCACCCGGAAGATAAAGATGGAGATACTTGCCCGGATGGGACGCATCGACGACGCTTTTCGACTATTTGATGAAATCATCGCTACGAATGACAGCCTGAAGAATGTGGAAGTCAACGCCCGTTTCGACGAATTGCGCACCCGGTATGAGGTGGAAAAGCATATCGCGGAGAAGGAACGCAACTTCCATTACTTCCTTTTTGCCCTTGGCATCTGCCTGGTTCTGACGTTGCTGCTGGCAGGCGTTTTCTATTATAACCGGGTGATCGCTATCAAAAACCGTAAGCTGTATGAGCGAATCAAGGAACAAGACCGGCTGGCGGACGAACTGGCAGAGCTGGAGCGTGCCCGCCGATCCGAAGTTTCCGCTGAAACTTCCGGCAGTGAACCGGACGAAACGGTGGAAACCGTGGGTGCAGATGCCCCCGGCAGTGAACAAAAGAATCTGGTCATGCGGTTGCAGGAGTATTTACTCTCCCACGACAACCTGTTGGATGCCGAAGTGAATCGCGACGACATTATATCCGCGCTCGGCACCAACAAGAACACATTGACAGATGCAGTGAAAGCCGTTACGGGAAAATCGCCCATGGAGTATATGCGCATCCTGAAAGTAGAGGAGGCACGCAAGCAGATGGACGCCCATCCCGAATTGACCATTGAGGCGGTGGCTTTCAGTTGTGGTTTTAATATACCAAGCACTTTCTACCGGATGTTCCGGAAACAATATGGCATTAGTCCGGCGGAATATCGGAAAATGGCAAAGACTCAGGAAAAATAAGAAGAAAGACTTCTTAAACTAAAAAAGCACGAATTCATCGTGCTTTTTTTATGTTTTGAAGTATTGAGCGAATAGCAGAAAAGGACAAAATGCAATAAAGTTGGGACAAAATGCAATGTCTTTCCGCTTGTAAATCATGTAATTTGCAACAAAAACAATAGCTATGAATGATTACATCTTTCTTATCACTTTAGTGCTTGTCTTTTGCTCGTTGGCAATTGTGACTTGCGTCCTTTTGTATTGCAGGAAGATAGAGCAGAAGTGTAACTATTATATAGCAAAGAGCATCCGCGAACAAGACGGCTTGGTCAAACAACTGGAAAGAACACGTATCGAAAAGGAAATGATCGAAAAGGTGGTTAAGACTGATTTGTCGGAAGTCGTTAAATCTCCCGAATTCTCAGAGGCCGTTAAATCGTCTACTACGGAAAAGAAAGCCGATAACAACATGACTGACACAAAGAAAAAGGCGTCACGGATAGAGATTACCTATTATATATAACACACATATAATAAATGAACCTATGAAACAGTTACAAAAAATTTTATTGGCTCTCTTTGTCTGGGGAGTGACGGCAATCGGAAATTCTTTTGCGCAATCATCCGCGGGCACGACGGAATCTAATTTCATCACTGCCGCGCGTGCATACCATACTAATAAGGATATGGTGGTAGGCTTCGCTCTGCGCACCAACCTTTTGTATGACGCCTTCCTGCTCCCCACGCTTGGTGTGGAATGGCGGGTGAACCGCAACTGGGGCATTAAGTTGGATGGCAGCCTGAGTTGGTGGGGCAGTAGTAGCGATAAGGTGCAAAAAGTATGGCTCCTGAATCCGGAAGTGCGCTGGTATCTGCTGCGTGATAAACGCCTCTACGTAGGCGCATCGGGCAGCTACGGGGAATACAATATATATAAGTATCCCGTCGGAAGCCTTTTCTCAAAAGATACCGGCTATCAGGGTACGCTGTGGAGCGCGGGTGTAACGGTAGGCTACCAGCTTTGCCTCTCCCGCCATTTCTCGGTAGATTTCAACCTCGGACTGGGCTATACCCGCTCTAAGTACGACAGCTTCGGCATGACGGACGGCGTAAGGGTATCGAAGGAGCGTGACAAGACCAAGAACTTCTTCGGTCCCACGCAGGCAGGTATCAACCTTGTATGGACATTAGGAAACAACAAGTAGAAAAACTCTAAAACGCAAAATATGAAAAAGATTGTATTATTCTTAGGATCGGTACTCCTCCTCGCAAGTTGTGACGTGAAAGACCCGATCTACAACACACCGCACCCCGACCACGGCATGATAACCCTTACCACCGACTGGTCGCAGCGGGGCACGGGCATCGACATCCCTGCGTCCTACACGGTGCAGGCGGGCGACTACTCGACCACGCTCGGCGACGCGACAAACCCGATAGACCACCTGTTCGAGCCGGGAACATACCGTACCTATATCTATAACACACCGGAACAGGTCTCGATAAGCGGCACAACCGCTACCGTTGCCGTGGCTTCCGGTAATTGGGACGGCGTGGGCGCGTTCGTGGTTGCCTCTCCGGGTTGGCTGTTCACTTGCGCTATGGATGCGGTAATAGAAAAAGACACCGATTATGAACTGACCGCCACCATGCAGCAACAAGTACGCCAACTGACGCTCATCATCGAACCTACGGGCAGCACCACGGACAGGATAGAACGCATCGAGGGCTACCTGTCGGGCGTAGCAGGGACGTTGGACTTCTCCACCGGCATCCACGCCACACCCGCTAACGTGGAATTGCAGTTCGCGAAGATAACCTCCGGTGCCAATGCCGGAAAATACGCGGCAACCGTGCGCCTGCTTGGCGTGGCTGGTGAGCAGCAGAAGCTGAACGCCATCATCCACTTCACGGGTGGCAACCCTAAGGCAATGAGCCTCGGCAGTGACCTCACCACGGAGCTTGCCGCGTTCAATGCCGACAAGACAAAGCCCCTTACCCTGGGCGGAAAAGTAGTGGAGACACCTACGGGAGTCGACTTCTCCGCCACCATTACAGACTGGACACCGGGCAACGGCGAAGACGGCGAGGACGGCTCCGCCGGAATGGAAACGAACCATTAAATTAATTATCAATATCAATAACACCAAAAAGAGTAAGATTATGAAACTTAGAAATTTATCAATCATTACCGTAGCAGCCTTTGCGCTGGCAGCCTGCAACAACGACAATGAAGTAGCCACTGACAACTGGAACGGCGAAATCCGCCTCACCAGCGGCATCACCTCCCAGACCCGTTCCTACGGCCTCGACACGCAACTCGCCGCAGGCCTGCAAGTATCTGCCTGGGTAGACGACAGCAAAGCCGTCCCCCTCTACCAGAACAACATCCTCACCGCCGACGGCACCGGAGGCTTCACTTACGCCAGCGAAATGTACTACATCTCGCCCGACCCCGTGAACATCTATGCCATCCATGCCAACCCTG
>OHAA01001191.1_pt1 | contig 14894 bp, 10 predicted proteins | sample 1606051 | NCBI WGS metagenome assembly OHAA01 (sample SAMEA3541493, study PRJEB24748) | human gut metagenome | biome: human gut; feature: human-associated habitat; material: faeces | place: China | collected 2012
TGGCACCATCGGTTTATCAGCGTGGTGTGAATAGTGAAGGAGATTCCATGTAGAACAGATTTTTATCCATTTCGCTTCCGGACCTTTATATTGAATAATAGTCCTTGTATTTGTGTACAATAGTCCATTGTACAATAGGGAAGGTACACCTATCTTTGCAGGGTAAATAGTGTGTGACTATGGCTTTCATATTCATATCTTTAATCATTTAATAGAATCATGAAAACACTTTCTTTATTTATTCTGACTTCTTTCTTCTATATTTTGGGTATAAGTACCCTATCAGCTGCCAATTGGAAAGTTTACGTTGCCAAATATAAGCAGGACAAAACTTGTGCTATCACCTATACTTTTGATGATGGTTTGGCAGAACATTCCACAGTGGCTGCGCCGGAATTGGAAAAGCGTGGCTTTAGAGGAACCTTCTGGGTTTGCGGTTTTTATACGGAACAAGGGGCATCATCCAAGTTACCTCGAATGACTTGGGATGAACTAAAGCAAATGGCAAAGAACGGACATGAAATCTCCAATCATAGCTGGTCACATCAGAATGCAAAGCGTTTGACCTTGGAACAAGTGAAATCTGAAATAGAGAAGAATGATAGTGCGATTTTTGCCAATATAGGTGTGATGCCTGTCACTTATTGTTATCCATATAACTATAAGACAGATGAGATCGTTGCGCTGGCTTCTAAAAACAGAGTGGGAACACGTACCAAACAGATCTCAATTGGTGGAAAATCTACCCCTCAACGATTTGCCAAATGGCTGGATGATTTAATGACGAAAGAGGAGTGGGGAGTAGGTATGACGCATGGAATCAATTACGGATATGATGCTTTTAAGGAACCTTCTTTGTTTTGGGAACACTTGGATAAAGTGAAAAGTCTGGAAGATAAGATTTGGGTAGGTACGTTCCGTGAGGTGGCTGCTTATATAAGGGAGAGGGATGATATTCGATTAAACGTCTCCACGCATAAGAGAGGATTGACGATTACTCCTGAAATGACATTAGACAAGAAAATATATACAGAACCATTAACCATGGTGCTTGTGGGAGAAGCAGTAGAAAAGGTGTCTGTGAAACAAGGTAAAAAACAGCTTTCCGCACATATTTCCGGAGATAAAGTTCTTTTCGATTTCAATCCGTATGCAGGGAAAATTAAAGTAAGTTTCAACAATAAATAATCTAAGAATGTACATGAAAAATAAATTAGTACTATTACTCTTTTTCATATTGACAGGTGTTGTCAGTGTAAATGCCCAAAACTTGCCCGATCAAAAGGAAACATTGGAGGTCATGAAGAAAGTGAACGGTTACTTTATGAAAAAGTATGCCGATTATACTATCCCCAGTTTTTATGGTCGTGTACGTCCCAGTAATATCTGGACACGTGGCGTATATTATGAGGGGCTGATGGCACTCTATTCTATTTATCCGCGTGAGGATTATTATAAGTATGCCTACGATTGGGCTGATTTTCACAAATGGGGAATGAGAAACGGCAATACCACCCGTAACGCCGATGACCATTGCTGTGGACAAACGTATATCGACTTATATAATATTTGTCCGTCAGACCCGAACATGATCCGGAATATCAAAACAAGTATTGATATGGTAGTGAACACCCCGCAGGTGAACGACTGGTGGTGGATTGACGCTGTACAGATGGCAATGCCTATTTTTGCTAAATTCGGAAAGATGACTGGGGAACAGAAGTACTACGACAAGATGTGGGATATGTACTATTATACACGCAGTCAGCACGATGAAACCGGTATGTTCAATCAGAAAGACGGTCTGTGGTGGCGCGATCAGGATTTCAATCCTCCCTATAAGGAGCCTAATGGAGAGGATTGCTATTGGAGTCGTGGAAACGGATGGGTATATGCTGCTTTGGTGCGTGTCTTGGATGAAATTCCCTCTGACGAAAAACACCGTCAGGACTATGTCAATGATTTCCTGACCATGAGCAAGGCATTGAAGAAGTGTCAGCGTGAAGACGGTTTCTGGAATGTCAGCCTTCATGATCCTACGAACTTCGGAGGCAAAGAGACTTCCGGCACAGCACTGTTTGTTTACGGTATGGCTTGGGGAGTTCGTAACGGACTGCTCGACCGTAAAGAATATCTTCCCATCCTTTTAAAAGCGTGGAACGCTATGGTGAAAGATGCCGTACATCCGAACGGATTCCTGGGATATGTACAAGGTACGGGTAAGGAGCCCAAAGACGGTCAGCCGGTTACTTATAAGAGTGTACCCGACTTTGAAGATTACGGTGTAGGTTGTTTCCTGCTTGCCGGAACGGAAGTGTACAAGCTGAAATAATAGAATAATATACACTTCTCCATGGGTAATTATACTCCGGTAGCCTTACTTCCCTTGAATGGATAATTGCCAAGGTATTTGCGTACAATCGTCCATTGTATACTTCAATAAGTACGTCTACATTTGCAGGAGTAAAAAACTAAAAAAAACAATAACTTAAAATGAAGACATCAATGAAAAACATGTATTTAGCTGCTGCTATGGTAGTGTCATTAGCTTTTTCTGCTTGTAGTGACGAAGAGTCGGGAAAGGCGGATCGCGCTTATAAACCCATCGAAATTTATGGAAATATCAATGAAGTGGTGAATAATGTACAGGAAACTCGTGCTGTCGGTGCGGCATGGGGCTCGGACGACCGGATTGGAGTGACTGTTGAAGCGGATGAGGATAATGCGACCGCTAATGCAGTGGATACCTATATTAATATCCAATATCGCAATGAAACCGGAGGTTCGTTCCGTGTTGTGAACGAAGGCTCAACAGACAATAATATCCGTTTGAAAGGAGAAGGTGAGTTTACTTTGAATGCTTATTATCCGTATCAGGGAGCGAATGGTACATTGCCGGGTACAGAAGGAGTGATTGCAAAAACAATCAGCGGAGCAGACCAGACAACCGACAAACAGCCACAAATAGACTTTCTATTTGCCCAGGCTACCGGAGTTCGTGCAGAGTCTCCTGTTACCTTTGACTTCTCACATAAAATGACTAAAATCATATTGAAGTTTAAAGCAACCAACGGAGCTACATTAAATAATATGAAAGTCTATTTGAAAAGCCTGCAGTTGGAAGGCTCTTTTAATGTGACTACCGGTGAGGCTGTTGCCAAAAGCGGTGCTACTCCAAATTCAGAATTAAGCATGGATATTACTAAACCGGCAGAAGGTGAAATGACTGCATCCATTATTTTATTCCCACAGGATATGCCGGAGAAAGTTTTGTTGGAAGTGAGAATGAATGATGAGACCTACACGCAATACATGCCTGTTCAGAATCTGGAGAGTGGACATGCCTATCCTTATAATGTGACCTTCGAAAATCCTGCAATGACAATTACCAAAGCGGAAATAGAAGACTGGATCGTAGAAGATGATAAAGATGTAACTGCTTCGGTTACTGAATAAACGACTGACAAGGATTCAAAAAAAGAATGATATGAAAAGAAATGAATTATGGCTCGGTGGTTTATTGGCAGTAGCAGGTTTCTTCGGAGCTTGTACCAATGTAGTAGAAGACGAGTCTCAAAATAATAAATATCCGATGGAGCTAATGGCAGAAAAGTCAGCTATAACTTTCACGCGTAGCATCGGGGAGAAGACCGAATGGGATGGTGGAGAATCCGTTTCCCTTTATGACGGTTTCTCACAGAAATTATATGAGGTTTCTCAATCAGGAGAAATGAGTGCTAAAAATAACGATCCTCTTTATTGGTATACAACGACAGAAGAAGAGACTTTGTTTGCCTGGTATCCTTCTTCGGAAACTTTGTTGACAGAGTGGACCGTAGCTTCCGATCAGACTATTGAAGAATCATATAAAAACTCGGATTTCCTTTATGCCTATGAGAAAATGAAATTCCGTAGCGAGCGGAAACTTAAATTCCATCACGGAACGGTGAAGCTGATTATCAACGTGAAAGGTGACGGGGATACGGTATTAGAAGAAGATTTGAAAGATATTGTGTTCACTGTAAGTGCTGTAACAAAGGGCAGTATGGCAGAAGGCAAATTACAGTCTGCTGCAGGAGTTGAAGCGACAGTGATGAAACCTTATTTGTTGGAAAATGCCAGAGAAGGATACGCTTATTCTTTTCAGTTGCTGATGATTCCGCAGGATATGTCCGGCAAATTATTCTTTAAAGTTGCGTTGAAAGACGGCAGGAATTTCGGTCATACGCCGGGCAATGGTGAAGGCATATTAGAAGGTGGACACCAATATACATACAATGTAGGAGTTGGCAAACCGGGATTGAAAGTGACCATAGAGAAAGATTCTGTTTCGTGGGATGGTGATGACGAAGAGGTTGAAGGAACTGATAGAGAATAATATTCAAAATTTGAAGCGAAGATGAAACAATATAAACTTATACAAGTGGCCTTGCTGGCAATCCTATTGTTCGGTTGGGCTGGTTGTTCTCAAAATGAGGAAGAAGTTCCGGGAAATGTACGGAATGGGATTGTACTGAACGTGACTGATACAGGGATAATTAGCAATGAACCGTCTACGCGTACAGAAGATACGGGATTCGTCACGACCTTTACACAAGGCGACCAGATTGGACTGTTCGCCGTGAAAGGCGATGCGATATTAGACGAAATCAATAATATGCCTTTCACTTTCAATGGTTCGAGCTGGTCGGGTAAACCGATATTATATGATGATCGATTGGCTGGAGTGACTTTCTATGCTTACTATCCTTATCAACCGGAAATGACAGGAAAAACGGATTTGATAGGTGATGACTTTTTTGCTCCTTTGGCAGCCGGTTGGGAATTGACAACAGAACAAAGTGATCAGAAAGCGTATGCGAAACAGGATTTGATGACCTCAAATGCAACTGCATTGATTGGTGAGAACGGAAACTACTCATTGAGCTTTCAGTTAACACACCGTATGAGCTTGGTTGTTGTGAAGTTGCCTTCCACTCGTTATATCTTTACAGATGCCGAAGGAGTGGCAATACCGGAAGAAACTCCTTATGTTGCTATGCCTGTCGATGTAGCTTTTTATCTTGATAATGTAGAGGAAGGGACTAAAATTTCTCCTTATTATGACGCAAAGAAAGATGAATATCGTTTGCTAAGAAAACCGTCTTCGGAAAATCAGATTATCGGTCATTATAATGATAAGCAATGTACGCTTGATACGGCTGAAAAGATGAAAGAAGGAAAGTACAAACGTTTTGTTGTCGATGGTGGGTATAAAGAGGTGACCCATCATCTGCAGGTAGGCGATTATTATTATGCAGATGGAAGTGTGGTAAGTGGCAATGAAGCAGAACCTGCAAAGGATAATTGTATTGGAATCGTTTGTTGGGTGGGAAATCCGATGCCTTCTGTGTTGTATAAAGATGTGGCGGGAACTCCCTATACTGCCAATAATGATGCATTGCTCCGTTCGCATCCCAATTGTGTTCATGGGTTAGTTATGAGCCTCTATACAGAAACGGGCAAATTCTCTCCTGCTCTTACTCAAAGTATACATGACTGGTTTATGACCACTTCGTTTACTTCTTCTTATGTATCTGTTACCGGATATTATGATGCAAATGAAAATAATAAAAACAAACCCCTTCGCTTTTTGGGATATAACAACTCGGAAGTATTAGATTTGTACTACGATACTTTCAAAACAGATTTTGAATGTTTCCAATATCAGGATGATTGTGAAAGTAGCTTCCCGTCTCCGTCTATAACTACCGGTTGGTATGTGCCTTCCAGTGGGGAACTTGTTGCTTTGCAGGATAAAGATAATTCTTTAGAGAGTAAGCTGAATACTAAGTTGATAAAAGTATCGGATAAAACAATGGATATATCTGCTACCTATTGGAGTAGTACGGAACGGAATAATAAGAATATGTACATTGTTACTTATTCTAAAACAGCTGGCTCGGCAGGAACCGGTGGTGTCAAGACCAATACTTACACTTATCGTTTTTTCCTGGGATTCTAAATTAAAGATATTTGTATGATGATGAAGAGAATACTATTTCTTATTAGTCTTTTGTTGGTAACCGGTTGCCTTTTAGTACGTGCGCAAGTTTATAAATTCGACTTTACTTCCGACAAAAAGGTAAAAGAGGGATTTATTAAAGTGACGTCCGAAACCTTGTTCAATGACGAACAAGGTTACGGATATGATTTGCAACCGGCGTGGGATGGAAAAAGCAATCAGCCTTTCTTCTTCTCCGTCAATGTTCCCGATGGCAATTATAAAGTAACCGTCACCCTTGGCAGTAAGGATTCAGCCGGAAATACTACGGTGCGTGCCGAGTCCCGCCGACTGTTTATTGAAAATCTTCCGACTAAAAAGGGAGAAATGATTACCGAATCTTTTACCGTCAACAAGCGGAACATGAAAATCAGCGAAAGAGAGAAAGTCAAAATCAAGGCACGTGAAAAGAATAAACTGAACTGGGATGATAAATTGACTCTTGAATTTAATGGTGATGCGCCCCGTATCACTTCTCTGGCCATTGAACGTGCAGATAAAGTGCCTACCATTTTTCTTTGCGGCAACTCCACCGTGGTTGATTATGATAACGAACCTTGGGCCGCTTGGGGACAAATGTTTCCACGGTGGTTCACCGATCAGGTAGCTATTGCCAATTATGCTGAATCCGGAGAATCTGCTAATACCTTTATCGGTGCCGGACGTTTGAAAAAAGCCCTGACACAGATGAAGAAGGGCGATTATCTCTTTATGGAGTTCGGACACAACGATCAGAAACAGAAAGGACCCGGCAAAGGAGCTTTCTATTCTTTCATGTATAATCTGAAGATTTATATTGATGAAGCCCGTTCCAGAGGTGCGTATCCTGTATTAGTGACTCCGACGCAACGTCGTCGTTTTGATAAGAACGGTAAGATTGTAAACACTCACCTTGATTATCCTGATGCGATTCGTTGGTTGGCAGCCAAAGAAAACGTACCTTTGATTGATTTGAATGAAATAAGTCGTACACTTTACGAGGCAATGGGCGAAGATGACTCTAAACATGCGTTCGTGCATTATCCGGCTAATACTTATCCGGGACAGACAAAGGAACTGAAAGATAATTCCCACTCCAATACTTTCGGTGCTTATGAACTGGCTAAATGTATTATTGAAGGAATGAAGAAAGCTGATTTGGATGCGGTGAAGTTCTTGAGGAAGGATTATAAAGGATTCAATCCAGACCATCCCGACAGATTCGAAGACTTTAAATGGAATCTTTGCCCGTTTACGGAGATAGAGAAACCGGATGGTAATTAATAAATGGAAATATAATAGCGGATTATTCCGGTTCAATATCAATAAATAACGTAGATTAAAAACATAAAATAGAAGAGGGATTATGAAAAAAGTGTTTGTATCAATGGCGTTGGCAGTTCTTGCATTGGGAAGCCAGGCACAAGTTTTGAAGAATGACCTGTTGAAAGGTTATAAGGTAGGCGATACTTTGGAGAAAATGGTTTATGATGATAAACGGGCTCCTATTAACGTAGATACCTGGTGTGGGGCATTTACCACGACACCGGTTGAAGGGGTTGTAAGTCCTACTGTTGGAAAGGCTTTGACTTATGACGGATATAGTGAGGCGGGATCATCTATCAATTTTGGTTTTCCGCAAGGTGTGAAAGGTTCCCGTGTCAGCGTATATTCTTTGGTAGAATCAGGAAAAGTTTACTCTAAAGGAACTTATTACCTGGCTTGTCTGGTGAACTTTGCTAAAGTAGGTTCAAGTAATTTGGCAGATATCCTGGCTGCCAGTGCCAGTTATGTTGGCGGAGGAAATCGTGGTCAAGTATATGTCAGACGTGAAGGAAATGATAAAATCAAATTTGCTGTAGGCTTGATGAAAGAACGCAACGAAGCTCCTATGGTATATGATTATAATACAACGCATCTGCTGGTATTGAAAGTTGATTATGACAAGAATGAGGTTTCTTTATTCGTTGACCCTGAATTAAATCAGAATGAACCGAAAGCCGATGCTGTAGTGGCTGGTGAAGAAGGTGCATTGAAAGCTGGTCTGAAAGCTATTTCGTTTAGAAATCGCAGTGGCTTTAAAGGAAATATCGGTAATTTCCGCTTTGCCAGAGATTGGGCTGGTGTTATAGGAAAATAAGGTAGAACTCATTGTTGTATTGTATGAGAGAGGGGGAAAGCTGTTAAATACGGCTTTCTCTCTCTTTATTGTTTTATAATATCTTTGCGTCACATGAGGGCTGTTTCATTGGTTTGCTGTTATTCTATTCCGGTTTTATGATCTATATTCTCCTGCAACAGATTTGTTGTTTTTAAAGCTTATATAGGGGAGAAACAAGAATGTTGCAAATCTGATAATCAATATCTTAATATCATAAAAGTGCCTTGCTGAAAGTAAATTTGTAAAAACATTAGGTTGTTTATCTCTTTTGGGAGGAAGAAATTGCATTATCTTAATAAAGACTTATTATTAGGATATTAATGGACTGTTTGGCATACTTCCTTATGCTCAACTGTAATATATTGATTCTTATAGATAATTTTATTAATATTATCCGTACGTATGAAATCGTTCATTTATGCGGAAGAAGTAGTTATTTCATCTATGTGTTTAGATTAAAGTGTGCGTTTTTTTTAGATCAGGATATAGATGTTAATTGGACATATACAAGTAAAAGTCCTCCAAGCTGCCGCCGGAGGACTTTCACTACTAACCTTCAAACAAATTTATAAATAGTATTATGTCGCTTAATTATATCCTTTATTCTGTTCGTACAATCCTTCTTTTACTTTCATTTGTGAATCCGGTATCGGGTAGATGTATGAGTCCTTGGTGACCAGTTTGTATAATTCGTACGTTTCCGGCTTGGTGATAACTCCATTGGCATCGGAACCATTGCGCTTGAACATATCCTGCAATACACTTACATATCGGTCCTGACGTACCAAATCGTGCCAGCGTATTCCTTCAGATGCCAGTTCACGGCGGCGTTCAATATCTACAGAGTCTGCAAAATTCTCGATGGTAATATCATCATCCAAAGCATCCAGTCCGGCGCGTGTACGAATCTTATTCACCATTTCTTTCCCTTTGCCGGTAGGTCCTACAATTTCAGCATACATCAACATCACATCTTCCAGGCGGATTAGTGGATAATTGATGGGGAAATAGGTGCGGTCGGCAATCTGGTCATCGATGTCTTCGTATCCTAAAAGTTTGCGTTTCATTTTGTGCTCGAAGAATTTTAGGAAGAAATCCCCTCCTGTATAAGGAGTTCCGTCTTCGTCGACAAATTCACTTGTATTGATAGTTCCTGCACAACGTTTGTCAATGAAAGCACCAGTTTCGTCGGTTTGCTTGAAAATACCGTCCAATTGGTTCTCACACCATATTCTGTTACCGGACATTTGTATCTTCGTATAAGAATCGTTGACAGCCGGTACAGAGTTGAATACCATTGGATTACCATAGTTCTTGGCCGCAATATACTGGATCTCGAAAATATGATATTTGTTGTCGTTGTCACTGATCCATATTTTAATCCATTCGTCGGCTGTGCTCGCCCAATATTTATTGTTGGCGAAAGAATAATCGATCACCTCGCTAAATAGTTCCTCGGCCAACGCCTTTTTAGATGCATCCTGTACGGGATATCCTGCCATTGTCAGATAAACGCGTCCTAATAAAGACTTTGCAGCCACTTGGGTAGCACGCCCGGCTGAAGCGCTGTTTCCCATATAATTCAGCGGAGTGTCTACCAGTTTCTTTACTGCGTCCTCCAAATCCGGGACGATTGCTGTCTCATATACCTCCACCGGTTCAGACTGTTTGATCGTCATCGCTTCATTCACAGATACCGGTTCCAATACGATAGGAATACGTCCGAAGTAGCGTACTAAGTCAAAATAAGCCAATGCTCTAAGGAATTTGGCCTCGCCGATAAACTGGTTTTTGATAGCTTCTGAAGAGAAAGTAACCCCGTCGGTTTTGCTAAGAAACATATTGGCACGGGCTATAATCTCGTACAGATTATTCCAGGCTCCGGAAAGGGTACTGATGGTAGAAATGTTGGGATTGAAAGTTCCTATATCGATATAGTCACGTTGTTTATCCGTCGTTTTATCCACCCACGCATTGTCTGAACGAACTTCCGACATAAGCCAGGAGTAGTCCGAAATAGGAAGCAGACCGTTGTAGATACCGATAATGGCTTGTTCCATTTCACTGGGAGTTGAATAGAAATAGTCCGTGGTACGTGTGTCGTTAGGCTCCACTTCCAGCCAACTTTCACAAGAGGACAGTGACAATGTCAGCGCTAATCCTCCACTTATAAGATATTTATATAGTTTCATAGTTTCTTTCTTTTTTTATTTAGAATGTAACATTCACTCCTAACGTAATGACTCTGGCTTGCGGATATGAACCGTAGTCATAGTCTCCCGTTGAACCGCCATTGTTAGCTTCAGGTGAGAAACCACCTTCATATTTATCCCACATCAGAAGATTTTCCCCTGTCAGATAAACACGGGCATTCTGTATGAACTTCTTTTTGAATGGAATACGGTATCCCAATGTTACGTTTTTGAGTTTTATGAAATCTGTACTGTATAACCATCGGCTGTCATAGAACTGTCCCGTATTGGCGTTGTCGATACCCGGAGTTTTTCCGTCGCCCGGTTCTGCTTCCGATTTCCACATATTTTTCCAATGAGACAATACATTACCGTTGGCTCCCATACCCGGACGGTCCATAGCACGTCCCAGGACGCTGTAAATCTGGCCTCCTGTCTGTGCAGTAATCAGGAAAGATAAGTCGAAGTTTTTATACTTGAAGGTGTTTGTTATACCGAAAGTATAATCCGGATCGGGTTTGCCCATCAAGGTGCGGTCGCTGTCATTGATAACTCCGTCGCCATTTGCGTCCCGGTAGCGTACGTCGCCCACTTTGCTGTTCTGCATCACAGGATATTTCTGTAAGTCAGCCTGTGTCTGATAGACTCCGACAGCATCGTACATATAAAAAGATCTCAATGGCTGGTTCACCATAAACACCTGTGTGGTGCTGTCGTATCCTGTAAATACAGTGCTGTTATCATCTCCCAGGCTAAGTACTTTGTTCTGATTGTAAGAAACGTTCAGAGAAGTGCTCCATTTCAGTCTGCCTGTCAGATTCTGCGTAGTTACTTCCAGTTCGAAACCTTTGTTACGGATAGAACCGATGTTTCCCCATGCTTTGGTAAAGCCGAGCAATGCGGGAACAGTCACTTGGTATAACAAGTCTTTGGTTGTTTTCACATAATAGTCGGCAGAAAGGAAGATACGGTTGTTGAACAATCCCATATCGAAAGCAACATTCCAGCTTTCAGTCTTTTCCCATCCAAGATCAGGATTGGCGAGCGATGTCGGTGCAAAACCGTTGATAATACTTCCGGATGAATAATTGGCACTGCTTAGTTTGGCAAGCGCTGTATTTGTAGGAATGGAGTTGTTACCATTTGCTCCCCAGCTGGCACGCAGTTTTAATGAATTCATGACGAAATCTTTCGGCCAGAATTTCTCGTTTGAGATACGATAAGCACCGGAAACAGCCGGGAATATACCCCAACGGTTCGCTTTTCCGAAACGGGAAGAGCCATCACGGCGGATACTTGCCGTCAGCAGGTAGCGATCGTCATATTCGTATTGTAAACGTCCGAAGTAAGACATCAGGCGAGATGGAGTTGATAATGACGCTGTAGCAGCAGTGAGTACGACGTCGGCCATATCGATCACTTCCAGAGAGTTGTCCGGAAATTGAGTAGCTGATAATCTCATGGAGGAACCTCCGGAGCTTTCCATAGAATAACCGGCCATGGCACCGACAGTATGTCTGCCGAATGTCTTGTCGTAATGCAACACTCCTTGGAGGAGGAATTTGTTGCTACGTGACTCGGTACGACTTGCTGTGGTTCTGTATCCTTCTACGTCTGTCCGGTACTTGGTGATAGTGCTCGGTACAAACGAACGGCTTTGGCTGCTGCTGAAGTTATATGAACCGGTCACTTCCGCTTTGATTCCATTCCAGATATCTGCTTTGACATAAGCGGAGGAGCTTAATTGCACCTTTTCTCCTTTGTTTTGTACATGTTCCATATAAGCAACAGGACTGATTTTGCTGGAACTGGTCCAACGATAGTAGCCGTAAGCTCCTGCACCGGTATAGATGCCATCTTCAGGTTCTGCAACCGGAGCCATGGTAAGTACGTTCGTTGCCTGACGGTCTTTACCATCTACACGTCCTCCTTCATTCCAACTGGCGGATGGTGCCAGATTAACTCCGACAGTAATCCGGTTGAGCACTTTCGATTCTACATTGGCACGGAAATTCAAGCGCTTATAATTACTTTCGATAGCGATACCCTCCTGATCTGTGTATCCCATTGATACACGATATTTAGTGTTACCGCGACCACTTGAAAGAGAGAGTTGATAATTCTGTATCGGAGCCAGACGGAAGAATTCATCCTGCCAGTCAATCAATTTCAGATTGCCGTAACCGGGTTCTGTCCAGCGGGGATCATTCAGGAAATAATAACTTTCCTTTCCACCGATCATTGCCAGACGGGTGGCGTAATCATCTTCAATCGTTGCCCCTTTACTTCCGTATTGAGAAATATATCTGTTATTATTATATGCGGTACGGAATTCAATCCATTCTTCGGGCGACAGTACATCTACTTTTCTTTCCAATGACTGCATACCGAAAGAAGCCTGGAACTGTACTCTCACTTTTTCATCTGTACCAGCTTGTTTGGTGGTAATCAAGACAACCCCATTGGCACCGCGGGAACCATAGATAGCCGATGAGGAAGCATCTTTCAATACTTCAATAGACTGTATGTCTCCGGGGTTGAGGCTACCGAGGTCATCGACAGGAATACCGTCCACTACATATAAAGGAGTAGCATCCGCGTTGATAGAAGCAGCTCCACGTACACGAATCTGTAATTCGGAACCCGGTTCACCGGTGGTGCTGCGAACTTCCACACCCGCCAGTTGCCCTTGCAGGGAAGAAGCGATATTGGTTGATGCCCGGTCTTCCAGCTTTTCGGCATTTACTTTGGCGATAGCTCCGGTCACATTTCCTTTCTTGGCACTACCGTAGCCGATTGCTACGACTTCATCCAGTGCGATAGCGGATTCCGACAGTTTGATTTGAAGCGTTTTATCGGTAATGGTTACTGTTTGAGTGTTATATCCGATAAAGGACACTTCCAGTAGTTTGGCACTTTTGGGAGCGGAGAGTACAAATTTACCGTCTAAATTAGTAATCGTTCCTTTGGCGGTTCCTTTCACAGTGACGTTTGCACCGATAATCGGTTCATCTTTCTCATCTACGACTACACCTGTCACCGTCCGGTTTTGTGCGAACGACAGGGCAGATTGTACTACGAATAGAGTCATTAAAAGGAGATATTGAATCTTCCTTCCCAGACTGCCATTTCCATGCAAAATGTTTTTCATGTTAATATCTCTAAGTGATTAAATTAGTAAATAACGGAAGATGCAGACATGGTTTGTTTTTCCATTTGTCTGACTTCCTCTGCAAAGGAAGTGTATTAGGAGAAATTACGCTCAAGTATTCGTACGGAAAAGATGTAATTTCATACTAATTGCTAAAAAAACACATTTGGCATTTGTACGCCACCCCCTATGAACGTACAAATATAGCCTTTTCAACGGATTGCCTTTATCTGTTCATACATCTGTTTGCCCAAATATTCGGCTGAATTTTGGTTGAAATGCAAACGGTCGCCCATCAATTCCGCATCCGACATGTCTATCAAATATGCGTTCTTATCTTCTTTGGCAAAACGTTTCATGGCGGCTTCCACTTCGCTGCCATACTGTTTGTTCTTCTTGGCTACCGTACCGAAAATGAAAGGTAGGTTGGAGTAATCCTTTCCTGTTTTTTCGCTTAGATGGTTGCGTACATAAGTGACTACTGCTTTTAGGTTTTCATAATATTTATCTCCATGTGCATGGTCACTTTCTCCCTGATGCCATAGGAACGCATCAATCTGATAACCGTTTTTCAACTTGGATAATGTATTGTCGATGCAGCCGTCTATGTCATTGATGAAGGACAGAAGTAAAGAACGTCCTTTCTCACTGGTTGCCGTATTGTTTGCCAGCCATTCGGGATTTGCCGACCAATGAATTGATTTGTCCGAAGCATTGGAAGGCTCGATAGAAGTTCCGCCGATTGCCCATTTGATAACATAGAAAGGTTCTTGCCACCATTGTTCCAGTCAATAGTAGGTAATAGCATCGTATCCCCAGGTATTGGGTTTGGCTCTTCTTTTACTCTTAGGCCAGAAGGGACGGAATTTCCCGTCTGTACGGTTCTGGGCAATTCTGCAATACTTGTAGGCTCCTGTCGTAAAAGCCGTATCTGTTGCCATTGTTTTGATGTAATCCGGCAAACGGTCGTTGGGTACACGTCCGTCGGTATTCGATTGTCCGGCGGTGATAATCACATGGGCAGGTTCGTTGTTGCCCGCCATACAGTTGCAGCTGAATGCAAGTATGAAAAGGATCAGTAAATTCTTCATGATAGAAATATGTTTTATGATTTTTAAACTATGGAGGTAATAAAAAGTCCTCCTCACGTTTATTATCGTTCGGGAGGACTTCTTTTATCAAACTAACAATTGTGTGAGAAATCTAATACCTGTTGAAAACTATTTATTTGATTGTTTCGAGAAACTCTACTTCGATGATTCTTAACTGGTTTTTGCTGCTGCTTTTTTCCAGTTCCATTTTATTGGCAGCCTTAGCCTCTACTTCGATAATCTGTCCGAAAGCATCTTTGTCACTGGTGTTTCCTTT
>OHAA01001223.1_pt1 | contig 14649 bp, 10 predicted proteins | sample 1606051 | NCBI WGS metagenome assembly OHAA01 (sample SAMEA3541493, study PRJEB24748) | human gut metagenome | biome: human gut; feature: human-associated habitat; material: faeces | place: China | collected 2012
TATTGAGCTGGCTGTAGATGCTGTACGAAAAGGGGCAAAAACTTTTCTCGAGAAAAGTGGAAACCGGTGCCTCCGTAGCGCATACCATTCACGGCGCAATCAAAACTGGAAAAGCGATTTCCTCCGCTGCCAAAGGCGCTGCTGCAGGCGGTCCTTACGGTGCAGTTGCAGGCGCAGTGTGGGCAGGTCGGAAGCATATCGGAAAAATCATTGTGGCAGTCATTGCCCTGCTTATGCTGCCGGTGTTGTTTGTTCTCATGCTCCCCGGTCTTATTTTTGGCGGACTGACCAATGCCTTTTCGCCATCTGACCCCGAAATACCGATTTTGAATAGCGAAACAGCGATTATTGAGAACGCCAACGAGATCACCTTTACCCTCAACGGCATCTTGGGCGAGGCACTGGAGGATGTACTTGCCCGGATCGAAGCTGACTTTGCGGCATCGGGAGCCGACCATATGGAGGTCAAAAATGCCTATTCCGGCGGTCCTATTTATAACGCCAACCTGTTTATCTCTCAGTATTGTGCGGCCAAAGACAAGGATTTTGAGAGCATTTCTCTGAATGACCTTGCCGCCACCCTGCGGGAAAACAAGCAGCATCTATATTCCTACACCAGCAAGCAAGAGATTCGTGAGAGCACCGTGACTGATCCGGAGACTGGGGAAGAAACAACGGTGTCCGAAACATGGATGGTCTATACTGTCCGTTACAACGGTGAATCCTATTTTTCTGATGTTGTATTCCAGCTTACCGATGACCAAAAGGAGCTTGCATCTGATTACGCCTCCAACCTGAGCCTATTCTTGGGCGATGGTCTGCTGCAAAATCTGGAAGCATGGAACGGAAACAGCATCACCGCTCTGGGCGATGTTACTTTCACCGATGGGATCACACCTGTTGTTTACTACAATCAGCTGGATGAACGCTATGCCGGAAAAGCCTATGGTACAGACAATATTGGCGGTTATGGCTGTGGTCCTACCTCCATGGCAATCGTGGTGTCCTCTCTGACAGACGATATGGTTGACCCCGTGGAGATGGCCGAATGGTCTTACAACAACGGCTACTGGTGTAAAAGCAGTGGTTCCTACCATGCACTGATCCCTGCCGCCGCTGGGGAATGGGGGCTTCCGGTTTCCGGCTGTACCACCGCAGAACCACAGCGCATCACAGACGCACTGGCTAATGGTAAACTGGTAGTAGCAATCATGTCTGAAGGCCACTTTACCTCTTCCGGTCACTTCATTGTCCTGCGTGGCGTAAAAGACGGCAAGATCATGGTGGCTGACCCTGCCAGTTACACACGGAGCGAACAGCTCTGGGATCTGTCCATTATCTTAAATGAGGCCAGCCGGCGCGCTGGAGCTGGCGGTCCGTTCTGGATTATCGGCTGATGTGCCCGCCCGGCTTCGGAAACGAGGTTAATCATGAATCATAAAATCGACCGAGATACCTACATAATACCACCGAATTTCATCGAGTCAGGCACCTTTTTCGGTGGTATGTTCAAAGCCCGCAATGTGATTGAAGCCAGCATCCTGGCATTTGCCATTGGTGTGCCGGTTTTTTCATTGCTTCCTCTTGGCCTGACTGCCCGTATCATCGCTTTGTGCCTGACCGCACTACCAGTAGCATTGGTGGCGCTTATCGGAATTTCCGGTGAGAGCCTTTCCTCTTTTCTGCTGATTTTCATAAAGTACCTGCGAAACCGCCGCATTGTAGGCGGTAACAGCGCAGAAGATGCGGTTCCTGCGGCAGAGCATGGCGGCAAGCATATTAAAAAGAAGGCACACAAGCCCGATAAGGCTCCCAGGCGGTCACGGCGCTCCGGCAGAGAGGATTTCCCAGCGGAGTTTGATGAGGTTCGTAGCTACGAGATCCGCCAAAAACTCCGTCCTGTGAAAAAGCAGAAGCCTGCCAAGGAGAAGAAAGCCACCAGGCAAAAAAAGAAGGTCTCCAAGGAGCGCAAAGTAAAACGCCCTATCCGCACTCAGGAGCCGAAGCCCGCCTGCCTTAACCCAGTAGCAGATTATCTGCCGATTTCCAAAATTGAAAACGGCATCATCTACACGAAAGACCACCGCTATGTCAAGGTCGTCGAGGTAGTACCCATCAATTTTATGCTGCGCAGCGCCCAGGAACAGCGGAACATCATCTATTCCTTTGTATCCTACTTGAAAATCAGCCCCATCAAGCTGCAAATCAAGGTACTGACACGCCGGGCAGAGATCAACCGCCATCTGGATACCGTTCGGAAGGAGATGGAACAGGAGACCAATGAACAGTGTCTGCTCATGCAGGAAGACTACCTCCAGTTCGTTCAGCAGATTGGTTCCCGTGAGGCAATTACCCGACGTTTCTTCCTGATTTTTGAATATGAGCCGTGGAGCAACACCAAGCACTCTGATGAAGAAGGCGAGGCAATCAATGCCCTGCAAAGTGCAGTCCATACTGCTACCAACTACCTCCGTCAGTGCGGTAACGAGGTCATCGTTCCGAAAAACTGGGATGAGTTTACCGTAGATGTCCTCTATAACCTGCTCTGTAGAAATGAAAGTGCTGTAAAGCCACTCTCCGTCCGGGCACAGGAGGTTGTGGCTGAGTACCTTGCCAAAGGGCGCGACAATGAGATCGACCATATCCCTGCCACCGAATTCTGCGCGCCAAAAAGCATTGACTTCACGCATGGTCACCATATCTGCATTGACGGTCTGTATTATGCTTATTTGCTGGTGCCCTCTGATGGCTACAAAACGCAGGTTCCAGCCGGCTGGCTCAGTCTTATCGTCAATGCCGGTGACGGAATTGATATGGATATGTTCCTCTCCCGTCAGCCCAAAGAAACCATCATCCAGAAAGTCGGACAACAACTGCGTATCAACCGTTCCAAAATCAAGGATGCCAGCGACACCAACACCGACTTTGATGACATTGACGGTGCGATCCGAAGCGGGTACTTTCTCAAAGAGGGCCTTGCCAACAACGAGGACTTCTACTACTTGAATCTGTTGATTACCATTACTGCCTCCAATGAGGAAGACTTGGAATGGAAAGTCAGCGAAATGAAAAAACTCCTGCTCTCACAGGACATGAACGCCTGCACCTGCCACTTTCGGGAGGAACAGGCGTTTTTATCTGCCCTGCCATTGGTAGCAATGGAAAAGAAACTGTATGAGCGGGGTAAGCGCAACCTGCTGACAGGCGGTGCGGCAAGCTGTTATCCCTTTACATCCTATGAGATGTGTGATGATAACGGTATCCTGCTGGGTGTCAACAAGTACAACAGTTCCCTTATTATCGTGGACATCTTCAATTCTGCGGTCTATAAGAACGCCAATATGTCGATCCTTGGCACGAGCGGAGCCGGCAAAACCTTTACCATGCAGTTGATGGCGCTGCGAATGAGGCGGAAAAATATCCCCATTTTCATTGTTGCGCCCCTAAAAGGCCATGAATTCCATCGCGCCTGCTCCAATGTGGGCGGCTCCTTTATCCAGATTTCACCGGCCAGTCCCCACTGCATCAATGTCATGGAGATCCGGCGGGTAGACCGCTCGGTGAATGAACTTCTGGACGGTCCAGGCATCCAGTTATCTGAACTTGCAGCAAAGATCCAGCAGCTCCACATATTTTTCAGTCTGCTGATCCCCGATATGTCTCACGAGGAACGACAGCTTTTGGACGAAGCTCTTGTTCGTACCTATAACACAAAAGGCATCACTCATGATAATGCCTCTTTGGAAGACCCCGCAAAGCCTGGCCAGTACCGTGAAATGCCGGTGCTTGGTGACCTGTACGAAATTTTGAAAACCTCCAAGGAAACGATGCGCATGGCCCACATCCTAAACCGTCTGGTAAACGGAAGCGCCAGCACCTTCAATAAGCAGACCAATGTTCGGCTCGACAACAAGTACACTGTTTTGGATATTTCCTCCCTCACCGGAGACCTGCTTACCGTAGGTATGTTTGTGGCACTGGACTTTGTTTGGGACAGAGCCAAAGCCGACCGTACAGAAGAAAAAGCCATCTTCATCGATGAATGCTGGCAGCTTCTATCCGGTGCCGGTGCTGCTGGTGTAAGATTGGCCGGCGATTTTCTTTTGGAAATTGCCAAAACCATACGCGGTTACGGCGGCGCCTCGATTTTTGCAAGCCAGGATCTTGCCGATTTCTTTGACCTTGACGGCGGCAGATTTGGTAAGGGCATCATCAACAACTCCAAGACCAAGATCATTTTGAATCTGGAGGACGACGAAGCCCAGCGGGTACAGGAAGCCCTGCACCTGTCCGATGCTGAAACAATGGAGATCACTCACTTTGAAAGAGGTCACGGTCTGATTTCCACCAATAACAACAATATTATGGTGGAGTTCAAAGCCAGCCCTCTGGAAAAGGATCTGATCACTACCGACCGCCGCGAGCTGCGTGAAATTGTAGAGCGAAAACGCCGTGAACAATCCACATCTGCCCAACAGCAGATATAACAATTTGAAAAGCGAGGTGATTCCCATGTGCAATTTTCCTGCCAGACGCCGCTTTGCGTCTGCTTTGCGTCTGTATTACGCCTAAAAGCCAGTTTTGCCAGCCAGATCATCTTTTGGGCTTACACTGACTGGCTTTCCTTCCTATTTAATGCGTCTTGAATACGCCTATATTACGCCATTGGAGGTGATACCCATGAAGACCAGGGCTGAAATCTATGGAAATGAAGCTGCGGCTCTGCTGCGGATCGTCACGATGTATCCCGGTCTCAATATGCAGCAGCTTCTTTGCTTTCACCCTGGCAAAGAAGAAATCATCAAGACCCTGCTCTCCCATCTGCAAAAGCAGGGCCGTATTTTTCAAACTGATACAGGCGGTTACTTTCCGTCTGGTTGGGCAGCAAAATCAGACTGCTCTCTGATACGGGCTGCCTGGGTACTCTTGGATTTTATCGGGCAGGTGGAATACCATGCTCCCGGTGATTTTCCGGTCAAGCTTATCTTCTTTGCAAACGGTGAACTATACGAAATCGTCTACGCAGCTTCCGGCCAGGAGGCCCTGATCAACCATGCGCTTCGGGATGACCGCAGCGGTGGACGCCGCATCATTTTGGTCGATAATCCGGAAGACATTCGCCGCATTGACTGCCCTGGCATTTCCGGTTTCTGCACCGTGGATGCAGCGGGCCAGGTGCATTACTTTAAGAAAACAGGAGGAACTTGATTGGAACGAAAAATCATCTCGCACCGGATTGGGAGCATTCTTGATGATATATCCCGTTTGAGCAATGCTCTTTACGCGATGGATACCACGGATATTCAGCGCTATCCGGACAACTATGAAGTCTTATCCACTGACGCCGCCCTGCGTGCAGAGAAAATTGCCTGCAGGCTGCGGCATTTGATATATTCCAGCACCACCATCCGCAAAGGCGATTACCTAACATCCGCCGGTATTGTACACGGAATCGAGGTTGTCTATGAGGACGGTATACTGGAAGTCACCCTGCCTGGTCTGCTCCCCAAACGCAAGCAGAGACAAAACACTGAGTTTCTGCTCGACCCGTTCTACTTCTCATTGGAGCAATACGCCAAAGAGCATCCCATGCCCCGCTTCAGCGATTGTGTGGTGTGCTTTACGCAGGTTTATGACCAGTGCCTTCCCACCCGGCGTATCCGTGACTACGACAATCTGGAAGAAAAGCAGCTTCTGGATGTCCTCTCCACCTTCGTCATGGCTGACGATACCGGCCTGCTCTGCGATGCCTACAACACCGCTGCGCTGGGCGAAAAGGACTGTACCAGAATCAGTGTTATGGAAAAAAAGCGGTTTCCCGCCTGGCTTTCGGAGCATGAAAACACCCTAAAATCCATCTCGGATTTTTGAGCATTTTCAGCCATTGCTTGTCCGACCTGCCGCAACATCGTATTTAGCCCCGGATTTCGGGGCTTTTTTCTGTCGTTACACCACGGATTTTTACCGAAGTTTCTTGCAGTCTCGGTAAAAGCCACACACCACGAGGAGGTGATCTCTTGGGAAATTCCCACAGCCAGACACGATGGCGTACAGGCTTCTCTCTCTGACTGCCATCTCCGGCGAGTTCCCCACAGACCAGCTTAACAGACTTCCCGGCAGTCCATATTATCTGGAGTCTGTTGTCACTGCACTGAAAAAAGACGGGCTGCTGCGTACCTATTACCGGGATAAACTGCGCGGCTACCGTCTGGGGCCGCGAGCCAAAGCCACCCTGCTGGAAAGCCGGCCGGACAGGTTTGCCAGCTACCTGACAGGAGATACCGACACCAACCGTTTGAAATGCGAAATTGACCGAAGACTCCGGCTACACCGCCTGGCAGAAACCTATGTGACCATGGATAATGCGGGTGTATGTGTGTATCGGGATGAAAAACCGGCAATTTTTGCGCCGGAGGATTACGCTGGCGGCAGGATTGTCTATCCTGCTTTTTTCAGTTCCAGAGAAGTGAAAGAAATGGGGATCGACACCACGAAGATCCGCAGCTCCCGCTCCACTGGAATACTCCTTGCGCCCTCCGGCATCTTCGTGACCTACAACAGCAGCCGCGCCCTGATGAAGTGGCGCTACAAATCGGAAATGCGGGTCAAGGCATTGATTTGGAGCGTAATCTGCCAACAGCGCCTGTCCCCACAGTTTCGCCATGAGGATGTTCATGGACTGATTCTGGGCAACAGCATGGATCTGGCTTACCAGATCTTGACCAGCACCGGAGGACGCAAACATGATTTCTTCATGCTGGATGGCAGCTATGAGCATTTTCTTTATCTTACCAACAACCATCAGGGGGAGGTGATACTTGCACTGCTGTGCGACCCTGGGAAAACTGCGGAGCTGAATCGCATTCTGCTCCAAGGTCTTACTGCGAGGCAGCCCGGACTGGCTATTGAGCATGACGGCATTTCACCGGACGGCTCACCAGTCCTGTTTGGCTATTTCTGTGATCTGCCCCGTATCGCACGCTTTAACACCTCTCTCGAACTATCCGAGCGCCCGGGCATACTGATCTGCTTTGACTTCCAGGCAGAGGTACTTCGCAACTACTGCGGTTCCCGGGTGCGCTTCCAAACCATTGATTTCACAAAATTCGAGGGGAGGTTGTTCCCATAAACAAGAAAAAACTGATCGTGAGCCTGATTGCAGCGCCCTTTGCCATTCTTGCGATCCTATACGCAGGCGGCTTTCTGGCGCAGCTTTTGGGCAACTATGCAACCTGGAAACAGGGCGGCGGCATTCCCGGCGATGGTACTTCACCGCTGGCCGCTTCGCCCGACTTTCTTCTCTGCCTTTCCTCTGTGCTCCGGCCGCCTTATGGCGTGTATGGCATTTTGATCTGCATTGGCTTGTTAGCAGTGCTGCTCATCATGGTCATGCGCATGGGATATGGTGATGCCGGCGAGTATGATGAAGACCGTAATTTTTCCTACTCCGCCAAAGGCACTTATGGCACCTCCGGCTGGATGTCCCGCAAAGAGATGTCCGGCGTACTGGATCTGGTGCCCGACCTGCGTAAGCACAAGGGCGTTGTACTGGGTATGCTGGATGGAAAAGCAGTCTGCATACCGGAAGATACCAGGATCAACGGTAATCTGGCAGTCTACGGCGCCAGTGGTTCCATGAAAACCCGTTCGTTTTGTATGAATCGTATTCTTCAGGCCACTGTCCGAGGCGAAAATGGCGCCGGAGAATCGCTGATCATCTGCGATCCAAAATCGGAATTGTACGAGAAGTCAAGCGAATTTCTCCGCAGCCGGGGCTATTGCGTCAAGGTATTCAACCTCGTTTCGCCTGAAAACTCAGATTCCTGGTGCTGCCTTGCCGAAGTTGAGGGGCAGGAACTCATGGCCCAGCTTTTTGTAGATGTCATCATCAAAAATACCACGAACAACGGCAAGAGCGACCACTTCTGGGATGCCTGCGAGATGAATTTGCTCAAGGCTTTGGTGCTGTATGTGGATCAAGGCTATGCGGAAGAAAACCGCAACATTGGCGAAGTCTACCGGCTGCTGACCCTCAATGGGGAATCCCAACTTGACACATTGCTCGAAGCGCTTCCTTCCACTCATCCTGCCAAAGCACCCTACAGCCTGTTCAAGCAGGCCAGCGATACAGTGCGAAGCGGCGTGATTATCGGTCTGGGCAGCCGACTGCAGGTATTCCAGTCTGAGCTGATCAAAAAAATTACCGCTAAGAATGAGATCGATCTGGAGCTTCCGGGTCATCAGCCCTGTGCCTACTTCCTCGTTACCAGCGACCAGGACAGCACCTTTGATTTTCTGGCCTCGTTGTTTCTATCTTTCTGCTTCATCAAACTGGTGCGATATGCAGACCACAACTGCGAGGGAGGCAAACTGCCTGTGCCTGTCCATATCCTTGGGGAAGAACTGACAGCGTGCGGCACGATCCCCGACCTTTCCCGCCGGCTCAGCGTAATACGCTCCCGGAATATCTCTATGTCCTGTGTGTTCCAAAATCTCGCAGGATTGCAGAACAGATACCCACAGAATTTGTGGCAGGAGATCATTGGAAACTGTGATGCGCAGTTATTTTTAGGCTGTACCGACCAGCTTACTGCCGAATTTATTTCTGCCAGGACAGGACTTGCCTCCGTAGCAGTATCCAGTAAGTCTAAACAGCTTGGCACCTGGCGTATCTCCAACTATACGCCAGAGTTTCGTGAGACCTCCGGTGTTGGAAAACGCCCTGTACTTACTCCTGATGAGGTTCTGCGGCTCCCGCTGGATCAGGCGCTCATCATCATCCGCGGCAAGAAGGTTCTGCAGGTAGACAAAATGGATTACTCCAAACACCCGGAAGCCAAGTACCTGCGTTCCTGCAAAGCATCTGCCCATGTGCCGGAATGGCGCCGCTTGGAAGAGGAAGCCGCCAAAACACCACAGTCCGCACCAAAACCGGCTCCTGCTGCAAAGAAACCGGCAAAGCGCAAAGCCACCAAACCGGCATCCCCCACAGATAAATCACCCAAAGAGGCTCCGGCTCCCAAATCTGCCGGTACGCCGGAAGGCATTATTACCACAGACAAGGATTCCATCCTGTCTTAAACAAAACTATCAAATTCATAGGAGGTTTAATCTATGGCAACCAAGAAAAAAGAACTTCTGGAACAGGACGCTCCTGTTACCGAAACCGTTATGTCGGAAAGCGAAACTCTGCTGGTCGATACCGCTCAACCTGAATCCCTTCCTGCCGATGCTGGCGATGGTCTGGATTTGAACGAACTGCTGGGGCAGATGGATCAGCCCCCGGAGGACACCTCTGCCGAAGATATGGCTGAAGATCCCCTTCCTGAACTCACCGAGGAGGAAATGTTCGGGGATACGCCTGCTGAAACAGACGATCAAAGCGCTGCTCCCACTGATATGCCGGAAGACTCTGATGGGCAGCCGCCTGATGTTTACGAAGATAACGCCGACGCTGTGCAGGAACCCCCTGCATCTCCAAAGCCCAAGCGTACCAGCCGGAAGAAGAAAGAAGCTGCTGCTCCTGAAGAAACTTTTACAGAGGAAGTTCCTGCCGAAACAACAGAGTCGGCGGATACAGCCGAAACTATTCTTGATACGGAGGAACCTGCTGTGGAGCCTGATGTTCCTGCCGTGGAGGAAGCCGCTGATCCTGCAACCACTCCTTCTCCTCCCCGGCGTCAGCCCCGCCCCCAGCGCGGCGAGGCCCCCGTCCTTACCATCCGCAGCCGGGATGCCGAAGACCGTGATGATGTAATCTGGCATGAAATCCATAATGCCTACCGCACCCGCAAGATCATCACCGGCAAGCTGGGCGGCATTGAACAGCTGGACAACCGCAAGACGGTGGCAGTTGTGGATTACAAGGGATTCCGTGTCATTATCCCTATCAAGGAAATGATGATCAATCTGGGCCGCAGCCCTTCCGGTCAGGAATACACCGACCTTATGCTGCGCCAAAATAAGATCCTCGGCAACATGCTCGGCGCTGACATTGACTTCATCGTGCGTGGTATCGACTCCAAGACCCGCAGCGTAGTTGCCAGCCGCAAGGAGGCCATGCTGCGCAAACGCCAGATTTTCTATCTGGATACGGATGCTGCCGGTATGTACCGTGTCTATGAGGGCCGCATCGTCCAGGCGCGTGTGATTGCAGTGGCTGAAAAGGTTGTGCGCGTGGAAGTTTTCGGCGTGGAAACCTCCATCCTTGCCCGTGACCTTGCCTGGGACTGGATCGGTGACGCCCATGAGCGCTTTTCCGTAGGCGATGAGGTTCTAGTCCGGATTCTCAGCGTGCGGCGCAACAGTCTGGAGGACTTGGGCATCAAGGCTGACATCAAGAGTATTTCCGAGAACACCGACAGGGACAACCTACAGAAGTGCCGTATCCAGGGCAAGTATGCCGGCCGTGTCACGGATGTTCACAAGGGCGTTGTTTATGTGCGCCTCTCCAATGGCGTCAATGCAGTAGCGCACTCCTGCTATGACTACCGGATGCCCGGCAAAAAGGACGATGTATCTTTTGCCGTCACCCGTCTGGATATGGAGCGGGGGGTGGCCGTAGGTATTATCACCCGGATCATCCGTCAGAACCTGTAAGCAAAGTGCCTGGGAAGCAGCGGCGAACTGTTTCCCAGGCTTGCTTTTTATCATTACCGAAACTCCCACCGCATATTCTCTCCACACGACTGTTCTCTTAAATCCTCTATACGGATTTTTATTTTTCGTTTGCGTTGATTTTTCACAAAAATGCGGATATAATATATTATAACAAGGATTTAGGAGGTTGTTTTATGCTGATTCAATTTAGTGTAGAGAACTTTCTCTCTATCAAAGATAATGTCGTGTTATCCCTGCTTGCCAGTAAGGATAACGAACATCCAGAGCACCTGATTGTGGACGGAAACAAAAAGCATTTGAAGTCTGCCGTGATTTACGGCGCCAATGCTTCCGGAAAGTCCAATGTCTTGAATGCGTTTTGGTTCATGGTAAATTATGTGCTGACTTCGCATAACCAGCAGCTCCACAAAACCATTGAGCGTTCGCCTTTCAAGTTTGACCGGGAAACACCCTCTCGCCCCAGCAGCTTTGAGGTCATCTTCACCACAAATGGCATCCGCTATGCGTATGGCTTTTCTGTAACAGACAAAGCTGTTATTGAAGAATATCTGTATTACTATCCCAATGGCAGGCAGGCACTCATTTTTGAGCGAAAAGACACAAAAGATTTTCGCTTTACCGTTGATGTCGATGAACAAAACACTCTCAAGGATCGCACTTCGGCCAACAAGCTCTATCTGTCTGTCGCATCAAACTGGAGCTATTCCAAAGTGATTCCGGTTCTGGAATGGTTTGCTTCCTGCCAGATCATCACGAAACATTCTGTTGCAGACGCCTACGGCCTTGAAGCAGAACAACTCAAAGATGATGACTACCGGCATGTGATTGCCTCTATGCTGCGTGTTGCAGATTTTGGCATACAATCCCTTCAGATGCGTGATGCAGAACCCACTCCTTCTCAGCGCAATGATATCTTTACCAATATTGAGGCCATTCACACGGTACAGGATACAGAGGGAAATACTTCTTCCTACGCGCTGAACATGGCAGAGGAATCTGATGGCACCAACAGTTATTTCAAACTGATCGGTGTTGTAAAAAAGGTGCTGGATAAAGGAACCCTTCTTGTCGCTGACGAGATGGACGCTCATCTGCATCCTCTTCTGACCAAACACCTGGTCTCGCTTTTTAACAGCGTGGAGTTCAATCCAAATGGAGCCCAGTTGATTTTCACATCACACAACACCAATCTTCTTGACCTGGATGTGCTGAGGAGAGATCAGATTTGGTTTACCGAAAAAGACGAGCAGACAGCGGCCACTGATTTGTTCTCCCTTTACGATTTTTCCATCCGCAAGGATGCCAAGGTGGAGAAGGGCTATCTGATTGGCCGTTATGGTGCGATCCCCTTTATCAAGGGAGGGCTGTAAAATGGCACGTGGAAAAATTGAAAAGCGTGGACAGCGACGCAGAAAAATAAAGCCTGTCATTCTGATTGTGACGGAGGGCTCTCAAACGGAGCCTAAGTATTTTGAACACTACCGCAACCGTCAGACAAACATTGATATTCGTGTGGTCGGCAGCCGCACCAGCGGAGGTGAAACTGATTACCTCAGCCTGATTAGGAAAGCCGTGGAATATCAGAACAAAAACCAGATTTCCGTATCAGAGGGAGACTCTGTATGGGTAGTTGCAGATGGAGATGTGAACTACAACAACCCTGACCCCATCACTGCAAAGGACAGTTTGCTCTCCAAGGCAAGGAAAATGGCAGATGCGAAGGGGATTCAGATTGCACTCTCCAATCCCTGCTTTGAATTTTGGTATCTGTTGCATTTCCAGTACACCACCAAATTTTTCAAAGACTACCCCGCAGTGAAAAACGCATTGACCACTTATCTCCCTGATTATGAAAAAGCTGGCGATGTATATAACCAGTTAGCAGAGCATACAGCCATTGCGATTCAGAACGCCAAACGTGTAGAGCAATACCATCTTCAAAATGACAGCAGCAAACCGTTTGGAATTGCTGTCAATCCATTTACCGACATCCATCAGCTGGTGGAATCACTGCTGTAATGTTTCAAAGAAACATGGTTGGCACAAAATTGTCTCTACATTGGCACAGTCCTGCCCTTTCGCCGTAAATCCATATCTGTTATACTTGGTACAGTCAAAACTTTGCATAGCAGCCGCTCCGGTTTGGAGCGGCTGTTTTCAATTTCAGTAAAGGTGGTGGTTTCTATTCTCTTTCAAAAAGCCCGGAAGATGCTGAACAACGAGCGGGGCGAGGCCAACTATTTCAGTACGGTGGTCTTCATCTTCATCGCTGTCCTGCTGCTGGCCTTCATTATTGACCTGTTCAGCATCATTTCCACCAAGCAGGAACTTGACCATGCCGCCGACCAAATGGTCAAACAGATCCAGCTTTCCGGCGGCGTCAACGGCGAAACCGATGAGCTGTTTGAATTTTTGAGTTCTCAGATCGAAGGAGCCGAAAATATTTCCTACTCCATTGACGCTACCTACACATCACCCAGGCCATCTGGCATGACAAATGCCATCCAGTTGGGCACCCCCTTCTTCATTACCATCGAGGGAGATGCCAAACTGGGCGGGTTCTGGAATTTTGACCTGGTAAACATCACAGTGGTTGCCCGTGGCAGCGGCGTCAGTGAGCACTACTGGAAGTGAGGTGACCTATGAAACGCATATTCCTGCGGCTGAAACAGTCGCTGCGAAACGAACGGGGCGAGATCACCTTTTTCGCCTGCTTTTTTGTGGTAGGCATCGTGATGCTGATTTCCTTCCTGCTCCTGTATGCTTCCATCCGGATCACCTGCATCAACATCCGCAACGGCGCTAAAATGGAGTTAAATAACCTTAGCGGCACGATTTATGCAGATACCTACCATTCCCAGCGTGAAACTAACTTTGAAGAGTACCTAAATACCCTTTACTCCAGCAATGATTATACCGACATGCTGGAGGCTACAGTAGCAGGCGGCCTGGACTCCAAGATTCCGCTTTCAACGGAGGATTACAAGGTTTCCGACATCAACCTGGAGTTCAATGTAGAGGATGGACGGGTTGAATACATCTTTTACTGTGATGTGGAATTCTATGTACGGATGTTCGGTCACAGTTATCCAGCTATCACCCAACGGGTGGAGCTGACAGGCTACCACAACACAAAATTCTAACAATACTGTTGAAAGTCTGGCACATTCTACCGTATAGGCTTTATATAACAGCAAAAAAGGAGTGTATGTAAAATATGAAGAAATTTTTCCAATCCAAAGGCTTTATTGTTTCCTCTCTGGCTCTCCTCTGCGTCACTATTCTGGGTGTCTGCTGGTTCGTAAGCCGCGACCGTACCGGAGATTTTAGGCCGGATGAATCCCCACCCAGCAGCGTCACCGGCGACTGGTCGGATGGCGGCACGCAGACAGATGGTGATAATGGAGCAGATGCTTATGCTCCCGGCCAGTCCACAGATGCCGAAGAAGAATATCCCAAAGTAACCTCCCAAACGGAGGATGAGGTTGTGATCGACTTCACCGATACTGAAAAGCCTGAAGAAACGCCTCCTCCGGTGCCGGAAGGTAAGACCGAAATCAAAGATCCTGGTCAGGAGCATACCGTCAATCCCGACCCGTCAGTTCCGGAGGTTACTGCCCCGCCCGCCGAGCAAACACCGCCCAGCAATAAACCGGCTCCCGGCTCCAGCAACGGAAATGGAGCTGTATACGATCCGGTGTTTGGCTGGGTTGTTCCCGGAGATGTACAGCAGTCCAACGGTGACAGCGATGGGGATCTGAACAAACAGGTCGGCAATATGGGCTGATTTACTACAACTGAATATGGCACTACTTGGCCGTCACAGGATTGTGGCGGCCTTCCTATTTTCAAAAGGATTGGAGCGTGATGTATTTGAAACGACTTCTCGCCTTCCTATGCTGCTTTACCCTTGTTTTCTGTCTATTCCCCTCCTCTGCCTTTGCAACGGGCGGAAATGGAAACATAGATGGCGGCTGGCTGGACCGCAAGCCCGGCATGACATTGGATGGCATCGGACTTTTCTTCCAA
>OHAA01001243.1_pt1 | contig 14523 bp, 14 predicted proteins | sample 1606051 | NCBI WGS metagenome assembly OHAA01 (sample SAMEA3541493, study PRJEB24748) | human gut metagenome | biome: human gut; feature: human-associated habitat; material: faeces | place: China | collected 2012
AATACAGATCAGGTGCATCTTTTTATGGGCTTCTGTCTCGTGACTACACTGTCTAGATGGATATCAACTTCGCGCCCATTTTTTTTAGCCACATATATATTTAATTTCGTGCGTTCTTGCTGATCGTTAATCTGAATAGGTGTACTTGGTTGCCACTTTAAAAAGGCGCTACTTGCTGCAAAGTCAAGTTGCGCCGGGAAGATATGGTTAAATATTTCACCGAGTTCTTTTTTTAAACAATTCCATGCCTCTTCATGAATATCAGCGTGACGTAACAAAATATCATCGAGAAGGCCCTGATACCGTTGGATATACTGCTTCCCATCTTGAGACTCGCTTAGGAGAGAAACAAGGAGTCTGTGTGCATTACTGCTGGAGCCAATTGAATTTCCCGATAGTTTTGCCAAGCGGAGGATACCTGTGGCAATTTTATTTACGGCAGGGGCAAGACAATCACTGACATGCAATATTTGCTGCCCTGAAAAAAAATATTGCAGTAAAGATGTCGGATGCTCTTTTCTGAGCGAATTGTCAGGGGAGTACCCATCCCAGTAATCACACACCGATTTGGGGAAATGTTCGGGGGGCACGGCGTCATCGTTGCGCCTATGAACGCCGCCAACGGCTGCCACGCGGTGCTTCGACTGTAGAAGATCATCTTCAAAAGTATCAAGTACGAGTTCACCAAAGGCTTGTAAGACGTTTGAAGTATCCGCTTGGGGAAAAATGAACACAGTGTGTTTTCCTTCCGTAATACAATCTTGTCTTTGAGGCCCAGCGCCCACAAAAGTGGGAAGTATCGGGGTTGCAGCTACCGGAGCAGCTAGATCTGCTATTTTTTGACCAAACCGAAAACTTTTCGCAATGGTGTGGTATCCCGATTGTGGAAAAGCAAGTTCCGTATCTTCAATATCACCTGCATAGTTATAAATTGCTTGGTTAGCATCTCCCACGCGTTGCATAATGGGCATGGATGACTGTTGAAATATTTTCCTCAACAAAATGCCTTGTTGCTTATTTGTATCCTGAACTTCGTCAATAATAACAAAGGGGAATCTTTCGGCAATGCCATTGCAGATTAAAGGATATTGGGACAACAAAGCCTTTGCCCATATAAACATTTCATCAAAGCAAAAATATCCCTTTTGAGCCGAAGCATTCACAGCTCTCTGTGCAGATTTATATGACGTAGTATGGCTTCCAGCTGGAAAATTTTTTCCTTTTATACAAAAACCACAGTCCGAATCTTTAAGGCGCAATCCTTCGAAAGAACAAAATTTTTGTTTCAAAAAGCTCTCAAGGCCATGAAAAGAGTGACCTAAGGCACGTTTGCGATATTCGTGAGTCAGGGCATCATCAACAGTGATCTCCGTGCAACCTTGAGAACGCAGATATGGTATAGCTAAAAACCGATTGGCAAAAGCATGGATTGTCCCAATGAAATGGGGATAGCCAAACAAAGAGTTCCCAAGAATGCCAACAAGTCTAGCCTCTATTTCATCCCGTGCTACGTTAGTATGCGATAGTACGCAGATTCCCTTGGTGCGATAGGGCCATTTTTTTGCTAAAATTGCTAGTTTCGCTACTACAAGGGTTGTCTTGCCGCTCCCCGGACACGCAGCAACATCAATGCTTGTTCGGCATTTCAAAAAAGTGGTGCGCTCATCATCAAGAGTGAGCCGCAATTGGTCTGCGATCCAGTGAATATCCGCATCTGTGATCTCTGGGATCAAGTTGGCGTTTCTATTCATGAATATCTTTGCCCGATTTCCCTGTGGCATGGTCTATGGCTTGAACGATGTAGGGGGGCAATAGTTTAGCAAATTCCTCAGAGGTTAGGTTTTCTTTATCAACCTTTTCCTCAAGCAAGCCGCATAGATATTGGGCTGTGATTGATTTTGAGGCATTCTTTTTATAAAGGGGGGAGTAAATTGCTGTCATGATCTCATTTTTAGCCCCTGTAGTTGGCAACGACGCTATAGACTCTTTGCGCACCTCAGAAATATTTTTTTTCTTTCCCTGTATCGCATCATCATTCTTTGCCAATTGAATGGCTTGGTGCATTTCTTTGTATAGTCCATAAAATGCTAAATCATATTCTAAAGTCCATTTGTCTGAGACAAATGTTTTTACATTTTGCCCATCATTCAGGTGCTTTTTGCTCAAAAAATCTTGAAAGTCCTCATCAGTAAAATCACTTGCCCGACGCCACTTCCTTTTGGTTTTATCAGTCAATTTGGGATCATTTTCATCATCAATTATACCAAGTAATAGCGGGGCGCACTCTGGAATAATATCTCGATCTGTAATATTCGCTATTGGAATGGGAATAATAGTTTCTTTTTCATTTTTGCGTTGAAAAATTTTACTAAACCGACTTACACCAGTACTTCCAACATTAACAATTGAAACGCCATGTGCGGTAAGGTCTCTTCCCATGAGCTTGGCAAGCGTAGGTAAAAGAATCGCTTCTGCAATTCCTTCAACAATAATAACACCATGCGCAAAAAATAAATTCGCTTTTGTTACATCTAAAAAGCGCTGCAAAAAGCCGTAATCTCCCTCAGTTAACTGCGTATATGGCTGGGCCAAAGAGAATGCGTAGTGGTCGGCCAGCATTACCAAGCTGGTCAGCGGTAGTCGAGAGGCCAAATTCGGACTATGGGTCGTCATTATAACTTGAACAGATTTTCCGGACTCGACCTCGCCAGATGCCTTATTTAAGAATTCCATTAAGCGCAATTGCCGTTGGGGGTGTAGGTGGGCTTCTGGCTCTTCAATCAAAAGTATGGGGAAACCTTCGTCGCGTCCAAGTAATAAAAGTTCACACCCCACAAATAGGAGATTGCTGGAGCCAAGACCAAGTTTCCCATTGCAGGATGCCCCTGATAATTCAAGGCGTTCAAGCAACTGACGCAAGCGAAAATCATCTGAAAGAGGAGACACAAATTGAATATCGCCTGCAATATTTTCAGCTTCTACAGCAAGATGTTTAAGGTATTTATTGTTTATGTCATCCTGTGCTGATGAAATGCCTGGGTGGCTTTTTACATGGTGAGCAAAAAAATCCGCAAAGCCAAGTAGGCTGAGCTTTTTAATAATGTCATGATTAATTTCATCAAGTCCGTCTAGAGAAAATGCGCTGCCTTGCTTTATACTTTCAAGATTTGCAAGCACTTGTGATAAACGAGAGTTACGTCCTGATGACATCTCGCGTTCTGCATCTCTAAGCGGCTTTAAATAGGTAGCTGCAAGCATTTCACGCGCAGCTGGCTCCAAGGCTGGCCCTGCGCCTTCCTTGCCACATTTTACATGTATATCGAGCCAACGACGGTGGCCTGGCCCTTCACTAACTCTTGTTGCCTCCCAATGGATATGGAGCTTAACGACATCGTCTTCATAAGAAAGGTACTCTAGAAAGGCACCTTTTTCAGAATCATCAAGGTCTGTCAGTGTGCAGTGGATATAAATACTCTTAGCAACACTACCATCTGAGGCGACGTGAAAATCCTCAGGCTGCAGACGGACAGTTTCATGATCCCTAGTCAGCAATGCGAATCTGATCGCATCGATAATGGCAGTTTTTCCGCTATCGTTTCGCCCCACCAGGGCGGTGACCCCTTTATTGAGCGGAACAGTTATGGATTTTTCACCAGAACCAAACTGTCTAAATCCAGAAATAGTAAGACTCGACAAGTACATGCACATCACCTGTAAATACTATTCATATCTATAGAAATAAAATACAGTCGACTGTAGTATTGACAATGATGTCAATGAATTACCCTTCGCTCCAGTCGCGCAATTTTTGTTGTAACTCTTCCTTCGACGGCAGATAAAGCTGGTACTGCGAGGCGTAAACATTGGCTTCCTCCGGTAGCGTCAACTCCACCAAGGCGTCATTTTTGAGTTTGCAAAGGAGAATCCCCACAGTCGGGTTTTCCTCTGGTAGTTTCACATGGCGGTCAAAGTAGTTCACATACATTTGCATCTGGCCCAAATCCTGATGGGTCAGCTTCCCGATCTTCAAGTCTATCAGCACATAACAGCGTAACAGTCGATTAAAAAAGACCAGATCGACATAAAAGTGATCCGTGCCGAAGGAGAAGCGTTTTTGCCGGGCTTCAAATAGGAACCCCTTGCCAAGCTCCAGTAAAAAGGATTCGAGCTTGTCAATAATCGCGCTTTCCAGGTCATGTTCAGAGTAGTGAACTTTTTCCTCCAGACCAAGGAACTCCAGCACCAGCGGGTCTTTGATCAATTGGCGCGGGGTCTGTGGCAAATCGCCTTCGTTTGCTAAACGCTCCACACCTTCCTTGTCCCGGCTAAGAGCAAGCCTCTCATACAAGCAGGAGTCCACCTGACGTTTCAGGGTGCGCAAATTCCAGCTATGGCGGGCAGCTTCTATTTCATAGAACATCCGCTCTTCCGGGCTGGCAATGCTCATAAGAAAAACATAATGTGACCAGCTAATTAGGGGCAATCCTAGCAATTGTGCAGACGCTGTCTGCACAATCTTCTCGCTATTCTCAAGAGCGAATTGTGCAGACAGCGTCTGCGCAATTTGCGGGAATGACACGAGTTCGGCTGGCAGGGCCTTCACCCGTGGAGAATACATGAGGTAAAACTGGCGCATCAATGCCAAGTTTCTCTTGGAAAATCCACGTCCAAATTCAGAAGTCATTGACTGAGCCAAATGCTCCATTATCTGCTTGCCGTAGGCAGCCCGCTTATCGCCTCCCTGCTCATGCTCGACAATACGTTGCCCGATAGTAAAATTCATGGCGACTTGAATAGTGTCAACGCTTTGGGCGGCAAGTGTGCGGGCAGCAATTACGATTTCCCGTACTTGCTGAACAAGATTGGTTGTCTCTGGGGTCGTTATGATAGATTGTTTTGGCATTGTGGAAATATACGCTATTCCGGTTGGGTTGCAAAGTTGCCCGTAGGGAAAAATCGTGTTTCATTCACTGGCCGCGCCGAAGGCGCGTGTCTTTCCTCTTTTCGGTCATGGGACTCATGGCGGCCAAAGCGGAAAATAATCCGTATAAATTGGCCTCCTTCCTTTTCCTTTCTTAATTTTTTTGTCTCTTGGGTTTTATGAGCGACAACTAACGCCCAACTACGCGACACCTATTTTTCTTCGGTAACAGGGAATTTGCGTACATATGCAAATCCAGGTCGCAAATTCGATTTTTCAGGGATGGAAGGAGCCGGAACAGGCTCAACATTTAGGAAAATCCCATGAGGCCAGACGCGCAAATTTTGCTATGCACGTCTGCCGGGGCTGTAGTCGGCTGGCAAACCGAGTTCCGCGTTTGTTCGCCTTCGGCACTCGTCTGGCGTGAGATCAGCAATCATGTACTTCGCACACGTCATGTTCCAGCGCCGTGTCTCTTCTTCGCGCTTTTCTTGGTCTGCGCGTGAGCGTTGCGGCTTGAATGTGAATGAATTGCGAAGCCCTTTTGTCATTCGGCGCATGAGGTCTGATAGCTTGCGTTGGGCTTTCATGGCTCTGCGCTGCAATTTGGCGGTAGCTCTGGCTCTTTCTCGCTGGAGCATCGGCCCAAGGCCAAGAAATTCAAAAAAGAGGCTGGTGACAACGCGGATCGCCCGTAGGCCCACATAGTCGCCCTGGTCGTTGATTGCGCGGGGCTGCTGCACCTTCATAAAGCCCGCTTCTTTGAGCAAAGCAATAGCCCGCTCACAACGGCGTTGGCCGATGCCGGAATCTCGGACTATGGTTCGCATATCAATGTCGATGAATCCAGCATCAAGAGTGGGTGTACCAAGGCAGAGAGAGGCAAGGTCAAGGTGAGATAGAATTGTCTCAATGACGATCTGGCAAGCCTCCCGCCGCTCGGAACGGGTTTTCCTGTGCGGGTGCGATTGCAAAGGCTTGCACTTTCCAGGGTGGAAGTACCAAGCCTTTGCCCGCTCTGCGGCAAGGGAGAGGATGCGCGGCAAGCCGCCCTTGCCTTTACGGATAGGACGGACTGGCGTCAGCGTGGGGCAACGTGGATCATGCCCGCAACGATTTCCCGGCATGTGCTACTCGCCGGGGCAAAATTGAAAACAACGGCTCAAAAAGCCGCCGACAAAAATCCAGATAAAAATGGGGAGCGGTTCAAATCCCGATTGGGGAGTTGAATCAGCGGCCAGACGGTTTTGTGGTCGTATTTGCCGCACCCCGCAAATGGCAAAACAAATGAGAAATGCCCGCTCGGTTACGGCGATCAGAAAGAGGCAAAATAGCCCGTTTGATAGGGGAAGGAAAACGAGGACTGTGTACCTAAACTGTGTACCACGCTGTGTACCGCTGTGTATTTTTTGCACCGTTATGCATGTGTAACCCCTTGAAATTGTACGGTGACGTGGGGTTGTGTAACGGCTTTCACGCCGTCAACGGCGGTTCAAATCCGCCTGGGGACGCCAAAAATTTCAATAGGCTACAGCAGCTCAGTTTTTGGGTTACAAAAATTGGGTTACAATTTTTCCTCAGGAGACTTTCTCTTGAGGAATTTTTGTTTTAAGCAGGTCTTCCACTACCTGCCCGATGCCGCTGCCTCCCAGAGCCGAAAGAATTTCGCTCTGGTCCGTGTACAGCCCCGCGCTCTTCGTATAGCGATCCGTCGTAGTCGCTCGATAATGTCCCATAAGGACTTGGGCGGCGTTCAGACCTGAACTTACGAACGTGATGGCCGCACTCTTGTGCCGGATGGCGTGAAAACCGAAGGGCTTCACATGGGCCTTCCGGCAGAGTCGCTCCATGAAGTGAATGCGCTGGGTGAACGGCTGCCCCAGAAACGTGTCGTTCTGAAGCTGCATAAACACATTGTCCACCTTGCAGGGGCGGGCATCCCGCCACCATTTGAGCGCCTTGACCAGTTCCGGGTGCATTCGGAGCCAGCGCACCCGTTCCATGCCATTGCCCGACTTGTTGTCGGTCAGCCTGATTTTTTCCTTTTGAAGGTCCACGTCGTTCCACGTCAGCCGGAAGATTTCGCTTCTGCGTCCTCCCGTGAAGTACAGGGTCAGCAGCATGACCAGGTCCTGCCCTTCCGCCTGCTGGAACACCTTGATGACATCACTTTCCGGTGGAACGTAGCGCTCGCCGTGCTTTACGGGAAATGGCTTCACCTTCAGAAAAGGTGGTGCCACCTGTGGAAATCCCTCAAAGAAGTCGGAACCCCAGTTCCATGCAGCCAGCAGATTCTTGCGGTACTTGTTGGCAACGTTCGCCCCTCGCTCATCCTTGATTCTGGAAAGAAACTCATAGGCTCTTGCCGAAGTGATTTCCGCGAGGTCATGGATGCCTTTTTTGCCGCAGTAGGCGAAAAAGTCCTTCGTTACCAGCTTCTTTTCTACATAGGTCTGTCGGCTCATGGTTCGCTGAACATGGGTAAGGTAACTATCTCCCCACGCCATAAGCAGTTCTAATGCCGTGGGGATCGTCATCCCTTCCCGTGCGAGCCTTTTTTGCTCTTCCTCCCATTCTTTTGCGGCCCGCCATTCCGGGCCATGCTTTTTCCCTGCCGGGAACATTTTGCAGGCTATCTGCCTGCCGTTCACGATGACTCTCGCCATCCAACAATTTCCTTTGTCCGGTCTCAACGTCGGCATTGCTGAAATACTCCAACACCGTGCCCCATCGAAACCTCCAGCGGTATCCAATGCGCCTGCCGCCTAAGGCAAAGGCTACTTCTTTTACCGTTCTGGGGTCAAGGCGTAACTCCTGGGCCACTTCTTTCAAGGTTAGAATTTTGTTCTCATCGTGCGCCATTATCAGGCTCCATTGAACTAATTCAGTATTTTTATTATAATCTTCAGATAACAAGTCACTCTCTGACTAAGGTTAGTCATCCTGGTTTGTATTTAGACTATTGTTTGCATAACATTTTGAAATGAGTTCGATTATTGTTTTGCAATCATTATCTAAAAGCATTTTTTCTTTATGTCTTCTTACAGCACTTTTACTTATACCCAAGTGGTTACTTATCTGTTTTCCGCTCCATCCTTGCATAATAAATTTAAAAATTTCTTCTCCTCTTGGAGAAAGCTTGATTATGGTACAATCAATGCTTATTCCACCACTAACAATATATAATAATTCTATGCTACTATGTGCATTCAGGCGTTTTCTTGCATTTGCTAAGTGTAAATACACTATTTCGCGAGCTAGAGACAACTCATCTGCTATTTTTTTTGGGTTTCATACCTTTGAACATAAGCTGAATGATTTTTTGTTGCATAGGTGTTAGTTGATGAAGCATGGTTCCTCCTGCCCTTTATAGAAAACAAAAGATGGGTATAACTTCTGGATACCATCAAAAAAATTGAGTGGGCAGTGGCCAAATTATATAAATGGGTAGGAGAGCCTAAAAAAATACGGAAGCATGAATGACATGCGTTCCGCACACCTATTATGGAGGAAGGGGCAAAATTTACTTAAAAAATGGGGCTGTCCTAGCTAAGAAAAAAGAGCTCGGATAACGCCATGTATGAAAGACGCAGCAGACTAAATAATCGGCAACAGTCCGAACTCATAAAATTTTTTGTGGCTGGTACCACGGCAAGGGCTGCCGGAGAGATGGCAGGAGTAAACCGTAACACAGCCACATACTATTTCATGCGTTTGCGCCGTCTTATTGCTTCACATCTCCCCAGTTATCGGCTGTCCGGTGAAATAGAAGCCGATGAGAGTTACTTTGGAGGTGATGGGATATCCCGCTCCCCCTCAAACCGAGCCTTTGCTCAACGGCATCTCTGTGCCACAATGAGGTAGCAAATAAATCCTCAACAACGAGAGGAGCGGGATATGAGTCAAGTATGTACTATTGGACTGGATATTGCCAAGAATAAATTTCAGGTTCATGGCGAAGATCGGCACGGCAAGAAAGTCTTCAACAGACAGCTTCTTAGGAAAGAAGTTCTTCCGTTCTTTGCAAACCTTCCGGCATGCCTGATAGGCATTGAGGCTTGCGGTGGCGCTCATTACTGGGCGCGAGAGCTTGGCAAACTGGGACATGAAGTACGGCTTATTCCTCCCCGGCAGGTAAGGCCCTTTGTTATCAACAATAAAACCGATGCGGCAGATGCAAGGGCAATTTGCGAGGTAGTCCGCCGACCGAACACCAATTTTGTTCAGGTCAAGACTGTGAACCAGCAACACCTTTCAGCGATACACCGTGTCCGAGAACGTGCGATTGGCAATCGTACTGCCCTGGTCAATCAAATCCGGAGCCTTCTTCATGAACTTGGGATAATCATACCGCAGGGAATCCAGAAGTTCAGGAAAGCGCTGCCTGCAATCCTGACTTTTGAGAACTCGCAGATTCCCCATGGCATGGTCACGCTATTCCAGTCTCTTTATGAAGAGCTTTGCCTATGGGATGAGAGAATCAAAACCATTGAGGAACAACTTCATTCCATAGCCAAAAACAATGAAAGCTGCGCCCGGCTTATGAAGATACCAGGAGTAGGTGTGCTCACAGCGAGTGCTATTGTTGCCCATGTCGGCGATGCCAGGCATTTCAAGAATGGGCGTCAGTTTGCTGCCAGCCTTGGATTAACACCCCGGGAATGTTCCTCGGGAGGAAAACAGAAGCTTCTCGGCATTAGCAAGAGGGGGAATAAATATATTCGAAAACTTCTCATCCAAGGAGCAAGAATCCTTTGTATCTGGTGGAACAGAAATATGACAAAGGAGGGCCAATGGCGCAGATTATGGCTTCAGCAGCTGACAGCCCGGCGAGGAAAATTTGTTGCCGCTGTAGCGCAGGCAAATAAAACAGCCCGTATCATCTGGAACGTACTAGCTCGTGGAGTTGAGTACGATGAAAACAGAAAAGAATATTCTTATTAATATTGTAGGAAATTGACTGAGCGAGTTTTTATCCGACAACGAAGCATCAAGGATACGATGAAAAAATGGTCGAACCGGCTTCGGGAGACACCGTTTCTTACACTGGCTAGCCAAGCCGCGGTAGTGATTTGGTCTCTGAAGCGCGGATTTCATCATGGCCCATTTCATGTGAGGCCGAATACATGACGGCATTCGTTCTCGTTTTTTCAAAAAATCCTTGACATCGGGGAGCGGGATATACATGTAAGAAAAGGTAAAAGAGGTCGGGGAGCTGCCGGAAAAATAGCCGTTTTTGGTCTGCTGAAGAGAAATGGCAGAGTCTACACGGTAATCATTCCTGATGCTCGCACTGAAACACTTCTCCCCATCATCAAGGGACAGATGGAACCTGACAGTATAGTCTATACGGATACATTTTCAGCTTACAACGCTCTGGATATCAACGGATTTCATCATCACCGCATCAATCATTCCCAGAAGTTTGCGGAACAACATAATCATATCAATGGAATAGAAAACTTCTGGAATCAGGCCAAAAGACACTTACGTCGCTTTAACGGTATCAAGCCTGAACACCTTTACTGTTTTCTCAAGGAATGCGAATGGCGCTTCAATGGAGGCAATCACAAAGAGCTTCTAACTCAGCTAACTTATTGGGTAAAACAAGCTAAACACTAGGCTTAGCTAGGAAAGCCCCCTGTTTTTTCGTTGAAATTGCAGTACACACCGAAAAATTGATCGAGTCATGAAGCTCTTATAGCCCTACTTGGGATAGCCCCGCCTCTCAAAGGAGCCTTACGCTTAACGGTATCGAAGTACCGCCAGCTACCAGCTCGGTGTCCGGAAACAAGGAGACGGGGCTTGGGTGAAAGTTGCCGTGTTGGATTGGATATTGAAAAGAAAATAATGGGGAAAGTGATATTGTACCTCCTTTGCCCCAGTCAGATAAGGCCTCAAACCTGTGTTGTGCTGGTGCTCCCTATTCTACTATCCATTTTCTAACAAGGAAGAAGCAAACAGCCTGATTACTCCTTGGTGAAACAAATTTGAAAATCAGAGCCGACCCAACATTTGCCGTTGAACTTAGCTTCACCCCAACGAGAATTACATCCATTTTTTGTAATTCCATAGACTTGGGCTACACCGGGCAATACCTCGGCAACGGTAAGTAGCATTACTTCATCAAAAAGGGAGGTCTTATTTCCTCTTTTCAAGGTGTAAATTGTAATGTTATCATTTTTTTCTATAACTATTTGAGTGTTATTGATAGAGTATTTCTGTCCATAAGATATAATTTCACAATATATATTATCTGATGTGTTATTATTTGCAAATAAATACTGTGGAAAAATTATTAATGACATAAATGAGATGATTATAACGGTGTAGAAAAATTTTGACATTGTCAACCTCCTATAGTTTTATAGCGATATTTCACGCTATGTTTATGCCTTAAAGCATATTAATAATTTTCTACGAATATAGATATAATATCGTTGATATTTAGGAGAGGAAAATATATCTATGTCATCGTATATAGTATAATTTATATTTTGTTTATGAAAATATTCGTGTCGTATATGAATATTTACATATGGTATAAGTTGATCTATGTGAGCATTTTTTAATATTAATGTCATACTATAAAAGGAGTTTATTTTCTTTTACAAGAGAATTGAGTTCTTCAAGAAAGAGGGCTCTGCCTTATAATAGCTGCGATTGCTAGCGGATGTGTTCCCCCGGCAGATCATGCCGGAGACATATTGCCCTAGTTGCTGGGTGGAAAACATGAGCCAGCTGTGTTCATCGGGGGATGTCCTTTCTATGAACTCAAAAAGCTCAAGATGTTCTGAATTGATTTGCAGTGGGGGCTGTCAAGGAAAGCGATACACGGCCTTATCCCATGGTGACAGAACATCGTTTTTGAAGACCCTAAACCCCTCAGGTCTGAGCTTGGTTCCGTGGATGTCAATTTTTTCCAGATTCCCAAATGATGACAAGGCTAAAACTTTCCCGCTCTCTCTTTTCAAGCCAGGCGTGGCAGGGTTGATCCTTGAAATTGTTCCAAGCGGCTAAAGGATGCTGACGTACAAGGTTGGTAAAGGCTTCCAAAACTTTTCTATCTACTCTGGTGCGGTAGTTTTTATCTCCCTCCACTTCCAGCAGTATCTGTCTATTATCATCCCGCCAGATATGGATGGCTCTGGGGCGTTCCATACCCGCCGGACTGGAATGAGAACAAGTGCAACTTTTCTTCACTTTTTTCGCTTGCAGTGAGGGGTGCAGCATAGATAAAAATCGAAAGCAATATGACAGTCAGTAATGTCCGCATGGTAAAATAGCTTCAGACATTTTTAGACTGTACTATAGTTGAATTTGAAGCTCTGCATCACTTTTTCCACTTGGGGGGCGTAGAATTCTGCCTTATGCTTCGGGTAGCTCATGCGGACAATACAGGCTGCATCATTTCTTAAAAAGCACTTGATATAGACAATATCCTCACCCGCAAAGCCTGAGACTACAAACCAGCTCCTTTCGTCGTTGATTCGTCTGTAGGTAACATCCAGCCCGTGAGAGAGTTCGATCAGCACATCCTCCATTTTCTGTCCCATGGCCATATAGCCATATGTTCCATAGGCAAGCATGGTGAAGCCTTTATTGTCACGCACCGTTACGCCGTCTCCGTTATCGGCTTCCAGTACGTTGTAATTCCCCGGCAGCCAGGAGAGAGAAAAACCGAAGCGTTCGTTGCTGTAGTGTGGGGCGGCTCCGGCGACCTCGGCCAAGCCGGGCATGGCCTCGTAAAGGCTAGGGCCTCCTCCCGCGCCAAAGGCAAACTCTCCCCACAGGATACGGAGCGGCTTGTTTTGGAAGCTTTTCAGCCAATGCCAGCACTGTTCGTTTGCCCCCCTAAAGCAATGGCCCATTAAGTCCAGCACCTGCCCATCCCTTGTCCGAAACAGATGTCCGTATCCGATAAGCGCCATTCCCTTTCCATTTAGACCTAGGTATTCCACCTCTTCCAGCCTGAGATCCGTCCAGTGATGTTCCCCGATCGCCTCGCTACTGGTATGAATTTCGTTTTTTCCCACAAGAGTTTCGTAGGAATAGCCGTTTTCGTCTTCCCAGAGAAAAAGTAGTTTTCCGTCCAGCGGGCGGTGCTCCTTCAGGCCGGGGCCGCTGGTATGGAAAATATGCAGCGTTGTGCCCTGGTCAGAGAGCAGGGAGAGCAGCTTTTTGCCATCTTGAGAAGACTCCACCTGATAGAAGGAAAGGCCGCTGGTCTGCGTGAGAGAAATATTCCAATCTTCATACACACAGGTTTGTGCAAAAGCTTCTCCATCACGCACAAGGCGCAGCCACTTGCCGATATCCGCATTAATTTCTCCCCCGATTTTGCAGGACGGCAGACCTTCAATGCTGCTCAGAAGCTGAATTTCGATCCCCATTTCCTGTAGCTCGCTTTTTGAGCTTGCCACTTCAACGGCTGCAGCCTGACTATACGTAAAAAGGCATAGTATAAAGAGGATGAAGAACCGCATAGAAACCTCCTGCTACATAGACAGTCATGAATGTAGATGCATTATTCAATGCCAAGTTCTCTAGTCGTTATATATATGATTCATCATTTGCAAGGATGTTCATTGATCTTATCGTAAAGATTTCTATATTGATTGTGGGCTGTTCTTTGATCTTGCATAGAGATTAAACAGACACAAAAGACTAGTAAGGATGTAAACCATTTTTATAAATAGAATTCCTGATTATTCAAGAATACGGACCTGAGCCTTGATGGCTTCAGCCCGAAAATACCCCTGCTCAAGCACCCCCACGCTGCCGCCGTTTACTTCTTCGTAGTAAGCCGCCATCATATCCACATAGTTCTGCCAGGCTTCCTGCGATTTGTTCAGGTGTTCCAGGCAGGAATCAGGCCGATCGGCTTGCCTGCACATCATTCTGGCGTGACTCAGTTCTTTGTCCAGTCTGTTTTGCCAATACTTGATGGCATTGGCGTTGCACTCACGCATTTCCAGAGTGGAAGAGCTGTGCGAGACGCAGGTCTTGAAGCCGGGGGCCAATTCTTCCACTGTGTTGATGAGCGTGGAGGACGTTTGTGCCACAGGTCCCTCCTGCCCCACCAAAATGTCAGCCGGAGCCACAATTTTACCAGAATTCGGCACATAGAAATAGTTATACCCAGCAAGACCAGCGATTCTATCTTACCAGGGACAAGGAACGGCTGATATGGACGCTGGAGCGTACGGAAACGGAGGCATGGACAGAGCCGCCCGACCCGGTGCTGGAGGCCATAGCCGCCCTTGTGACGGCGGAGAAGCCGACCTGGGGTGGTACGGCCACCGAGCTGGTAGCGGCGCTCCAGACCGACATGAAGCCCAACGCCCTGGCGATGCGGCTAAACGTCCGGGCCGGGAAGCTGCTGATAGACTACCACATCCGCTATGAGAACAGCAGGAGCCACGCCGGGAGAAGTATCAGCCTGACGCTGGAACCGTCCCAGGCGTGACGACCGTGACGGCTGTGACGGCTTTTTTGAGAGTGGCGGCGGTGTCTGAAACATCGTCACGGTCGTCACGGCTGTCACGGGGAGCAGCAAAGTTTAGGCGGGGTGCAGGGAGCCCTTTTCAAAGGGCGGCCCT
>OHAA01001268.1_pt1 | contig 14373 bp, 10 predicted proteins | sample 1606051 | NCBI WGS metagenome assembly OHAA01 (sample SAMEA3541493, study PRJEB24748) | human gut metagenome | biome: human gut; feature: human-associated habitat; material: faeces | place: China | collected 2012
GGGCAGCCGCCCCTGACCCAGCTGGCGACCGCCGGGCTGCTGGGCATCAGCCGCAGCTACGTTTCCCGGCTGGAGACCCACGCGCTGGAACTGCTGCGGCAGGCGTGGGGTAAAAACGGCTAGGTTTTTACTCCTGTAAAATTTTCAACTGCAACTCGTCCAGTTGTTCAAAAGTATATAGGCGGTTAAAGGCCTCCACCAGTTCCTTTTTGGAAAGGCGCGGCGGCAGGCCCAGCGCGTTCAAGAGTCTGGCCTTGCGCTCGGCGCTGCCGGGCTTGCCGGAAAGCCCCCACTCGTACAGATCGGTGTAGGTGATCTGCCGCCCTGCCGGGCGCACCGGCGCGGCACCGGCTTCCGCACCCAAGGCGTCCAGCAGAGCCTGCCGCACAAGGGCATCGTCCACGCCCTCTACCCCCAGCAAGCCCTCCTTGCCGGGCTGCGCCTTGCGTTTTTCCTTGCCGTGGATGGCGGGCACATAGGCCTGCACCACGTTCTCTGCGCCCACCATATTGGTGATGTAATTGCGGATGCGGAAGCCTGCCGCGTCCGAATCCGTGAGTAAGATCAGGCCGTTTTTCTGCGCCAGCGCCCGGAACAGCTGCTGGCGCTGTTTGTCTTTATAAATGCCAAAACCATCCGTCAGCAGGATCATGGCATCGGTCAGGTGCGCCAGACGGACGGCGTCGTATTTGCCCTCCACGATCAGCACCCGGTCGGTATGGATCATCTCGTTTTGCATCATCTTCCGCTCCCCGCCAGCGCCAGACGGCACAGTGCTGTTTCCAGCAGTGTCTGCGCCGCCACAGGCTGGCTTTTCAGGCTCTGATCCAGCTCCAGCAGCACCTGCAAGCAGGCTTCCAGCTGGGGCAGAGTGTAGTGGGCGGCAGTCTCTGCCGAGCGCTTCAGCCGGTAGTCGCTGCCCTTATAGCCAAAATCCTTGTGCACCGCACTGTAATTTTTCCGCTTTGCCGCCCCAAGCTTTACCCGGTACAGATCCACATAGCTGCCGATCATGGCGGCTGTAATGGCAATGGGCTCCTGCTGCAGCCGCAGCAGGGTCTGCAGCTTTTTGCAGGCTCCGGTGGCGTTTTTGGCGGTGATCATGCGGATCATCTCGAACACGTCTGCATCAAGGCTCACCGTGCCCATCTCTGCCACCATGGAGGCGCTCACGGTCTGGTAGCCGGACAGGGCACAGAGCTTGTCCACTTCGTTTTCCAGCAGAAAGGGGTCCTCGCCGCAGCGCTCCAGCAATGCAGTGGCGGCGCCGTCCGGCAGGGCTGTGCCCTGCGCCTTTGCGCGCTCCATCATCAAATTTTTCAGTTCAAAGGGGCGGGGCTTTGCCAGTTCTTCCGTGTAGCCAATGGCCTTGCACTGGGCTTGCAGCTTTTGCGCCTGCTTGCCCAGCTTGAGTTTGCTGCGCTCCAGCGGGAACACACTGCCCAGCACTGCCACGGCGTTTTCCAAGCTGGAAAGGGTGCTGCACAGTTCGTCCAAGTCCTTGCTGCCGTAGGCAGCGGGGTCTATTTCCGGCAGCACCACCACGCGCCGGGTACCGAAAAAGGAGATGGTGCCCGCTGCCATGATGAGCTGCTCCAGCTCCGGGGCAGCGCCGTCCAGTATAGTGGCGTCCTCGTCGCTGTCTGCCGACAGCACCCGCACCGCCGCCGCCACTGCCTGCCGCACCAGATACCGCTCGCTGGAATAAAAATAGTAGACCGGGCAGCCCTTGTCGGCCAGCTGCCGGAGTTTTGCTTCCGTGGCCATGCAAATGCCCCTTTCCTGTTATAAATTGCTCCTTGTATTGTACCACACTCGGCCCGGATTGCAAAGCGCTACCCTAGCCTTTCGCCACCGGTGCGGCGCAGGTTGAGGGAGGCGGTGTACTGCGTTTCCGGTGCCATCCAGCTGTAACGGCGCAGCGCCAGCAGTTTTTGGTACTGTACCGTCTCCGGCTTTTTCGGCGTAGCGATCAGCCACTCCGTTTGCAGCGGCTGCGCCAGCTCTGCCCTGCCGCTTAAAGTTACAAACTGCCGGTTGCCGATGCTCAGCCGTACCAGACACCCTTCCCGGGTGCGCAGCAGCTCCACCGCCGCCGGGGTGCAGCGCAGTTTGCGTGCTGTGTTCACCGGCAGACGCTCTGCCCGGATGCCCTGCTGTGCGGGCAGGGTGCAGGCGGTTTTTGCATTCATGCGCAGGTCTGTCACCAGTTCCACGGTGCGCACGCCCCGCCGCGCCAGCTGGTTTTCCACCGCACGCTGGGCGGCGCTGCCGCCCCGGAACAGCACCACTGCCCGGTCGTTCTGGGTAACCACTACCGCAGGTGCCTGTGCACTGCCCACAAGGTCAATGTGCACCACGTCCCGGCTGAGGGCATTCCCCAGCCCGATGCCCACCGCCGCTGCCAGCAGGATGCCCGGCAGAGCCACCCGCAGACGCACCCGCCAACGGAAAGCCAGCACCCCAAGCCCGCACAGCAGCAGACAGACCAGCGCCGCGTAGGCGGTATCAAAGTAGATGGACGCCCCGGGCTTTGTGCAGAGCCAGACCGCCCAGCCGTTCAATAGGCCGGTGAGCAGGTCTGCCGCCCGGGAGAGCGCCCCGTGCACCGGTGCCAGCCACGGCACCAGCCCCGCAAAAGCCACTGCCAGCCCCAGCAAAAGCAGCGGCTGCACCATCCACAGCACCGCAATGCTGGAGACCATCGCCCACACGCTGACGCTCAGGCCCCGCAGCACCAGCACCGGGAAGGTAGCCGCCGAGGCGCAGGCGGCAATGCAGGCGCTCTCTGCAAGACCCTGCAAACGCTCCGGCAGCCTATTAAACCACGGGTGCCTGACCGGCTTTTGCAGATTCTCCCCGGCTTTGATCCAAAAGCGTCTGTCGTGGGCATCCCGCATCCGGCGGATGCAGGCACCACCCGCCACCGTGCCCACCACTGCCGCAAAGGAAAGTTCAAAGCCGATATCCCACACCGCATAGCTGTTGACGGCGGTCATCAGGATGCCTGCCGCCGCCAGCGAGGTGAGAGTATCCGCCGGGCCCCATACCCACACACCCAAGGCGCTGACCCACACCGCCACGGCAGCGCGGCGCACCGAGGGCGTAAAGCCGGTCACGCCCATCAGCACCAGCGCCAGCAGGCTTTTCCAGACCGTGCGCCGTCTGCGGCGGCGGTAGCTCTGCTCCCAGCGATAGGGCAGCAAAACGCTCAGGATATCCCCGCACAGAATGGAAACATGCATGCCGCTGACCACCAGCACATGGGAAAGCCCTGCGCCCCGGTAGGCACTGCGCAGCTGCGCCGAAAGCCCGCTGCGGTCGCCCACCGTCATAGCCGCCAGCACGCCGCCGGTGTCCCGGTGCATCTCCCGGCGCAGGCTCTCGCTCAGTTTTTGCTGCAAGCGGTGGGTGCGGGCGCGGAAGCTGCCACTCTCGCCCAGCACGGTGAACTGCGGCTTTTCGGCCAAGGACTCTGCCTGCAAGGCGATGCCGTCTGCGTACTGCGCCGTCTGTTCTTCCATGTCCGGTTGTTGCAGCGCGAACCAGCCCTGCACCCGCTGCCCTGCCGCGCAGGCGGGCAGCTCCGCACAGGCTATGCGGAACCCCGCCGGGCTGCCGTTCACGCTTTCTACCCACAGGGTCGCGTCCACTGTGTCTGAAAAATAGTTACTGTCCGCGCGCTCCACCTCAGCGGTCAGCAGCACGGTGCGCCCGGCGTAATTTGCCCGGACACGCTCCAGCCGGGCGCTCGTGGTATGCACCGCGCAAAGCCCCGCCAGTGCGCCCAGCAGCAGACAGAGCGCCAGCTTGCGGCTGCGGCGCGGGATGCAAAGCAGCAGCAAAAAGGCAACAAAAAATGCCGCAAACGGCATAAAAAACTCCGTTTGCGGCAAAAAAGTCCACAGGAAACTAAGGCCCATCATTCCGGCGCAGAACGCGCAGAGCGGGCGGCGCATCCCGGCTTAGTGGAAGAACAGGGGCAGCGGCTCAAGGAAGATGATATCCTTGCGCTCAGAAGCGTCGCCCTCGGCCAGAACAGCGGCCTGACCCACGATGGTGCACTGAGTCTTTTCTGCCAGCGCGTCCAGTGCCTTCAGAGAGCCGCCGGTGGAGATGACATCGTCCACCACCAGCACCCGCTTGCCGTTCATCTTTTCCAGTTCCTTACGGTCGATGACCAGCTTCTGCTTACCGGCAGTGGTAATAGACTGGTCCTCCACCACCACGGGGTCCGGCATATACAGCTTGACACCCTTGCGGGCGCAGATATAGGGCTTGCCGCTCTGGCGGCTCATCTCGTGTGCCAGCGGGATGCCCTTGGCCTCGGCGGTGAGCAGGATATCAAAATCCGGGCACTTCTTCAGCAGTTCCGCAGCGGCAGCCACGGTCAGCTCGGCATCACCCAGCATGATAAAAGCGGCAATGTCCATGTGGTCGTTCACCTTGCAGATGGTCAGCTCACGGGTCAGGCCTGCAACGTGCAGGGTATAAGTTTCAGCCATAATCAAAAATCTCCCTTTCGTATTGGAATCAGACAGGCAGTTTTTCGCCGCCCAGAACATGGAAATGCAGATGCTTCACGGTCTGGCCTGCGTCCTCGCCCACGTTGGAGATGACACGGTAGCCGTTTTCCAGCCCCTGCTCCTTGGCCAGCTTTGCGATGACGGCGAAGATGTGACCCAGCAGGGCACCATCCTCCTCGGTCAGCGCAGCAGCAGAGGAGATGTGCTTGCGGGGAACCACAAGGAAATGCACCTTTGCCTGCGGGTTGATGTCGTAGAATGCCACTACCTGGTCATCCTCGTACAGCTTTTTAGAGGGGATCTTGCCCTCTGCGATCATGCAAAACAGACAATCTTCCATGGGGAACACTCCTTCCTGCTTCTACAAAAGCCCGCCGCCCCGGCGCGCATCCGGCACCGGGCGGGGACATGGATCCTTTTTAGCCCAGAGCCTTCTTGACGATGGCGCTCACAGCAGCCAGTGCCTCGTCGATCTTGGTCTCGTCCTTCAGACCGGCCATTGCAAAGTCCGGCTTGCCGCCGCCCTTGCCGCCTGCGATAGCGGACAGCTCCTTGACCAGCACACCGGCCTTGAGACCCTTTTCCTGTGCCAGCTTATTCACGGTAACAGCCATGGTGATCTTATCTTCAGCCTTGCCCACCAGAACAGCCACCACGGGGTTCACGGCCTTGTCGCGGATGCTGTCGCACATACCGCGCAGGGTATCGCCGGTGGTACCGGTAAAGTATGCGGAGGCGATCTTTACGCCGTCTGCTTCCTCAGCATTGTCGAACAGGCTGTCCACCTTAGAGGCGGCGATCTTTGCCTTCATCTCCTCCAGCTCGCGGCTCATGGCCTTGTTCTCAGCCATCACAGCCTCGGCACGGGCGGGCAGAGCAGCCACATTGTTGGCCTTGAGGGTGTTGGCCACATCATGCAGCATGGCCTCCTGCAGGTTTGCACGGATCAGCAGGTTGCGGCCGGTGACGGCTTCGATACGGCGGATGCCGGCAGCCACAGAGGACTCGCTGACGATCTTGAAGCCGCCAATCTGGGCGGTGTTCTTGACGTGGGTGCCGCCGCAGAACTCGGTAGACCAGCCCTCGATATCCACCACGCGGACCACCTTGCCGTACTTTTCGCCAAACAGAGCCATTGCGCCCAGTTTCTTGGCTTCCTCCACCGGCATCTCCTGCACGGTGACATTCATGGAATCAAAGATCTTATCATTGACGATCTTCTGCACCCGTGCCAGTTCCTCGGGGGTCACGGCGCTGAAGTGGGTAAAGTCGAAGTGGGTGATGGAGGCATCCTGATAGGAACCAGCCTGATGCACATGGTCGCCCAGCACCTCACGCAGGGCAGCCTGCAGCAGGTGGGTAGCGGTGTGGTTGCGGGCAATGGCCATGCGGTAGCCCTTGTCCACCTGTGCGGTCAGCACATCGCCAACCTTCACAATGCCGCTCTCCAGCACGCAGGTGTGGACGTAGTAGCCCTTGGGGGTCTTTTTCACGTCCAGCACGCGCAGGCTGCACTCGGCGCCGTTCAGCACGCCATGGTCGGCAGCCTGACCGCCCATCTCTGCGTAGAAGGGGGTCTTATCCAGCACCACCAGCACGCCGTCCTTTGCCTCCTCGTCGGTGGCAATGGCATCGGTCAGGGCCTCCTCATCGCTCAGCGCCACAACGGTGCCCTTGTCGGTCAGGGTGTCGTAGCCGGTAAAGACGGTGGGCTCGGCCTCCAGTGCGCCGAACAGATCCTCGCTCCAGCCGGAGATATTCTTCTTCAGACGCTCAGCGCGGGCGCGCTCCTTCTGCTTCTTCATCTCTGCGTGGAAGCCGTCCTCGTCGATCTCCAGACCCTGCTCGGCGGCGATCTCCTTGGTCAGATCCAGCGGGAAGCCGAAGGTATCGTTCAGCTTGAAGGCGTCCATGCCGCTCAGCAGCTTCTGGTGTGCCTTCTCCAGACGGTCGATCATGTTGTTCAGGATGTTCATGCCGGCATCGATGGTGCGGGCAAAGTTTGCTTCCTCGGTGCCGATGACCTTCTTGATATAGGCGTCATGCTCGCGCAGTTCGGGGTAAGCGGACTCGCTGGACTGAATGACAGTCTCCACCAGATCTACGAGGAAGGGGTGGTCGATGCCCAGCATCCGGCCGTGGCGGGCGGCACGGCGCAGCAGACGGCGCAGCACATAGCCGCGGCCCTCGTTGGAGGGCAGAATGCCGTCAGACACCATAAAGGTGCAGCTGCGGATATGGTCGGTGATGACGCGGATGGAGATATCGGTCTTGGGGTCCTGCTTGTAGGTCTTGCCTGCAATGTGCTCCACATGGTGCAGCACGCTCTGCACGGTATCCACCTCGAACAGGTTGCCCACGTTCTGCATCACGCAGGCCAGACGCTCCAAGCCCATGCCGGTATCAATGTTGGGGCGTGCCAGACGCTCGTAGTGGCCCTTGCCGTCGGCGTCGAACTGGCTGAACACGAGGTTCCAGATCTCCATATAGCGGTCGCAGTCGCAGCCCACGCCGCAGGTCGGCTTGCCGCAGCCGTACTCGGGGCCGCGGTCAAAGTAGATCTCGGAGCAGGGGCCGCACGGGCCGGAGCCATGCTCCCAGAAGTTGTCCTCCTTGCCCAGACGCACCATGTGGTCCGGGGCAATGCCGACCTTCTTGGTCCAGATATCGTAGGCCTCGTCATCCTCCTCGTACACAGAGATGTGCAGACGATCCTTGGGGATAGCCATCCACTCGTCGCTGGTCAGGAACTCCCAAGCCCAAGGAATGACCTCGTCCTTGAAGTAATCCTGGAAGGAGAAGTTGCCCAGCATCTCAAAGAAGGTGCCGTGGCGGGCAGTGATGCCCACGCGCTCGATATCCGGGGTGCGGATGCACTTCTGGCAGGTGGTCACGCGATGACGGGGCGGCTCCTCCTGTGCCAGGAACCACTTCTTCATGGGAGCCATGCCGCTGTTGATCAGCAGCAGGCTGGGGTCGTTCTTGGGTACCAGGGGGAAGCTGTCCAGACGCAGATGGCCCTTGCTTTCAAAGAAGCTCAGGTACTTTTCGCGCAGTTCATTCAAACCGGTCCATTGCATAGATTTTTCTCTCCTCAATCGTCTTTGGCGCTTATGCGCCGTTTTTTATGCTGTTATGGCAGAGGGGCGGCACGGTGAAAAAACAAAAAACAGCCCTCATCCCAAAAGGGACGAAGGCTGCTTGTGCATCAAACTCCGTGGTACCACCCAAATTGCAAAGGATAACGTGTCCCCTGCCGCTTTCGGCGCATTAACGCTGCGCAGCGTCCGGTTTATATTCGCCGGAAGCTCCGGGGTGGCGCGAAATGATCCCGACCGGAGCACCTTACAGCCGTGGGCGCTCTCTCTGGACGGTGGTGTGCGCATTTCTGACCCCATCATTGCCATCTGTCATAATTTTACATTCCGCAAAGCAGACATAGTATCCCTTTGCGTACAGCTAAATTATAGCATACGCAAAACGTTTGTCAACGGTTTTGAGCAAAATTTACGGCACCCAGATGCGGCGCACCTCCAGCACCTTGCCGCCCTGCACCACCAACGTGGTATTGTAGACAGTCCAGTTGTCAGGGTCTGCATTGATCGCTGCTGCCACCGCATCCGCGCCCGTAGTCTCCACGGCTTCGGCCTGCGGGTCGGCAGAACTGTCCTTCAGCACTACATCCTCTGCCAGCGGCATCGTCTTTTCTCCCATCTCGTAATAGAGCGGGTAATCGTCAAAGGTCATCGTCCGGTAGGTGTCATCATCCTCCAGCTTCAGATCCAGCCCGCCGGGCTGCTCCATGCCGCCGTTGATGCTTACAAAATGGTATTCGTCATTTTTTTCGATGCTCGTCACCGCATCGTTCACGACCTGATTCCATGCCGCACCCTCTTCGTGGAAGGTGATCTTGTCGCCAACGGCAAGGTTTTCAATATCTTCTTTTTTATAAAAGTCGTAGCCGAACACTTTTGCAGTCAATTTACCGTTCTGCACGCCGGAGGTAATGGAGGCAGAAACAAATGTGGTGGTCTGCGTGTCATCAAGGTCATCCAGTGTCCATGTCAGCAGATTGATTGGCTCTGTAACGCCTTCTTCTGCCACATGGGACGAGGCCGGCACTGCACTGGATGCGGGGGCGCTGGCGGGGGTACCGGAGCCGCCGCAGGCCGTCAATGCGATGCCCGCAGCCAGAACAGCCAGAATCCTACATTTCAAGTTCATAAAAATACCTTCTTTCTTGACGTGGTAGATTTATTCCGCTACAATAAAAACGAATCAAGAACCCATTCTATTGCAACTGATTTTAAGATAGAGAGGAATTTCCCGTGAAAATTTTAAAAGTAAAGTGTCTTGCCCCCACCCGGCTGGACAATTATCTGACCCAGCAGTACCCCGCCCTGACCCCCGGCCGCCTGAACAAGGCGCTGCGGGAAAACAAAATCAAGCTAAACGGCAAAAAGCAGCCGCTTTCCACCCGCGTGATGGCGGGCGATGAGATCAAGCTGTTCATTCTGGACGATGTGCTGGACGCCGACCGCCGGGTGGAAGGCCCCGCATGGAAGAACGCCCGCACCCCGGCGCAGGTGGTGTACGACTGCCCGCAGATCCTGATCGTGAACAAGCCCGCCGGCGTTGCGGTGGACGGCCCGGAGGACGATACTCTGCTGAACCGTGCGCTGCTGTACCTGAACAAGCAGGGCGAGTACAAGGAGAACGACCTGTACACCCCCGCCTTGTGCCACCGGCTGGACACCGGCACCAGCGGCCTTGTGATCATTGCCAAGACCCCAGAGGCCGAGGAGCTGTTCCTTTCTGCCATCAAGAACCGTGAGGTGCAAAAGACCTACCTCTGCGTCACCTTTGGCCGTCCCATGCCGCCGGACGCCACCTTGGGCGGCTACCTGCTGAAGGACGCCGACCGCGGCATCGTGAAAATCGTGGAAGACAAGCAGCCCGGTGCCAAGGAGGTGGAGACCCGGTACGAGACCATCGCCGTCTCCGGCCGTCTGGCCCTGCTGAAGGTGCAGCTGATCACCGGCCGCACCCACCAGATCCGTGCCCACATGGCCAGCATCGGCTGTCCCATCCTTGGCGACAGCAAGTACGGCAACAACAGCGCCAACCGCGAGCTGAAGCTGAAGTATCAGGCGCTGTGCGCATGGGAACTGACCATGCCCCGCTTCACCCAGCCGGACTTTGCCTTCCTCAGCGGCAAGACCTTCCACGCCCCGAAGCCGTGGTATTACCAGCAGGTGCTGGACGGCACTTTGAAGTAACAAAAAAGGAGATGTCCTGCCGGGCATCTCCTTTTTGTTACTTATAATAAGAATCTCAGACCCGCACCATATCCGGGGTGATCTCGGCCAGCGTATGGGCACCGCACATCTGCATGGTGTCGGCCAGTTCCCCGGCCAGCTTGTCGATGTAGCACTTCACGCCCTCTGCGCCGCCGCCGTAGACAGCGGTCACGAAGGGGCGGCAGATCAAAACGCCGTCTGCGCCTAGTGCCAACGCCTTGAACACATCCACACCGGTGCGGATGCCGCCGTCCACCAGCACCTTCACGCCGGTGCCCTTGAGGGCTGCGGCGATCTCCGGCAGCACCTCGGCGGTGGCAGGGCACTGATCCAGCACGCGGCCGCCGTGGTTGGACACCACGATGGCAGCGGCACCGGCCTGCTTTGCCTTCAGTGCACCCTTGACGGTCATCACGCCCTTTACGATGAAGGGGCGCTCGGCCAACTGCACGATCTCAGCCAGTTCCTCCACGCTCTTGCTGCCGGCGGGCGGGGTCATGTTCTTCAGGAAAGGCAGACCCGCTGCGTCCACATCCATGGCCATGGCAAAGCAGCCGCTGGCCTTGGCCTGTGCCATTTTCTCGCGGATGGTGTCGATGTTCCACGGCTTGATGGTGGGCACGCCACAGCCGCCCGCAGCGCCGATGGCGCGGGTAGCCATCTCCATCACGGTGGGGTTGGTGCCGTCGCCGGTAAAGGCAGCAATGCCGTTTTCGGCACAGGCGCGCACCAGTACATCGTTATAGGTCATGTCGGTGTAGGTATCGGAGTAGTGCAGGTTCACTGCACCCACGGGGCCAGCAAAGAAGGGGTAACGGAAGCTTTTGCCGAACAGCTCCAGCGTGGTGTCCGGTGCACCGCCGGGGCACAGGGTGTCCATGTTCACCCGGATGTCCGCCCACTTATTATAATTGCGGATGGCGGTATCGCCCACGCCCTTGGCACCCGGGCCGGGGATCTGGTTTTTACAGGCCACGCCGTTGCACACCGGGCAGGCCTTGCAGTATTGACCAATGCAGGTACGGGCATTGGCAAGCACCTCAGGATAAGTCATAAAACATCCTCCTTATATCTACCCACTGCGGCGCAAAATGACCCGTCGCAGTACTCTCTGCCCTCAATATAGACCTGTTTAAAAGGTACGTCAAGGGCTTTTTGTGCTTTCCGTCCATGCGGCAGAACGTCTTTTCGCGCTTTTTCGTCATTTTTAAAAAAGTCTGATTTTTTTCAAAAAAATCCTTGACAAAAAGCCTGCTTTCAGGTATTATAGTGGAGCGCCAAGGGTACCCGCCCAAAGGCAGAACAGAAGATGTGGAAAGATGGCTGAGTTGGTCTAAGGCGCACGACTGGAAATCGTGTAACGTGTCAAAAGCGTTCTGGGGTTCGAATCCCCATCTTTCCGCCAGAAACCTGAAACAGAAATGTTTCAGGTTTTTTGTTTTGTCCGCAGTTTGCGGCGCTTGACATTTGCGGGCAGTTCCGTTATGCTGAAACAAATACGTTTTACCGGAAGGAGAGGTTTTTCCATGGCATCTTCCCACAAAAAGCGCACTGGTCTGCGGGCGGCGCTGATCGTTCTGCTGTGTCTGGTTTTGGTGTGCGCGGTGGCTGCGGCAGTGCTGTACAGCTTCGTCAGCCGCAAGATCAAGGCATTCCAGAGCGGTGCCAGCTTTGCGCTGGACTACACCATCACCTCCACCGAAGCAGAGCCCCCTGCCCTTTACGCCCTGCTGGACAAGTTCGGCGGCACCACCGGCAGCCTGACCGGCCAGTACACCCCCCGGGCGGTGCAGCTGGCGCTGTACCCAACGGGCACCAGCACCGTCAACGATGCCCCTCTGACCCGGATGTACATCAGCGAGGAAGAGACCCTGTACGATGCCGGACATCTGTACAACAAGCTGCGCAGTACGGTTGTTGCCGAATATCCGCTGGCAAGCCTGCTGCTGCCGGGCTGGTCGCTGGGCAGCTACATTTCCCAAAACCAGCTGGCCACCCTGCTGGGGGTAGACCCCGCCGCCACCGGCTTGCAGCAGGTGAATGACTTCCAGCTGGATCTCAAGCAGCTAAAAACCGTGCAGCCCGCCAACGCCAAGGAAGGCTACCTCTACCTTCAGCTGCCGAACCTCGCCGCCGGTGAGGATGCGCCGCAGCTGATTCTGGGCATCGAAAAGCAGGGGCTGCTCAAGACCCTGTCCCCCAAGGTGCACATCCTGCTGGACGTGCCCGCCCACCACATCCATGCAGAGCTGACCGGCACGGTGACTGCCGCCCAGACCGTGGTGACCGCTCCCACCTCCCGGATGCAGGACTCTGACGTGGAAAGCCTTGTGCAGCTGCGCAAGACCATCGAGAGCATCGTGCAGTTCGTGCAGACCGCCGCCCAGAACGACGATGCTGCCGCCTCCCCTGCTGCATAAAAAAGCTTATATAAACGAAAAAAAATCGGACAGACTGCGGTCTGTCCGATTTTTTGCGTTTTATGATCTCTTACTTCTTTACGGTCTTTTTGCAGGGTGCACGCTTTGCCTTGGGCTTTGCAGCGGCGGGGGCAGTCTTAGTTGCAGGGACAGCAGTCTCAGCCTTGGTCTCCGCAGCGGGCGCAGCCTTCACCTCTGCGGCGGGGGCAGCAGGCTCAGCCTTTGCCTTAGCAGCCTTCTTCACGGCGGGCTTTTCTGCCTTGACCGGCTCTGCGGCCTTTGCAGCGGGCTTCTCCTCCACCTTCTTGGCGGTGCGGGGCTTGCGGGCTGCGGGCTTTTTGGCGGGAGCGGCTTCCTTGGCGGGTGCGGACTTCGTCTCGGCAGCGGCTGCTGCCTGCTCAGCCTTAGCGGCACGCTTTACGCGGTCCTTTACCTCAGAGATGACCCACAGCTGGTCGCCACCGCCGGGTACTTCCTGCCAGATCTGCAGCACAGCGCCCACCTCGGCACCCATGCCCACGGTGTCCACGCACTTGCCGCCTGCCCAAGAAGAACGCAGACGCACGGTTCCCTCCGGGGTGTGCTCTACCTTCCACATCTGGGACGTGCCGCCCACGTCCTCCCACAGATGCAGCCAAGTGCCGTTGGCAGTGCCGGTCATGGTCAGATCCAGCAGCTTGCCGGAGGCACGGTTGCGGATGCGGTACACGCCATCGCCCTCGCGGACAAAGCTCCACTCCTGTTCGGGCTTGTGGTCGTACTTCCCCAGACGGACAGTGCCGCCGTCCTTGCTGCCCTCCACTGCCTGAATGACATTGCCGGTGTGAGCGGCAATGGTATAAAAGCGGTCAGCCTCGATCACAGTTTGTGCTACGGATTTCATGTACAAATCCCTCCCAATCATAAAATGCACAGATTTTTCCAATTCCTTCTTATAAAGAATACCACATATCGTGATTTTTCACAAGCAATTCGACAATTCTTTAGCACTTTATATAGAAACCATCCTGTTTTCGCCTGCTTTTTCGCCCCTTCGCAGGGGCGAAAGGCCGTTTTTATTCCCTCGACATTTTGTCGCAACTGCGTTATACTGTTTCTATCAGGACTATCTGCCGCTCTGGAAGGGGCGGCTTTCTCGTTTTTGAAGGAGGATATTTTCCCATGACCCAGCAGGACCGCACTGCGGTGCAATATCATAAAATGACCGAGACCCCTATCCCCCGGCTGATCCTCAGCCTTGCCGCGCCCACGATTTTGAGTATGCTGATCACCAGCATCTACAATCTGGCCGATACCTTTTTTGTAGGGCGCATCTCCACCAGCGCTTCCGGCGCGGTGGGCGTCGTTTCCAGCCTGATGGCCATCATTCAGGCGCTGGGCTTTATGCTGGGGCACGGCTCCGGCACCATCATCAGCCGCCGCTTGGGCAGTCAGGATACCCGCGCCGCCACCCGCTTTGCCTCTACCAGCTTTTTTACTGCGCTGGCCTTTGGCGTAGTGCTGGCGGTGGTCGGCCTTGCCACCCTGCCGGACTTTATGATGCTGCTGGGCAGTACCAAAACCATTCTGCCCCACGCCTGCGCCTACGCCCGCCCCATCCTGCTTGCCGCACCGCTGATGATCTCCAGTCTGGTGATGAACAACATCCTGCGGTATGAGGGCAAGGCAAACCTTGCCATGATCGGGCTGGTCACCGGCGGACTGCTGAACATCGCGCTGGACCCGCTGTTCATGTTCGCTTTAGGGCTGGGCACTGCCGGTGCCGGCATTGCCACCGCCCTCAGCCAGACCATCAGCTTTGGCATTCTGCTGTATATGTTCCTGCGGGGCAAAACGGTCAGCCAGTTCCGGCTTTCCGCCGTCACCCGGGAGCCGCGCGAGTTTTTGCAGATCCTTGCAGGCGGCGCGCCCAGCTTTGGCCGTCAGGGGCTGAACAGCATCGGCGGGATGCTGCTGAACATTGCCGCCCGCAGCTACGGCGATGCCGCCGTGGCGGGCATGAGCATCGTGTCCCGCATTTTTATGTTCATCCTCTCGGTGGCCATCGGCGTGGGACAGGGCTTGCAGCCGGTGGCGTCCTTCAACTACGGCGCGCGCAAGTACCACCGGGTGCGGCAGGCCGCCGTC
>OHAA01001271.1_pt1 | contig 14363 bp, 17 predicted proteins | sample 1606051 | NCBI WGS metagenome assembly OHAA01 (sample SAMEA3541493, study PRJEB24748) | human gut metagenome | biome: human gut; feature: human-associated habitat; material: faeces | place: China | collected 2012
TGATGATCACACTCCAGGTTGAATTTGATTTTTTCTCCATGTGACAGTAATTTAGTGATTAGTGATTTGGTGATTAGTGATTAGCAATAGCGCAGACTTTCATTATTAATTTCTAAAGGCTGCGCCTTTATATCCTATCCCAGAGGATCATCCTCTATGCCTCCGTCACCTCCTGAATTTCCACCTCCACCGGCGTTTCCGCCATCGCCTCCTCCCGGTGCGGGTGTTTTGGAAATATCCACAGTGGTCTGTCCTGCCTTCTGTGCCTTGAGCACGGCGCGTGTGGCAGCACGGGTAGGGACCGGTGAGAACTCCATGCCGGCAAAGATGTTTTTCAAATCTTCTCCGGGTATAAACTGAATATTGACTCCGGTAATATTGGCAGCCGAGAATTTCTCTGCCGTTTCAGCTCCCCGGCTGGTTATCTGTAATCGGAATTTCCCCAAGTCTCCGAAGTCTACCTGTTCTCCTGCCCGCAGGCCGTCAATCATATTCTCGACGGTAGCGATGATAACAGCAGTCACGTCGGCCCTGCTGGCTGTGGTCTGCGATGATACTCTCTTGGCGAGTGCTTTTAGTGATAACTCTTGCGAAACCTGCGCTTTCGCATACGCTCTTTTGGCCTCTTCCAGATTCATTGGATTGCCCATCATTGCAATACTGTAATTCAATGCCATTTTTACGTAAATTAATAATGAATAATTAAAGAATGAAAATTGTACAGTAAAAACACAGTAAAAATCTGTGTTCTCTGTTGTGAACGAAACAAAGGTACGATGTGCTGAGGGGCGAATAATGAAAGGGCTTATTCCTTCATGAAACTGCATGATAAAGAGTGAAAAGTATTTGTCTAAGATGAGTTGTATGTAATATAAAATGCTTATCTTTATGCTATGATAATCAATAAAATAACTCTTATGAAAACAAGTAATGAAAATGAAAAGGACCCTGACGAAGCCTGGCCCGTACGTCCTTACTCCAAACGTGAACTTGCCGAGGCTTATGCTCCGAATATCTCTCCTGTGTCCGCGTTGAACCGCCTGGCGCAATGGTTCAAGTATAACCTGCAACTGAGTGAAGCCTTGCTTCAGACAGGCTATAAAAAACGCCAGCAGATATTTACTTCCATGCAGGTGGAACTGATATTCAGATATCTGGGAAGACCCTGAACAATTGACTTTGAATAATTTACAATTTACAATTTAAAATTGGGAGAGGGATGAAAGTGCGCAAGCCGAACGCTTATATCTGCGTTGGCTTGCGCACTTATCTGTATCGGGCAACGCTTATATCTGCGATGGCCTTCTCACTTATCTGCATCGGGCGATGCACTTATGTCTGACAATACCCGGTTCCATTTATTTGAATCCCTTGTCCACTTCATCGTTTTGTATGTCCACCACTTCATATTCCGTGCTTCCCTGTCCATTCCTTCTTGTCCGGAAACCGTATTTTTCCAATGACATTACCAATGTCTGTATGGTCTGCCTGTTCACCTGTATCTTTCCGTAAATGGCTATCTTGCTGAGTATGGCTGCCGCCGGTATCCATTTTATGCAGTAATCCTCCGGTTGCGGCTTTCGGAAGTATACGAGCAGGTTTTCCTCCACGGGATCTTTCATGCGGTGCAGCTCATTGTGTCGGTTCAGCTCGTTTATTTCCTCTCCTTCATACCAGTACCGGTATCCTTCCTTTATCAATGCGTAGGCCTGCGCATATATCCCCTCATAATTGACCGGTGTGCGATAATCCAGTGTAATGATGGAGGAGGGGAGGAAACGCCGGTTCCCGCCTATGTCCTGCAGACATTGGCGATTATTCGTACTGGCAATGAAGGATGCATGCCGTATGAAATTGTATGCCTGCATGTCGTATGCTTTCCGCTCCGTCACACTTTCCTGTGTGATGACCCGTTTCAACCCTGCCAGATCGCCTATCCTGGCCCCTTCGAATTCTTCCATATTGATGATGAGGTGCGTGCTGAGCAGCAACTGGTGGTCCTTGTTGTCCGGGTTTACCATTCCGTTCCGGTAATACTCCCTCCACTGGGGAGGTAACAGTCTGCGTATCCAGGTACTTTTCCCTTTTCCCTGTTCGGAGTACAGGATGATCACAAGATGGTTGACCTGCTCATCCTGCAGTGCACATGCCAGCATTCCCACGAACCACCTTCGGAAACTTTCTTTCCAGAACTCCTGATCTTCCGCCTGTACCGTATCCGCCAGCCGGCCGATATAATCCGTCTCCCCATCCCAGGGTTCCAGTTTCTCTACGTAGTCTGTGAACGGATTGAAATCCCTTGCATAGGTGGAGTCAATGACCGCCTGCAGATAATTCCTGAAACACTTGATGCCTGCCAGTTGCAGGGCGAGGAATATGGAGTTGTAGCTTCTTGTCCTCATAGGTCGGAACTTGCCTTTCCATCTCTCTTCTTTCTCATCGAAGTTTAGGTATTCCAGCCTGTCCAGTATTACATTCCTTCGGATATCATAATGTGCTTTCAGGAAATCGAGTACTTGGTTGATGATATCCGGCTTCTCTTCCTTGTGGATGGCTGCTTCCTCCGTCTTGTCGGTGTAGACGTACGCGTTGTGTATGGGCACAGTCACGTCGAACCCTTCGCCGCCGAAATTTTCCTGAGCCAAACGTATTGCCACGCCCTCTTCCAATGCCTTTGCATAACATTTGTTTCCCAGAGCGAATATGAAGCTGTCCCTGTTTCCCGGTTCGAATTTGGCAATCCTCTTTACTGCAAGCACCGCCTTGTTGAATTCCATCCTTTCCCACGGCTCAGCTTCCGCCTTATCCTTTATCACCTTATCACTAACCACCTTACCACTTCCTTTTTTCCCCGTCTGCGGTCTTTCAGGCGGAACAATACCGGTCAGCATCTCATCCACCTCTTTCATAAGTTCTTCATTCAGGTATGCCTTTTCATCGAAAGAAGTGAAGAATCCCCTTGAAATATCCTTTCCGCTTCCGTCCACTTCCACACTTAGCAGCTTTTCATAGTATTCCTTGCAGGCATCATACATCATCCTGTGATATTTTTCCAACGCAGCAAAATCCTTTTCTCCGTTAGAGAATGTCTCCCTGAGAGTGGTGGCATCTTCCGTCTGCAGGAACACGAATATCTTGAATCCATGTGCTTTTGGGGTGAGGAAGCTGCCCAGCGTGTTAGGATCCTTGTTGATTTTCTCCCTCAGCTCTTCCAGCTTCTCTTCGGGCTGGTCGTCAATATCCAACAGGATGACATGCGTGTATCTTGTGATACTGTAAGCTTGTCTTTTTTCGCTGTATCCTGCCGTGACGGTGTAGAATGGCAATTGCTTCTTCACATTGTTTGCCTCTTCCGTCTTTCCCTGGCTGACGAGCAGTCTTATCTTGAATACAAGTTTAGCGTGTACTCCCTTTGTGATGTTTTCAATTACTTTTCTCAGGGTTATCTCTCCCCGGACGTTGCTGAATCCGCTGTATGCGGTAACCGGAATATTTTCCATTTCTTTGTTAGTTGTTTTAGTCTGCCTTGTTGGCGGCGCGAAGTAGGGTATAATATCCGGAATGGCAAAAACGTCTTTTCGGTGGAAAAAGGCGTTTTTGCACAATATTGAATTCCTACTTCTTTTTCTTCTTCTTTTCCATTCCCAGTTTCTCTTCCCTGATTTTTTTCCTTAAGCTAATGATTTCGGTATTAATGCTTTCCATCGTCAGAAATCCTTCCTCATGCTTTCCTTTCTCGAACCTTGCCATGCGGTACAGCTTCCTTGCCAAATGCTTTGTCCCTTTGATTCCCGCTTCTTTTTTATGATGGATAAGCATGTTTATCCAGGGAGTGAGGAACTCTATTCTTTCTTCCGCCCTGACTACGACCTGCTGGTCAACCGGTTCATTTTCAACCAACAGGATGTCGATCCTGTTTCCTTTTCTCTCGATCTCGATGCCACAGGCATCTTTACTTATGAGCTCAATGCTCAAGATTGTGTTTTTTTAGTCATAAAACTACAATTTTAGATGTTAGTAATTTATTTTAAATTTGCATTCGAAAGCAAAATTAACTGTTATTCTCGTGAAATCGGTCATGTTGGTATAGAAAAATGAAACTTTTCTGTTCTATGTGTGACACACAAAACGATGTAATAGGTGGTAGCCCCACCTACCTATTAATATAAAGTGTGTGTAACAAGGTTTAAAGAAAAAGTAGGGAAATACGCGCCTGTGCGTATGTATGCGTGCGTACATTATTAAAAAAGAAATGCAACATTGAGAAGCTGTCAGAATAAGCTGCAATGATCATGAAATAGAAGGATAAGAATAGAAGGAAACTGATTACTGTCAATAATGATTGTGATAAGTAGAGAGTGTTTTTTAATCGTTCGTTTAATGTGCACAAAGATAATGTCTTGAAATGAAACAACAAAATATTCTGATAAATAAAATCGATTAGGCTTTTAATCGATGTCATATATTACTAATCTATAAATAGTTATCCCTGAAATAAAATTGTGTTTTTACACTTGTCTTTTTGCCGAAAGAATCTTAGGGTGGATACAGGTTAAAATGTCATCTTTTAAACGAACGATTAAAAGACAATATTTCTCTTTAAGATGTTCGTTTATAGCTTTTTACCTGCAAGATACTTAAGGTAATGCACAGCTACGGAAAATCCATAGGCAAGAGGGGCGCAAAGCTTGCCGTATTCTACATAAAGCGTTCGCAAGTGATTGAAGTTCAAGTGTATGCAAGGACTGCAAAGCCCCGAAAGAACACCCTTTTCTGAAGAAAACCACCGAATGGAAACGGAAAAAGAGACTGAAGTATGGTATGCTATGCGTGCCACCTACCGCAGGGAACCTGATGCCATGCGGCTGCTTGAAAAGGAAAAGTTGGGCTGTTTCATCCCTATGCAATACAAAATCAGTATGAAGAAAGGGAAGAAAGTCCGTGTTCTGGTTCCCGTCGTTCACAACCTACTTTTTGTCCATGCCCGTCCGGCTGATGTGAAGCGTGTCAAATCAAAAGTCACTTACTTGCAATATATCACCGATACCCGTAGTGGTCAGAAGATAATCATCCCCGACAGCGAGATGCAACGTTTCATTGCCGTAGCCGGAACTTACAACGATCATCTTATGTACTTCCAGTCTGATGAACTGAATTTGTCGAAAGGTACGAAAGTCCGCATCACCGGTGGTGACTTCGAGGGGCAGGAGGGAGTTTTCCTGAAAGTGAAAGGTGCCCGTGACCGTCGTGTGGTCATAGCTATACAAGGTGTCATCGCTGTTGCCATGGCTACCATCCATCCTGATCTTATAGAAGTAATCGGCTAATCTTTAATTTTTAATTCTTAATTTTTAATTAATCATGTCTCTTTCCGAAGAAGCAATCACTCTTCAGCGTGCTGCGCACGATCTGATGTACTTGGGTATGGACGGGAGTCCCATTTATAGCGATGACCTTTCCCGTCGTAACGGTGAGGTTTACCGCCTGACTACAGCTTTGTATAATTCCGGTGTCAAAGGTTCCACAGTTGAGGAACAGGCGAATGTCTGTCTTGCTCTTCTGATGGGGTACAATGCTTCTTTCATTGATCACGGTGAAAAGCAGGAGCATGTTCAGGAAGTATTGAATCGTTGTTGGGACATCCTTGAAACTCTTCCCGCTTCTCTGTTGAAGCTCCGTCTACTTACTGCTTGCTATGGTGAAGTGTTCGATGAGCCTTTGGCTAATGAGGGGCATGCTATTATTGTTTCTTGGGATTCTGTATCGATTACGTCTGAACAGGAAGAAGCTATTGCAGAGTTTCAAAATGTGATTGATAATCCTTGTCCTTGGGAATATCTTGACGAATGAAGAGTAGATGTCTAAATAGAAATGGTCGATATTTATTTAAGTGATTGATGAATTATTATTAGACAGATAATGAATATAATAAAAACAGAGATAGAAAGTGTGGTGATTATTGAACCACGCTTATTTAAAGATGACCGTGGATATTTTTTCGAATCTTTTAATCAAAAAGAGTTTGAAGAAAAAGTCTGCGATACGACTTTTGTTCAAGATAATGAATCTAAATCAAGCTATGGAGTTATTCGCGGTTTTCATTTTCAAAAACCACCTTTTGCTCAAAGTAAACTAGTCAGAGTTGTAAGAGGTGCCGTTTTGGATGTAGCTGTAGATATTCGTAAAGGTTCTCCTACATTTGGTAAGCATGTTGCAGTAGAATTGACAGAAGAAAATCATCGTCAATTTTTTATTCCTCGTGGTTTTGCTCATGGTTTTTCCGTATTAAGTGATGAAGTTATTTTCCAGTATAAATGTGATAACTTTTATGCGCCACAATACGAAGGTGCTATTGCCTGGAATGATCCTGTTTTAGGAATTGATTGGGAGATACCAAGGGAAAAAGCGATTCTTTCGGAGAAAGATTCTTGCCATTCGGTCTTGAGAGATGCTGATTGGTTATTTGATTATCAAGAAAAACTATATTAATATGACATTTAAGCGCAATATTCTTATTACTGGTGGTGCCGGATTCATAGGCTCTCATGTGATTTGTCTTTTTATAAATAAGTATCAATGTAATGGAAACTCTTTCCTTGTTGCAAGAAGCTAAATTAATTTGGGAAGTTCGTCCTGAAAGATATGAAGGAAAACGCTTTTATCATATTTCAACAGATGAGATATGTGTATTACAGGTTGATGGAACATGTTTTACTGAGTTTACTAAATACGATACACATCGTCTATATTCTACGAACAAAGCGAGTAGCGATTATTTTGTCCGAGATTATATGAGATAATGTATCAAACCAAAACAATAGTGTCATTAAAGCAAAAAACTTTATTAGGGGTCTTTTGGAGTAGTATTGAACGTTTCTCGGTTCAAGGCTTTCAGTTTCTGATACAGATTGTAATGGCTAGAATTCTCTTGCCTTCTGATTATGGGGTAATTGGAATTCTGATTGTTTTTTTAGCAATTTCTCAGTCTATCATTGATAGTGGTTTTTCTAATGCGTTGATACAGAAAAAGAATAGGAATGAGTTGGATTATTCCACTGTTTTCTATTTCAATATTGCAATAGGAATCTTCCTATATGCACTTTTGTTTTTTCTTTCTCCATTTATCGCATCTTTTTATAACAATCCCGTATTAGAACCTGTGATGAAGGTTATTTCCATCAATCTGCTAATTTACTCTTTGGCTGTGGTTCCTAAAGCTAAATTAGCAGTTTGCATTGATTTTAAGACACAAGCTAAAGCTTCTGTTTTGGGAGTCGTTTTTGGTGGGACTGTTGGAATTATATTGGCTTATACAGGTTATGGAGTGTGGGCCATTGTTATACAAGCCACTGTAGGAGCATTTATTGAGACATTGTTATTATGGATATTGATCAGATGGAAACCTTTATGGAGTTTTTCTATTTCGTCTTTTAAAAGCCTTTTCTCTTATGGGTCTAAATTATTATTTTCCGGTCTATTGGAGACAATTTACAGGCATCTGTACATTCTTGTAATTGGTAAGAAGTTTCCTACACAGGATTTAGGATTTTATACCCGTGGAGAGTTATTTACGCAGTTTCCTTCATCAAATCTGTCCATAATTATGTCTCGTGTTTCCTTTCCGGTGTTGAGTGAATTTCAGGATGATAATGAAAAATTGAAATATTATTATCGTAAATATCTTCGTGCCTCCGTTTATATAATATTTCCATTGATGACAGGGCTATGTGTTTTGGCTGAACCCTTGGTGTCCCTCGTTTTAACAGATAAGTGGCTTCCTTGCGTTGCTTTGATGCAGATATTGTGTTTTGCATATATATGGTTTCCCATACATACCATCAATTTGGAATTATTGCAAGTAAAGGGACGTTCGGATCTTTTTTTACGATTGGAAATTATAAAGAAAATAGTAGGAGTTATAGTTCTCATCATTACTATTCCATGGGGAATTAAGGTGATGTGTGGAGGGCTTGTTTTTTCTTCTTTCATCTCTCTATTTATAAATAGCCATTACACAAAGCGAGTGATAGGTATGGGATTAAGTGTGCAAATGAAAGAGCTATTGCCTATTATTTTGCTGTCATTTAGTATGGGAGGGCTGGTTTATGGAGTTGGTTTGCTTTTTACTTCAAGTGCTTTGCAGTTGTTCGTTGGGACAACAGTTGGCATTATTTATTATGTTGTTGTCTCCCGTATTTTTAAACAGAATGAAGTCTTGGATTTGTTGCTGTCTGTGAAAAATAAAATATAAATGGAAATTTTAGATTCTAAACCAATTTTGGTTACTTCTCCATTATTACCACCGTTAGAGGAATTTCAGTCTTACTTGGAAGATATTTGGAAACGAAAATGGTTGACTAATAATGGTTATTATCATCAGGAATTAGAAAAAGCTTTGTGTGAGTATCTTGGGGTGGAATACATTTCGCTTTTCACCAATGGCACTTTACCATTAATCACTGCTTTACAAGCAATGAGAATTTCTGGGGAGGTGATAACGACTCCTTATAGTTTTGTGGCAACCACTCATTCCATTTGGTGGAATGGCATACACCCGGTTTTTGTTGATGTAGATCCACTTACCGGAAATTTAGATCCAATGAAGATAGAAGCCGCTATCACACCCAGAACCACTGCGATTATGCCGGTTCATGTCTACGGAACACCATGTAATATAGAGGCAATAAAGGAAATTGCAGATAAGTATGGGCTGAAGGTGATATATGATGCTGCACATGCTTTTGGAGTGAAGCTGAATGGAGAGTCAATTTTAAAGGCGGGTGACATGAGTACACTGAGTTTTCATGCTACTAAGACATATAATACGATTGAAGGAGGTGCTTTGATTTGTCATGATGCTAAAACGAAACAAAGGATTGATTACCTGAAGAATTTTGGCTTTGCGGGAGAGACAGAAGTAGTTGCTCCCGGTATTAATTCTAAGATGGATGAGGTGCGTTCTGTCTATGGTTTGTTAAATCTGAAGTATGTGGATAAAGCTATCCTTTGTCGGCAGAAGAATGCGAATTATTATCGTGAAGCTCTGAAGAGAATAAGGGGGATAAGGTTTATAGAGGATATGAATGGAGTTACACACAACTATTCTTATTTCCCAATTTTTGTGGATGAGAAAGAGTATGGCATAAGTCGTGATCAACTTTATGAGAAGATGAAAATGCATAATGTGCTGTGTCGGCGTTATTTTTATCCTTTAATCAGTTCTTTTTCTACTTATCGCGGGTTGCCCTCCGCCGATCCGGTAAATTTACCTGTTGCTACCCAACTGGCAGAAACAGTTCTCTGTTTGCCTATGCATCATGAACTTACAGAGCAGGAGGTCGAGAGGATTGTGAAAGTTATTAAGAAAAGATAAGTGAGAATGAAATATATTAGATGCCTTTATCATAATCTAAAATTTTTTTATCTGAATATCTTTACAGGGGTAAAAAGATATAAAAAGGTTCGTTCATTATCTTTGAAAGATCGGGACATTGTTTTATTTTATCTTCCTCCTTGTGAAGTTGTTTCGGGGGGGATATTGTCAATCTATTTTTTAATAGAAAATACTCAAAGACTTTTTCCTGATTTTATTGTATTGCCTGTGGTAATGAGTCGGATTCAGCATTATTTTAAAGCTACGTGGTTTAAGAATAATTATTTTATATATAATATATTAGATATAAAATCGAAGCTTTTTACTGCTAAAACAATATTAGTACATATACCAGAGGACTTTTTCTTATCTTTTTCTAAGGATATTGAGAAGTACTTCTCTTCCGATCAGGTGTCTAAATTGAAGATTAATATTTTGAATCAAAATCAAATGCTTGCACCTTCTGGCGATGAGATTCTTACTCACAAACATAAATATGCATCTCTATCTATGACGTTGGCTTTCGAGAAGAATATGTCTAACTCGTATCCATATTTGGATACCCCCCCCTATTTACTGAGTTCTTGGTTCTATGGTAATGAGGTTGAGCTGATTCCTTATGAGCAGAAAGAGAATGTATGTATAATATCGCATGACACTCATCCCATGAAGAAGCAGATAGTAGATGTTATTGAAAATAAGATTGGATTAGAATGTATTGAAATCAGAAATATGAAGTTTGATGATTTTAAAGCATTGCAACGTAAAGCAAAATGGTCTGTTACCTTCGGTGAAGGTTTTGATGGATACTCTGGTGCAGCATATATAAAAGGCGGTATAGGTTTTGGTGTATATGACCCTAATTTTTTTCCAGATAGCATGAAAAAGGAGCTTCCTAAGTCCTTTTTTATATCCTATGAAGATATGTTAGAAAATATTTGTGATGTAATAACTTACATGGATGAAAAAAGCAGATATGAAGAATTTGTGAAAAGGATGCAAGCGATTGTACTATCATATAATTCTCCCGAATTTGTATCTAGAAATTTATATGAGTTTTATAATAATGAGTTTTACGATTAATAATGGATGTTTCTGTAATAATAGTCAATTATAATACCCGTGATTTACTAATTCAGTGTTTGGCTTCAATTCAGAAGCAGACGAAAGATGTGAGCTACGAGACTATAGTTGTAGATAACGCTTCGAGTGATGATTCTGAAGCCTGTGTGAAAAGTACTTTTCAGGATGTAATATTCATAAAGAATGAAACGAATATTGGCTTTGGGAATGCTAACAATCGAGGAGCTCAGATAGCCAGCGGAAAGTATTTATTTTTGCTAAATAGTGATACTGTTTTAGAAAATAATGCGATTAAATATATGTTTGACTTTATGGAGCATAATAGTGATTCTCTTAAAGTTGGTGCTATTGGCGGTCTGTTACGTGATGGTTATGGTCGGATAGCACATTCTTCCAGAGATTTTCCTACTCCTTATAAAATGCTTTGGGAGACTTTATGTTCCTATTGTGGTATAAAATTAGACACAGAACAGAAAGATTTCTTTGGAAAAGATTTTTTCTCTGTTGAATATATAACTGGAGCTGATCTGTTTTTGAAACGTGATCTGTTTGATCGTTTACATGGGTTTGATAAATCTTACTTTATGTATTTTGAAGAGACTGATTTTCAAAGGAGAATGGCTTTATTAGGTTATAAGTCAATGATAATTGCTGAACCTAAAATACTTCACTTAGAAGGGGCTAGCTTCTTTAAAAATGCAAAACAGCAAATTTCTAATGCCCGGCGTATAATGTATGATAAAAGCAAGTTGTTATATGTGAGCAAACATTATAACTATATACAATATTTACTATTCAGAATATCCTATATATCCCTTCGGTTAGTAACTCTATTTGATGTGAAATATACGTTAAGAGAGAGAGTAGAATATATTAGAGCATTGACTAAAAAAGCAATCTGTGAATAAGTTTTGTTATATAAATACTTTTTCGATAGGTTGTCATCATGAGATGATAAATACCTGTTTATTAGAAATGTGTTGTAACATTACTGATAGTATTGATTATTATGGCTGTAAGTCATCAATAGATACTGTACTCAGTGGAACCGAAGTTGGAAGTTGTAAATTGAAACGACATGAATTGTGGCTGCCTCAAAAGGCTAATAAAATAGCGACGGCATTTAGATATATAATCGGGGCATTGTATAATATCTACATATTATTGCGTATTCCCTCAAAATCAACTCTTTTTTTTAGTTTCAATAATGTTATTTTTTTAAATATTCTTAGTTTCCTTCAGAGAAAAAAGAAGCACACTGTTTTCATCTGTTGTCATGGAGAACTGGAACTTTTGTTACCTCAAAAAGGGGGAATAGGATTTTTTGCTGCTTTTTTACGTATGAATGCAAAACTTTTTTTTCTTAAAAAAAATAGATATCTTGATTCCAAGTTAAATTTCATAGTGCTTGGTGATGTCATCTTGGAGAATCTGAAGATATTGCTTCCGGAGCAGTTACATGACCGTTTTTTTAGTGTCGACCATCCGTATCATTTTGAAGATGTAAGATATACAAAAGGTGCTGAACGTGATTTTTATAATATAGGAACGGTTGGGGTGATGAGCCGTTCTAAAGGCGGGGATGATTTGAGTTACATTGCTCAGCATGTAGATATTGATAAGTATCATCTATCCGTAATAGGGAGTGTTGAGTCTGAATACCTAAAGCCTTTTGCTGATTTGGGAATTAAGATGCATCATTCTTATATACCCCGTACACAATTTGAATCAGAGGTGAGGGAATTGGATTTTATTTTATTTTTATATCCTATTGATAGTTATAAAATGATTGCCAGTGGAGCTGTTTTTGATGCTATAAGGCTAAAAAAACCAATAATTGCTATCAAAAATGACTATTTTACTTATTTATTTAGGAAATATGGTCCTTTTGGATATTTGGTTGATTCCAAGGAAGATATAGTAGGAGTTATTGAGATGATTCCATTACTAAATACTGATTTTAGTGATAGTTTTAATATTCTTAGAGGCAGTTTATCTCCTCAAAGGTTGATTTCAGAATTTCAGCAAAAAGTGGATAAATGTTTTTGTTGATAGGTATTTCAGTACTATTAGTATTAGGATCATTAGCTGAAGTTTTAGGGCTTCGTGTTCGTGATAGGAGAAGATTTACTATTGTAATAACTCTCATTCTTTTTATATTTTCTTTTATTCGTTGGGAGCGTGGTCCTGATTGGTTATCTTATTATAATACTTTTCAAGTAACTTTACCTTGGGATTTTACAGATTATTATGGGGCTAATTTTGAATTTGGATACTTTCTTCTAAATGTTTTAACCAAATCTATTTTTGATAATTATACAGTTCTGCTGTTTATTTATGCCTGTATTCTATTTTATTTTCATACGGCTGGGATCTTACAATTTACTAAATATCCCGTAACTGCTTTGTTAATCTCATGGGCAATGGGATTTGCAGGAATGTATTTTGTCAGAAGTGGTATTGCTATAGCTATTTTGTTTTTTTCAATCAAATATATCCAGCAAAGAAAGTTTTTCAAATTTATATTTTTCTTGATTCTGGGAGCGATGTTTCACCGATCGGTATTTTTATTCATCATCGCTTATTTTATATTTCCGTTGAAAATCTCTCCTCGTGTGATGATATTATCAATTATTGGAGCTATCATTTGTGGATTTTTAATAAGTAGAATGCTTCTCTCCCTTGTAAGTGGAGCTGTAGGAGGAATAATTGAATATAAATTGAATGCATATCTGGGTGATGAGCAAGGAGAGAACTATGGAGTTCAACTTTCTTATACGTCTATTTTGATAAATGGAATTGTAAAGCGTGTTAGTCTTGTGATATTGGGGATATTAATGCTTAAGAAAATGAAGACTATTGATGAGAATTTCAGGGGGTACATTAATTTAATATGGTTTGGTACAATTCTTTATTTTTCAACAGTAATGATCTCTTTGTCATTACCTAGAATGGCATACCCATTTGATGAGGTGCAAATTTTACTTCTTCCATGTATTTACTATTTCTCTAAAAACAAGGAGACTAAGATATTATTTTTTGTTTTACTACTTGCTTTTTTGGTATATAGATTCTGTAATAATTTATATGGGACTTATTATGATTTATATGTACCGTATAAATCTATATTTGATATGAACTTGCCTGTTAATGTATATTAGATGGATAAAATCTCAGTTTGCCTTGCATCTTATAATGGACAACTATTTATAGAGCAACAAATAAAATCGATCCTTGCTCAGCTTTCTGAAAATGATGAGTTGATAGTCTCGGACGATTGCTCTACAGATAGAACGTTGGAAATAATTAGATCATTTAATGACTCAAGAATTAAAATATTGTCAGGCATTAGATATGCATCTCCTATCAGAAACTTTGAAAATGCACTGAAGCATGCAACGGGTGATATTATTTTTCTATCAGATCAGGATGATGTTTGGTTACCTAACAAAGTTAAAGTAATGGCTTCTTATTTTAAGGAATATGATGTGGTAGTTAGCAATTGTTCTATTGTGGATCAAGAGCTCAATGTGATTAAAGAAAAATTCTTTTTCTCTGGAAATGATAGGAAGGGATTTATTAATAATCTCTATGATAATCATTATTTAGGATGTTGCATGGCTTTTAAGAAAGAAGTATTAGATACGGTTCTGCCATTTCCTAAAAAGATTGCGATGCATGACATTTGGATTGGCCTATGCGCAGAGGTTTTTTATAGGTCGATTGCTGTAGATGATGTTTTATTGTTGTATAGAAGACATGGAGGAAATGCTTCGCCTACTTCTGAAAAAAGCAGTGCTTCTCTATGTGTAAAATTGTGGTATCGTTTGTATTTCTTGATACAAATAGGACGTCGTGCTTTATTATGGAGAAAAAAGTAAAACAAAAAAGTGCTCAGGATAGAGTG
>OHAA01001280.1_pt1 | contig 14328 bp, 5 predicted proteins | sample 1606051 | NCBI WGS metagenome assembly OHAA01 (sample SAMEA3541493, study PRJEB24748) | human gut metagenome | biome: human gut; feature: human-associated habitat; material: faeces | place: China | collected 2012
GGTAGCGCTGGCTGTTGCGGGTGTAGGGGTGGCAGGTGGAAAGGGTCAGCAGGTCCCGCCCCGGCTGGATCAGCACGGCGTTGATATCGCTGGGGTCAATAATTTTCAGCTCGCTCACGCGGTAAATCAGCGTTTCCCACGGGGTGGTCAGCTGGATCTTGTCCCCCACCTGGATCTGCTGCACGTTGCGCAGCATTTCCGCGCCATAATAGCCGCGGTGGGCGGCAATCACGGTGTTGGTGTTTTCGCCGCCCAGCGGCATCGAGGTCTGGCCCAGCAGCGCCGCGCCTTTGGCCAGGTTTTCGCGGCTGGCGCCCAGGTAAACGGGCAGCTCCAGGTTCAGGCGCGGGATCCACAGCACAGCCAGCACATCATCGTCATAGCCATAGGCAGCAAGGTCCAGCGGGGCTTCCTCGTAGGCAAACGGGTCGGTCAGGCCGCTTTGGCCCCCGGCGTAAATTTCCGCGTTATAGTCCTGCATCGCGGCGTACAGTTCAGGGTAGGCGCGTTCCGGCTCCGGGGGTTCGGCTGTGGTTTCCTCTGCCGCGGGGGCGGTGGGCTGGGCTTCGGCGCGGGCCGCAAACTGCGCAGCGGTTTTGGCGTTGCGGGTGCTGGTCCACCACTGGGCAGCGGTGGGCTGTATCAACAGCGCCAGCCCCAGCAAAATGGCCAGCCAGGCCAGAATTTTAGCAATCAGCCGTCCCATTTAGTCATCCTCCTCGCGCTTTTTGCAGCGGTGCAATAGCAAAAGCAGCAGCAGCGCTTCGCCGCCGATCACAATGCTGCCCGTTACCGCGATCCACGGCCAGGCATCCACCACGCGCTTGACCACCGTTCCGGTGCGCAGCGCCTGATACTGCACGGCCTGCGGGGTGTTGGTTTCTTCCTCTCCATTATAAGGGATGCGGGTGCCGCGCACAAGCATGCGGTGGGTGTTGATGGCATACGGCGTGCAGGTAACAAGGGTGCAGTAATCCTGCCCCGCGGTGATTTCCAGATCCTCGGTGTGCTCCGGTTCCACCACTTTGATTTGATCCACCTGGTACGCCAGCGTTTCATCCAGAATATGCAGGTAGAAACAGTCGCCCTCTTCCAGCTTGTCCAGGTCGGTGAACAGCACGGCTTCGGGCAGGCCGCGGTGGCCGGTCAGCACGCTGTGGGTGCTTTCGCCGCCAAGGGGGTAGCTGGAGCCTTCCAGATGGCCGACGCCCTTTTGCAGCACATCATCGCTGGTGCCTTCGTAAATCGGCAGGTTGACGTCAATTTTCGGGATGGTGATATACCCCAGGCTTTCGCCCACATCCACAAGGTCCACATAGCTGGTGCCGGTATCCTCCGCTTCGCCTGCGGCATCGCGCTCCACGGCGCTGTCCAGCTGCTGGTTATAGCGGCGGGCGGCCTCCTTGGCGGCGTCCAGTTTTTCGGTATCCATGCTTTTTACGGTATCATCGTAATTTTGGATCGCTTCGCTGGCGTGGCGCTGCGCCACCGCGTTGCTGATAACCGGGTACGATGCCACCCCAATGCCGGACAGGATCATCAAGGCCGCAAAGCCGACTTTTAGTTTTGTTGTGGTATCCATAGCGTCACCGCGAACCTTTCCGTGAGAGGGTTGAAGTTGGGAGCTGATGCAATTAGAAATTAGAAATTAGGAATTGGAAGTAGGCAAAAGAATAAATAATAAAGAATAATGAATAATTGTGGTGGACCGCGGCGCATTGCGCCGCAAATATTGCAAATCATTTGTAGGGGCCGATGCCCGCCATTGGCCCGTTGGCGGGCCTTGCCATATTTATTTTTAGGTTCTGCACGGGGAACCACCACTCAGTCTGCGTTGCAGACAGCGCAAACATGAGGTGAGATATTGGCGCCCCTTGAGGGGAGCTGGACGCGGAGCGGCCTGAGGGGTGGCTCCCCGCCACAAACCTGACGCCCGTGGGGTGGTTCCCCACGCAGGGCCTAAAAATCAACCGAACAACGGCCATGTACACCCAAAAAAATTTATTCCCCAATAACCCACCATAGGGGGAGGGCCAAACCCGGCCCTCCCCCTGTGTATGATGGATTATCCCTCTATACCCTATTGGTGAATTGTAACATTGTTTTGCCTTGCGGCGGGCGCATCAGGCGCGGTTCTTCTTTTTCAGGCTCAGCAGCACGCCAACACCGGCCACAACCAGCAGCACGCCAATGCCGCTGAACAGCAGGGTGCCGAAACCACCGGTGGTGGGCAGCTTGAAGCCCTTGCGGTTGATGATTTCGGTAACATGGCGGCCATACGTCTTACCGTCCACGGTAATGCCAGTCTGCGTACCATCCTTAGTAAAAGTTTCTTCCTTTTTTGTCACATCACTCTTAACCAGTACACCATCTTTTTCCTCATAGGATTCAGTCCATGTCTTCTTATAAGCAATACTCAATTCTACTTTTACCGGAGCCGTCAAAAGGTTATAACCCTGTTTCGTTTTAGTTTCTACCAGATAGTAAGTGCCGTTTGCAAGTCCGTCCACATTGGCTTTACCGTCAGGACCCGTTGTGATACCAGACTTAACTTTTACCCATTTCTCGTTTTCGCCTGCTGCCGGAAGTTTCAGTGTGTTTGCTGTAGCGGTATCAATTTCGACTGCACCGTCAGGAAGCTTCTCATCTTTTCCTACCAGCTTATACAAATCAAAGGTTACGCCTTCAAGGTAGATGTCTTTACCAGTTTCATCTTTGACATCAGCCTTCTTCAAAATCTGAATCTGGAACGTATAAACGACAGTTTCATCGCCGCGTTTATTATTGTTCTCCGGCTTGTCCTTATCCTCATCTGTCACATCTGTTTTGTTAGAGTACTCCAGCTTAGCCTGGTTCGTGTTGCCATCAGTGGTCATATCTGCATCAGCAGTCAGTTTTGCATTATAGCTAATGACAATCTGCTTACCTGCATATGCTCCCATCTTGGTGGGATCAAACGCAACCGTAAAACCGCCATTGTCAAGTTTAGTAATGGTGTATGCGTCTGTAGGAACGGCTACCAAGCTTTCGCCATCCTTATACTGGACACTGATAAGGTCGTTACCATCAGCATCCTTTACCTGATCGACCAAATTGGTCGGGGTATCCGTTACTTCAAACTTCTTCAGGCGGGTGATATTCTGGGGAACGGTAACAGTAATCTTGTACGGAATTTCATCGCCTACATTGTAGTCAGCAGCTTTACGATACTCGTCGCTTGTACGGTCTTTTACCGTCTTTTCAATGTCAGGTGCATAGTTTTTAACTGTTACTGTTGTGTTCTCTGCGGTATAGTCACTGCTATGGTCTGCATTTTCTGCTCTGCTTACCGTACCATCGTCAGCAATCGTAAATACATAATAATCACCTGCATTGATGACGTATTTACGATTTTCACCTGTTACTTCATCGCTATAACCAATTTCCTTGAAACGGTAAGTACCCGGCTTCAAACCGTCAATGGTTACCGAACCGTCAGGAGCAGTCGTTTCAAAAGTAGTAGTATCATCGGGATAAGGTACCCATCTATTTGTATCGTCATCCTTCAGACGTTCAAGACTAAATTTAACCCCTGCCAGCGGTGTTCCAGCTTCTTCTCCTACAACGCCGAGTTTTTTCAGCGTAATAGCACCTTTATGTGTGCTGTTTTTGGGGTAAACAACCACATCATACAACCACTGCTTCTGAGCGTTTGCATCTTCTGTCACACGCGTCATAGGAATAGAAACCAAGAACGGTTCTACCGGTTCAGTAACTGTAGCCGGTTTGCCGGTTTCAATCACAAGATAAAGGCCAACAGGGAGATCCGTGAACTGCACCATGCCGTTCTTGTCTGTTTTTTTCTCCACGCCGACTTTATCAGCACCTTCAATTTGTTTGTTATATTCTTCTTTTACTTTGCCATCTACCATGTAGTCAGATGCTTCCGGTGCTTTTTCATTTGTTTTACCGTTATAATATTCTTGCAATTCGGTTGCATTTTTTACCTGATAAATAGTAAATCCAACATCTTCTGCGGGTTCCGTGCCATCAGGAATATTCTGCTTTTCACCTGTACCATTTTCGCTTACAATATCCTTGTCGTGCAGATACTTATAAATGGTAATCGAGCCTTTCTTATCGGGATCAATTACACTGTCTGTTGTCTTCGTTGTTTCTGGCAATGCGGGTGCATCCGCTGCCATTGCTGGCATGGCGCACAGGCTGAGGGCCAGGGCGGCGCTCAACAGGCCTGTGAGAAAACGTTTTGCTTTTTTCATTTCAGTACCTCTTCTCTTAAAAAAAGTCATCATCGGATGGGCGGCAAAGCCGCCCGGCTTAAGGGTTCTGCATCAGCACGGCGTGCAGTGCGGGGCGCTGCAGCGGGGAAACGCTGCCGCGCCGCCCGCACTGTGCCGTAAAGAAAAAAGGGAGGGAAAACCGGGCCGCTTGCCCACTTGGCTTAAGGTGCATCTGAAAACAAAGGAAATAACGGATATTTCGCAGCCACAAGCAGGATGTAAGGCAAAGAGCCACCGGAATCCTTTCCGGATCCCAAGGCTTTTTAAGCCTTAGCGCAAAATCCGGCTGCGCTTATAGAAACAGGCGATATTTTCAGCTTTTCAGTTATACCCCGGCTTATGGCTGCGCCCTGCCGTAAACGGGCGCGCACTGGCGGGCAGGCCCTGTACCCTGGGGGTTGCTGGGTTTCCGGGGGATGGTTAATGTCGCCGGCCCCCTTTCCTGTTGTAGCGGAATGTGAATATCAACAGCCCTGCCACCGCCAGCGGCATGCCGATCAGCAGCCACAGGCTTGGCGCGTCTGCACCCGTGTGGGGCAGCTCAGGCGTTTTACGGTTCAGAACGGTAAGGGTCAGGGTGTAGGTGTTATTGGCGCCCGGCTTAAACTTGTTTTCGTCCTCAATTGCCAGTCCATCAATATAACACTTGCCGCCTTGGGTAAATTTGATCACAATTGGCTGTGCCAACAGGTTGTACCCCGGATGTGCCCTGGTTTCCGTCAGGCGGTATGTACCGGGTTCCAGATTTGTGAACGGGTTCGGGGTTATTTTGCCGTTGTCGTTCGTTGTACCGGTATAGGTAGTATCTACCTGCGTTTTTCCTTCGGTTGTTTCGACCAGCTTTTCCAGCTTGAACTCAACACCACTCAAGAGCACGTCATTGCTATTTTCGTCTTTTTCCGCGTCCTTCTTGATGATATCCAGTACAAACGTCGGGTTCTGCAGCGTGTTGGTCAGCACAATCTTGCCGCTGCCGCCGGTGATGGTTCCATCGGTGGTTTCTGTGGCTGGCGTTGTAGTTGCGCCGGTTTCGCTGTTCGTTTCGCTGTTTGCTGTGGCTGTATTGCCTGTTGAGCTGCCCGCGCTGTCCGCTTCGCTTTTTGGTGTTGCTTCAGCCGTTACCGTTACAACATACGTATTGCCTTTAATCGTAATGGTTCCGTCTGCCGCGGTAAAGTTGTCTTCATCGTCCACCGTACCTTCCACAATGCGGTATTGGTAGTTCGTGTTGGTTTCGCCAACCTGGTACTGATCCAAACCACTAAAGGTATACTTCCAGCCGTAATCTTTGGGGATAATGGTAACATAGTTTAGGCTTTCCGCGGTCGGGTAGTTTACCGGTTTCCAGTCTTTATCGTTTATGCTGGTTGCCAAGCGGCGCTGGAGCTGGATGTAGATTTGTTCCGGCCGGTTCGCAGTGCTAAGATTTTCCGTACCTTCCCAGAGCTTGTTGAACTCAATGTTGATCAGTGTGCGCTGGGTGTTGGTAAAGATTGCGGTAATTGGGGAGGTGCCTGCCTCCTTAATCTCGCCTTCCACCATGGTGTTGTCGATCACATGGGCGTATTGACCATCCGGAACGGTTACGCTTTGCAGTTTGGCACCATCGGTGCTTCCGATTTCCTGGATGGTATAGCGGGTGCCAACGGGGATGCCGGTGATGGTTCCGGTGTTTTCGCCATTAATCGTAACGGTTTTTTCGATGGGCTTTTCTTCCAGACCAGCACCGCCAACATCATTAAAGGTAACTTTGAAGGTGTAGGTTCCGGTCAATTTTTCGCCCTCTGCGGCCTGCTTTTTGATTGTCAGCCCGCCGGTTTTGACGGTGTTGACGTATTCTACCTTTAGCTTTGTCAGCGTGGAGCTATTTTCGTCCGGGTCATTATAGGAGCGGAAGACGATGGTGTTGGCGGAGGGTTTGTTTCCGTCATACTTGTTCTGCTCTTCTGCTTCCCTTTTTTCCGTTCGGCCATCATTGGGGCCGCTTCCCGTCTGCCCGTCTAACGAAGGTATTGTACTAGGAAGAGTTACGCTGTCACCTCCGCTCATCGAAGTAACCTTCTGCCCGTTCTCGTACACGGTCCATGTGGTGTCGTACAGGTTTTTGTTCAGTTCCTCATTGAGCGAAATGTAGCTGCCGCGGCGGAACTGGTCGCTGAAGGTAACGGTTTCTCCAGCTTCCAGAACAAAGCGTCCGTCCTCGTCCACCAACTGGGTGTCTGTGTCCTCGGTGGAGGTGTACTGTGCGTATTTGGCGTTTTCCAAATTACCGCTTTTGGCGGAGCCGTAATCCGGGATTTTCTCCTGATCGGTTGTAAAGCCGGTCATCTTACTTGGCACCGCTTTGGGAATGAAGGTAAAGTTCCTGAAATAGATGTTGCGGCTATAGTTATCGCCCACGCGGATGGTTGTAACATTGCCGCTAAATTTGCCCTTCTCTTTCATCTTGTGCAGGTCCAGCTTTACGGTGACCCATTGGTCTGGCTTCACTTCGACCGAGCCATACGTTGCGCCGTTAATGCCTGATGTGTCAAGGCTGCCTTTTTGGACGGCGGGGTTCTGATTATCCAGCAGTTCCAGATACAGGTTGTTGAGGGAAAGGTCACCTCCACCACCATCATTTGAACCAACGTAAACCTGGAACGTAAGGAAGCGCATGTTTTCGATATTGATGGGGTTTCCCAGCGTCAGGATGCCACGACGTTTCTCACGCGCTACACTTTGCGTATCCGTATAGCGTGCGTACCAGTGAAGGACCTGTTCGGTATTTTGCCCGGTATCTTGCCCGGGATCTTGCCCGGAATCCGGCTTGGGATCTGGCCAGGGGTTTTTAACCAACTCGAAAATGTAGTCATCTTTCTTTCCTGGGGTTGCGGGTTCAATCATGTTACCAGTCGCAGTCAAATTCACCACTTCGGTATCGCTTGGATCCGGTTCAGCGGCATCTGTTTTTCCATAATGGGTTGCCTGGTTCTGGATAGTGAAGTTGAAGATTTTCTGTTTTTCAAAGCATTCTTTGAATTTCTGATCAGTAACGTTGGTCAGATCGACCTTTTTTTGAACCTGCAGCTCGTTATTATCCGGGAAGTTGAACGCCACCGCCATGTTGGACTCCCACATACCGCGTTCCATATAGTACATGGTAAGGGTGTGCTTTTGGCCTTTGTCGAATGTAAGAGTAGTGCCTTGCGCGCAGAAATTGATGTCCTCGCCCTTATATTTTACGGCCTTGACAGGATTTCCATCTTTATCACTATCTAACGTTCCGTTTTTTTTGACCTTACTGACATAGGCTGTTACACTATTCTTTCCATCCCTTGTCTCGCTAAATTCCAGCAGGCCGGAAACCTCACCATGAGCGCCGCCAACGTCAAGCGCCAGCTGGCCATCAATGAATACCCAAACGTCATCGTCACCGGAGAAGAAGAACTTGATATTGGTTTTTACCTTTTCTCCATTTGTCTTTTCTGTTTCCACCATGCCGTCATCCGTCAGGGTAAAATCCATCTGCAGCTTGGTGCCAAAACCGTAATTGTAGGTAGAAGCCACACCAGGGTCTGCTGTTTCATTGAACGGGAAGTAGCCATAAGGGTCTTTCGAGCCCTGTGACGCACTCACATTCTTTGAAGACTCTCTGTTATCGGTCCTTTGGAGAAAATATTTTGAATCCGAATTTTGTCCCGAATCTTGTTTTAGATACAAGGTTGTATCCTTGCTGTCAAAGCACCAATAATCAACGTCCTGCTCATTATCAAAAAGACTTTTCACTTTAGTAAATGGGAACTTTACATTCTCATACACTTCACCAAGCTTTGCATTTTTACTATTCTCTCCTAAGAGGAAGTCTTTGTTAAAGTGCGGTTCTACTGTTGCTTTTTCTGTTCCGTTTAACAACGGTGCTCCATCTGCGTTACCGGTGGATGTTTTATCCGCAACCAAGCCTTGATAGGCATAGTATGTATGGTCACTTCCACTGCTATAATCCTCGTTACGCTGAGAGTTATTGATTGCCATAAAACGATTAAAGTTGCTGTACCCAAACAAATTTAATGTATCTGCAATCTGGCTAAATTCATGTCCATTATCAGGCTGGAAATGTCCGGTATAAAGCGGGTATGGGGCCTTTGCAGCCTGATAATAATCGCTCAGCGCCTGATCAAATTCACGGAAGGTTACCCAGGTGCGGTGACTTGCATCAGTATATTTACCGTATTTATCACGGTTCTTGCCATTCAACTCGTAATCTGTATAATAGTCATACAGCGTACTGGTAACATATTTTGTGTTTGCTTCTTCCGTAAAAGGAACGGATGCAATATCTACTACTTTAGTTTTAGTAGTGTCAGTAGTGTCAGTATTTTTCCACGTTTCGGCATCACGCAGGGTACCTTTTGGAGCCCAGTAGCCGCCACGAGTGGTATCTTTATATACTGCATCGTCATTCGTATCCGCATAGAAGCAATTTTTGTCATCTGTGGGAATCGGCAGCCACTCTGTACTTAGTCCATGTCTTTTTGTCTCCTCGTCACCGTCAATTTTTTCACCGGAAAAGATGATTGAACTATATCCTTGGGGAATGTCAATATAATAAAGATTTTTGTTTGTACCATCTTTTACCAGCGTGCCGCTTTCGGATTCTGCGCCGTCTCCTTTTATTCGATAATAAATGGTCTCTTTTTTGGCTTTGGGGATTGAATAGTCGCCGCCAGTATCATTCGCTCCTGTTGTTGGCAGCTTTGAGAAAGTAGCATCGTAATAGATACGGATGGCACCGGGACGCCCCCATGTTGCATCATCATTGCCATTGTACATGTAGCAATAGCATTGACCTTCGGAATACTGGAAGCGTTTCTGATTTTCTCCTTTTACTTCCTCATTATAAAAATTGTAGTATTCACTTATTCCTGTATCATCATCGCCCGCGGTAAAGCGAACAAAAGAGCAAAAATCGTTAGGAATATCAAAGGTTGCTGTGGAACCAGAAGCAATACCAGAATCCAACCCATCACTATTTAAGGATATTGGGCCACCGATCGGATTAAGTTTTCCTGTTTCTTCATCCAGTTCATAAAACCAGGCTTTAACGTTCGTTAGTGTTTCCCTGGTTTTATTTTCAAAGGCCATCTTTTCGCCAGCGAAGAGCTTATGGCCAACCGTATAGGTAGTCCAGTCATCTCGATTCCAGCCATCCCCCTTATTCTTATTTCCGTCATAGTAGTTGCCGCCGATATAATGATCTCCTGAATTGAACGTCATCCACGGTGGATTATTATTATTATCTACTTGAGCAATTACTACTTTGTATGCAGGATTTTCGTCTGCAATTGCATCTCCATTATATCCGCGAAATTCAAGTCCATTCAACCCTCCATATTGATAGTGTTTTTGATGATCCAGGACCACAGAATAAATTTTTCTTTGATCCTTCGTTTCGCCAACTTCCAGCATATCAAGAAAATATTTGTGATAGGTATTTGAATCTTTTCCATCAACGGCATATATTTTTACCTTTGTATAATCTTTCCACTTGGTAGGCACTGCAAAATAGAGCGTGTAAGTATCCGGCACTCCCCCCTCACTAGCTGCCTGCACGTTATCCACGCTTTTTGCGGCGTACATCTTCTGCGGCTGTTCGGTCGGTTCCGGGGTGGCGGTGGGGGTCACGGTCGGCACAGGGGTGGCCGTTGCGGTGGCTGCCGGTTCCGGGGTCGGGGTAGGTTCTGCCGTGGGCTCCGGCGTTTCGGTCGGGGCGGGCTGCTCCGGCTCGGCGCTTTGTTCCGGTTCCGGGGTGGCGGCATCCGGCACCGGGGTGGCGGCGTTCTGCTCCGGCGGAACGGTATCCTCCCCGGAGGCCGTTCCCTGCTCATCCTCCAGCAGCTCTACTTCGCCAGGTGCGTCGGGCAGAAGATCCTCCTCGGCGTATACAGGCAGGGCCATTGCCATAACCAGGCAAGCGGTGACAAGCAGCGCTGTCAGCCGGCGCGCCCAACCTGTTGTGTTGTTTCCTGTTCTATTCAATCTGCTCACCCGTCTTTCGCGCTGGCTTGATGGAAGCACATTGTTCCACAGGGGATCCCTGTGAAACAGTAAAAGAAGCCAGCTTCTTTTACTTGCGCAACCGTTGCCATGTTGTTTTCAAAAAAAAACCGCATCGAGTTTTCTCATTGCGCATTTACTTTTTATTGTTAAAATATAGCACCTTTACACCAGAAAGGCAATACAATCCACGTAAATTCCTGTTTTTCAGCATTTTTACTGATTGCGCTTTCCTCCGATTATACAATATGTTCAAAGCCTTTGTATAATTTATTTCTAATTTTCTTTTTGGCAGCGGTCATTTTATATACTTTGACCGCGCGTTTTATGATCCTCTGCGCACGCAGAGCGCAACTTTGCAGCAAAATTCGCCTTTTTTGTTGCGTTTCCCTGTTTTTGCGCAATTATTTGTTTCGCATGCGCCTGTTTGCGGCGGGGCCTGGCGGCTGGGTGGGCGCCTTGTGGGAGGGATGGCAGGTTTGCGGCGCACGGTTCCCGTTTTTTTGCGGCGCGATGGGTAACCGCGCCCCTGCAAACGGTTTGCGGTGTTTGCGGCGGCGGGTGTGTGTTTGGTGGGTTGCATGCCCGCCAACGGGACGCCGTTCTCCCTTTACAACGGGGTGCGGGTTTGCTGCAGATATGCCATTCGCTTTTTTGTCCCCCCTGCCCCGCCCCTGATTCCCGGTTCCCCCTTGCCGATTTCTATTTGCGCCAGCTCCTGAGGTGCATCTGAAAGCAACGAAAACAGCGGATCTTTCGCAAGCACAAAATCCGGCTGCGTTTGCTGAAACAGACGAGCTTTTTGACGTTTCAGATAGATCCCAGCTCCCAGCTTTCAATCTATCCTGTGTAAACTGCAACCCCTCACGCGCCATTCTGTGCGGCACTTACCTTATAATAAGGGGGTGCTGCCCTGTGTAAATTTGCAACTGATCTATTTGAAGCAGCTGTGAGCTGTTGCAATTTTGCACAGGGTATTGCCCGCATTCTGTGCCGAACATTCCCGAAACGTGTTGGAAAAACGCACAGGATTGCCTTGTTTCCCTATGTCGTTTACCGTTGGAAAAACGCACAGGTTCCCCCCGGAACAGTTGCAATTTTACACAGGGTATTCCCGCTCCCCTGCCCCGCCGTGACCCGCGTACCTGTTGGAAAACCACACAGGATAGGCCCGTTCCCCGTGTTGCAATTTACACAGGTTTGGCTGTTTTTGGCTTATTTGCAACTTTACGCAGGTTGCTTTCCGCACAGGAAAGTGGTGGTGGAATGCACAGGCTGCAATTGGTTGAACACACAGGTTTGCGTTGTTAAATTACACAGGCTCTACCTATTACTAATATAGAACTAAACAACTAAGCCATAATAACAACCAGAGGTAAGCCGGGAGATGGGGGAGAACGGGAAAAAATTGGTGTTGCCATTCCATCAGGTTACAGAACCCTGAAACAGCAGGACAGAAAAGCACAATAAAACCCTGTGTAACCTGCACCCGGGCTGCAACCCCCACAGGATATATGGCAAACCACAACGCGGGTGTTGCATTTTGCACAGGGTAATGGCGGTGAAACCCTGTGTAAATTTGCAATTCTTGCGCTGGATAACAGGATGTGCTATAATATCTAACATGATGTGCGTGACCACCCGGGATACAGCAACCGATACAGGAGGCCCCTGCTTATGGCGGCAAGTAAACAGAAAAAAGATGATCCGTTTGTCGTTACGTTTGAAGAACGCGGGGACCAGACCATCGTTCGCAAATCCAATGACCTTGTACAGATGACGCGCAACAACCTGACGCTGAGCCAGCAGCGCCTGATGCTGCATATTTTTTCGATGATTAAGCCGGAGGATACGGACCTGCCCTCTTATGAGCTGAGCATTTATGATTTTATCAAGATGACCGGCATGGACCCGCACAGCGGGGCGCTGTACAAGCAGGTGCGCAAAAATATTGAGGAGCTGGCCAACGCGCCCATCCAGTGGATCAAGAATAACGGAACTTCCACGGTGGAAACATTCCGCTGGATTGATAAAGTGCGCATTGATGAGGGCCGCGCGCGCATGACCATCACGCTGGATCCGGTGCTGAAACCGCACCTGGTGCAGCTGAAAACCCTGTATACCACCATGGATGTGACCTACACCATGCTGATGCGGTCCACCTATTCCATCCGCATTTACGAGCTGTGCAAGAGCTACCAGAGCCTGTACCTGAAAAAGAAAGCGGCCGGGGAACCGCTGGTATGGAACCTGAGCATGCTGTATGAACAGCTTTCGTATACGGCCAACCGATGGTCGGATTTCCGCCGCCTGGCACTGGAAAAGGCAAAGGCGGAAATTAACGAAAAGACGGATATTATTTTTAATTACGATGTGTACGAAAAAAAAGGGCAGAAGGTTCTTTCGCTGGTGGTAACGATTGACCCGGTGGATGATGCCGCCGCACAGGCCAACCTGGACAGCATCAACAGCACAGTGCGCAAAAAGAGCAAAAAGAAGGGCCGCCCCACCGTGGCGATTGAGGATTCGCTGCTGGATGACCCCAGCGTGATCACCTTTGATTATGTTTCGGCACCGGAAACAACGATCCCCTATTCCTTTGGACGCCACCGCACCGAGCTGCGGGAGGAAATTGTTGTGAAAGCGCGCATGGATCAGCTGCGCGCGGAGATTACGCCCGAAGAGCTGCACGCGGTGGAAGTGATCATTGATGTGTTGGCAGATGCCTGCTGCACCATCCAGGCAGGCGATGGCGAGCAGGACGGCGGCAACAAAACGGTGTTTGGAAAGATGAATGCCATCATCCTGGATTGCGGCGGGCTGACCAGTTGGCTGGCCGGTGTGGCACCCCGCTATGCACAGGAGATCATTCCCCGGTCGCAGACGATGCGCAGCCCGGCGCGGTACCTGAACAAGGTGCTGCGCGAGGATATGGATAACTATCGCATTTATATTTTCCGCAAGGCAAAGCCGGCAGCAGAACCCAAAGAGGAACTGTTGGAAGCGGAGTACCATGTGATGGACGAGCCGGTGCAGCAAACGATGCCGGAGCCTGAGCCGCCCAAGGTAGAGCTGATTCCCGAAACGATTGTAAAACGGCAGGATATGCGAAAAGAGTTTGCAAAGTTTGTAGATGATGGATACCTGGAAAAGACGTTGACGAGCGGCCAGCGCGGCGCTTACCACGAAATTTACCGCCACCTGGCAGCGCGGTGCGTGCCATCGCCTTCCAGCCTGCGCAATGGGCTGAAAGACGAAATGCGGCTGCATTACCTGGCCTGCATGAATGAAGTGATTGAAAAGTATGGCAGCCTGACCCCATTGATGGAAGCTATGGCGCATGAACTGGACTTTGATGTGTTTTGGGCAAAGGCCGCCAAGGACCCCAACGTGAATAACCCGATGGGGCTGTTCTACCACATTATTGAAGAACGCGCGTTGAACCCGATCGGCACCATAATGAACGACCAGGCACAACGGCAGAAGGTTGCCGCCAAGGAAAAAGGTGAAAAAGATAAGTGGCACAACGAAAGCTGGATGGATGCTTTTGAGGAAGATATCCCGGATGACAGCGAAGAGTAATTGAGATGAAGCGGAGCGGAACATCCGGGAGCGCTATAATAATAAGGTAAGCAGCGGCTGGCAGATTGCTGGCCGCTGCTTTTTTGTTGAAATGCAGCTGAGAAATGGAAATATCCGGCGTTTTTTGATTTCAGATAGACCTTGGGATAATAGGTGAGAATGAAGGTACGTGAGCGGGAATGCCTGGATGAAGTGAAGAAGGATGGGAAGGAAAAGCGGCAGAGAAAAAGCGTGAACAGCAACGAAGAGATGTCTGCATAATATTCGTCAAAATATCCGTTGACACACGCGAAGCATATGATATAATAGAAGCTATAACAGCAACGAAGAGATGCCGCACGGCATGGGGGTGGCCATTTTTGCAACCCGCGGTTAAGGCAACACCGCACAATTCCCGCCTTACGGCTTAAGCACCGCTCCGGCAGCTGCG
>OHAA01001285.1_pt1 | contig 14314 bp, 20 predicted proteins | sample 1606051 | NCBI WGS metagenome assembly OHAA01 (sample SAMEA3541493, study PRJEB24748) | human gut metagenome | biome: human gut; feature: human-associated habitat; material: faeces | place: China | collected 2012
GAAGAAATGATTGATCAGGCTACAAACTTTATTCAGCAACATTATAAGAATTTCTGCTCAGGCGCCGCTCAAGGGTTCTTCGAGGAAGCTGTGGATCAGGGCGCGGATCTCTATCTCTCGGGCGAAATCTCCGAGCCCACAGTTCATATCGCGGAGGAAACCGGCGTTCCCTATCTCTCGTGCGGCCACCACGCGACTGAACGTTTCGGCATTCAGGCGCTCGGCGCCTGGGTGGAGGAGAACTGCGGGCTGCAGGTGACGCATATCGATATCGATAATCCCGTCTGATCCAGGAAAGAAACCGGGAATAAAAAATGGGAGCCCGCTGGGGCTCCCATTTTTTCTGACTGAATCAGCGGTCTCAGGATCCGGAAGAACCGGCGTTCTGTTCAGCAGCCTTCTTTTCAGCCTCTTCCCGCTCACGCTTCTCAAGCTCAGCGATTTCTTCCTGCTCAGCTTCCATGAAGGGTTTCGGGTTCTTCTTGCCGAAGAGCTGCACGAGCCAGATGCCGGCCTGATAGAGAATCACGAGCGGCAGAGCGAGCAGCGTCTGCGAGAGCACATCCGGCGGCGTGAAAATAGCCGCGATCACGAACGCGCCCACGATGATGTAGGGGCGGGCCTTCTTCAGCGCCTCGAGCGACGCGATACCCACGTGGTTCAGCACCATGACGACGATCGGCACTTCGAACGTGAGACCAAAGGCAAAGAACATCGTGATCACAAAGCTGAAGTACGAATCGATATCCGGCGCGAAGTTGACGGACTCAGGCGAGAACTGCGCGATGAACCGGAAGACAAACCGGAACACGACGAAGTAGCAGTACATCACGCCGACAAAGAACATCGCGACCGAGGACACAAGCACCGGAAGCACGAGTTTCTTTTCCTGCCGGTAAAGCGCAGGCGCCACATAGGCCCAGGCCTGATAGAGCACCACAGGGAGCGCGATCAGGAATGAGACAAAGAGCGTCACCTTCAGCGGTACGAGGAACGGCGCCACGACGCCGGTCGACAGCAGCTTCGTTCCCGCGGGAAGCGCCACCATCAGCGGATGGGAGAGCGCGTCAAACAGCTGCTTCATGAAAGGGGAAAGGACGAGGAACACGATCACGACCGCGAGGATCGCTTTCACCATTCTGTTCCTCAGTTCGATCAGGTGCTCGACCAGAGGCTTTTCGTTCCTCGGATCATCCGGCGCCTCGATCGGCAAATTTTTATCAGAATTCTCGCTCATGGGGGAACCTGGCTAGCGGTAAATGCGGGGACGGTTGACGCGGGCCCGGGGTGCGTACTTCCGGTTATTGCCGACAAACTGGTGGCGTTCAAGCTGCAGACGCTGCTGCATCTTCTCCACCTCTTCGGCGAGTTCATCAACCGAAGGACCGGCGATATACCGCTTATCGAAAATCTTGGTGTTGGAGCTGGAGCCCGAGTCGTCCCAGGCGAAGTCGCTGCTGTCGAACTCGGTGCCGCTGTACTGCTCGGCTCCCGCGCCGGTGCTTTCGCCGACCGCGGTGGTCGGTGTGCCGGCAGACGGCGTGTCGTTGAACGAATCAATCCCCGTGGCCACCTTCGGCTTATCAGCCTCATAGGCCTTCTCGGCGTCATTCAGATTCTTCTGAGCTTCGCCCGCCACGGAATTGACATCCTTCTCAATCCCGAGCGCGGCCGAGCGAACCGACTCATTCAGATCCTCAGCGATATGCTGGGCATCGTCCTTGATTTTCTTCAGTTCGGCAAGCTCCGACTCGCGGTTGATATCGTCCTTCATCTGCTGGACGAACCGCTGGGCCTTTCCGATCCACTGACCGGCCGTCTTGGCGACGACAGGGAGCCTTTCCGGACCGAGTACCACCAGTCCGACAATGCCACAGACTACGAGTTCACTGAAACCGAAATCAAACATAAATGCCTAACCAGTCGCTGGCAAAAGTGGAATAACCCCCGGTCCAGTGCGGGCCGGGGGAGCATGTCTGAGAGACTCAGAAAGAATCAGGCCTGCTTCTTTTCTTCAGGAGCCTTTTCTTCCTTAGCGGCAGCGGGCTTCGCTGCGTCGGAGGCGACAGCAGCCTTGGCGTCAGCAGCCGGCTTCTTGTCGTCGGTGGCATCGCTCATGCCTTCCTTGAAACCCTTGATGGCGCCGCCAAGATCCTTGCCCATGTTCTTGAGCTTGCCGGTACCGAAAACGAGGACAACGATGGCGAGAACAATCAGCCAGTGCCAAATAGAGAGAGAACCCATGATTATTAGCTCCTACGCTTCCAAGGCTGAGGTCCACCCAGCACATGAATATGCAAATGAGGTACTTCCTGACCGCCGTCGCGGCCCGTGTTGATTACGATGCGAAAACCATTGCCGCAACCCTGCTCGAGAGCAAGCTTCTTGGCAAGAACTAGCATTTTACCCAAAAGTTGACCGTCTTCGGGGGAAACTTCAGCGAGAGACGTAATGTGGCGCTTGGGAATGATAAGGAAATGCACAGGCGCGGCAGGATTAATGTCGTGGAAGGCAAAAACTTCCTCATCCTCATAGATCTTCTTGCTGGGAATTTCCCCGCGGGAGATCTTGCAAAACAGGCAGTCATCATTCTGCATAAAACATCCTCCAGATTTGGATTTTAGTCTTTCGGGGCCTGGGTCTTGCGGTTCGCCTTCTCGACGAGACCGGAGACGCCCTCGCGCCGCGCGAGTTCCTGCACGACGTCCTCAGGGCGCAGCCCGTAGCAGGAAAGCACCACCATCGAGTGGAACCAGAGGTCAGCCACCTCGTAGACGAGATGCTCCTTCGCCTTCTTGCCGTCCGCGACGTCCTTCGCCGCCATGACGACTTCAGTCGCCTCTTCCCCCACTTTCTTCAGCATGCCGTCGGGAGCCTTCGAGAAAAGCTGCGCGACGTAGCTCTTCGACGGATCCGCGCCGTGGCGTGAATCAATGGTATCGGCAATCTCTTCGAGAATGCCTGTGCAGTTTTTTTCTTCCATACGATTCTCTTCTTTTCAGTGATGACCGTACATCGCGTTCGGATCGCGGAGGACCGGAGCGTTTTCCTTCCAGACGCCGTTTTCATCGAGCGTCCGGTAGAAGCAGCTCTGATGCCCGGTGTGGCACGCGGCGCCGCCGAGCTGCCGGACTTCGTAAATCACGGAGTCACCGTCACAGTCGAGCTGCACCGAGAGCAGCTCCTGAACGTTGCCGCTCTCCTCACCCTTCCGCCAGAGGCGGTTACGGGAGCGTGAGAAATACACGCCGCGGCGGGTCTTCACCGCTTCGAGCAGCGCCTCGCGGTTTGCCCAGGCGAGCATCAGCACGCGGCCGCTCTCTGAATCCTGCGCCACCACGGGCACGAGCCCGCGGCTGTCAAACTTCACATCTTCAATCCAGGCGTCCGTCATGCCGCAGCCTCCGCGCCGAGCCTCATGCAGATACCCTGAGACGCCATGAAGCGCTTCGCCTCTTCAATCGTGTACTCACCGAAGTGGAAGATCGACGCGGCGAGCACCGCGTCCGCGTGCCCCTTCAGCACGGCGTCCGCGAGATGCTGCAGGTTCCCGGCGCCGCCTGAGGCAATCACCGGAATATTCACAGCATCGCTCACCGCGCGCGTGAGTTCCAGATCGAAGCCTTCCTTCGTGCCGTCCGCGTTCATGCTGGTGAGAAGAATCTCACCGGCACCGAGCCGCTCCACCTCTTTCGCCCACTCGACCGCGTCGCGCCCCGTGGGCTTCCGGCCGCCGTGCGTGAACACTTCCCAGCCTTCGCCCGACGCGTTCTTTCTCGCGTCGATCGCGGCCACGATGCACTGGCTGCCGTAGAGCGCCGCTGAGTCTCCGATCAGATCGGGATTCAGCACGCCTGCCGTGTTGATGGACACCTTATCAGCGCCCGAATTCAGCAGCCGGCGGATATCCGACACCTGACGCACACCGCCGCCCACCGTGAGCGGAATGAACACCTGGGAGGCCACCGCTTCAATCACCGAGAGGATGATGTCGCGGTTATCGGAACTCGCCGTGATGTCGAGGAACGTCAGCTCATCAGCCCCCTCACGGTCATAGCGCCGGGCAATTTCCACCGGATCCCCGGCATCCCGGAGGTCAACGAAATTCGTGCCCTTCACCACGCGTCCGGCAGTGACGTCAAGGCAGGGGATGATCCGCTTAGCTAGCATGAAAAACCTCTTTTCAAAAGGGTTGACGCTTTTCTCAAAGCTCGTCGTCGTCCCGGATCGGGCCGCCGCCCGTGACGTACTCAAACGCCTCACGGAAGTCGAGCGTGCCTTCGTAGAGCGCCTTGCCGAGAATGACACCGGAGACGCCGTCAGACTCCACCTGCATGAGGGAGACGATGTCATCGATGTTCTTCACGCCGCCTGAGGCGATCACCGGAATCGGGGTCGCCTGCGCGAGGCGGCTCGTCGCCTCGACATTCACTCCGCAGAGCATGCCGTCACGGGAAATATCCGTGTAGAGGAACGCCGCCGGGTCATGCGCCGCGAACTTCTTCGCAATATCGAGCACGTCGATCCGGGAGGTCTTCTCCCAGCCATCCGTCGCGATCTTGCCGTTCCGGGCGTCGAGCGACACGATGATCGCGCCGGGGAACGCGTCGCAGGCGTTCGCGAGGAACCCCGGCTGCTTGATCGCGGCCGTGCCGATCACCGCGTAGGCGAGACCCGCGTCCATGTAGGACTCAATCGTATCGAGATCGCGGAGTCCGCCTCCGAGGTCAATCTCCATCACGCCGCTGAAGTCACGGATGATGTCGGAAATCACGCCGTGATTCACCGAGCGGCCGCAGCGGGCGCCGTCAAGATCCACCACGTGGAGACGGCGCGCACCGAGCTCTGCCCAGTGCCGGGCCATGTCCCGGGGGTCTTTGGAGTAGACCGTAATGTTCTTATCGAGATCCCCCTGGACCAGACGCACGCAGGCGCCGTCCTTGATGTCAATGGCAGGGATGAGATCAAGCATCTTGTGAACCTCTTGGAATCAGTCTTGATAAATGAGATTGAGTGTAGGAATCAGGGATTCCAGTGGATAAAGTTCGCATAGAGCTTCAGGCCGTCGGCCGCGCTCTTTTCCGGATGGAACTGCGTTGCGAAAATATTGTCCCGGGCGACCGCGCTGGTGTAGGGAAGCCCGTAGCTCGTCATGCCGGCAACGATGCTCATGTCTTCAGGCGCGGCGAAGTAGCTGTGCACGAGGTAGAACCAGGCGCCGTTTTCGACACCAGCCCAGACCGGGTGCGGCTGCGTCTGATACACCCGGTTCCAGCCCATCTCGGGGACCTTCAGCCGGGAGCCGTCAGCGGTGCGCATGGCACTCGCGGGGAACCGGATCACGCGGCCGCGGAAGAAACCGAAGCCCTTCGCGTCTCCTTCCTCGCTTTCCTCAAAAAGCATCTGCAGACCAATGCAGACCGCAAAGACTGGCTTATTCACGAGCGCGTCGCGCACCACGTCCGCGAGCCCCGAGTCAAGCAGATGATGCATGCAGTCTGCCATAGCGCCCTGGCCCGGCAGCACAATGCGGTCAGCCGCCCGGACAGCGGCCGGGTCAGAGGAAACAGCAACCGAGGCGTCGCTTCCCGCGACCGCTTCGAGCGCCTTGGAAACGGAGCGGAGATTCCCGCTGCCGTAGTCAACGACGACGACCTTCTTCATAACGTTCCTTTCGTAGACGGAATCACGCCCGACATGCGCGGATCAGGCTCAAGCGCCATGCAGAGCGCTCGTCCGAAGGCCTTGAAGATCGTCTCGGCCTGATGGTGGGCATTGATACCGCGCAGGTTATCGATATGAAGCGTGACCTGCGCGTGGTTCACAAAGCCCTGGAAGAATTCGCGGATGAGCTGCGTATCGAGCTCTCCGATCATCGGGGCCGTGAACGGGGCTTCAAACACGAGCCCGGGCCGGCCCGAGAGATCGATCACGACGCGTGACAGCGCCTCATCGAGCGGCACATAGGCAAAGCCGTAGCGGCGGATGCCGCGCTTATCGCCTAACGCCTGAAGAAGCGCCTGGCCAAGCGTAATGCCGATATCCTCAACCGTATGATGCCCGTCGACCTGCAGATCGCCCTTCGCGCTGATGGTGAGATCCACCAGCCCGTGACGGGCGATCTGATCGAGCATGTGATCCAGGAACCCGATTCCCGTATCAATCTCGGAGCGGCCCGTGCCGTCGAGATTGATGCGGACGTCAATCGCGGTCTCCTGCGTCTTGCGGCTCACTTCCGCGGTCCGTAGTGACTGCATAAGCGCCACCTCCTGGCGGTTATTTCAGACGTTCAGAAGTTACTTCTTCAGCCGGTAGTCGGCGCTGGTCGCGTGAGCGATCAGGTGTTCGCCGCGGGCAAGCACATCAGCGACCGGGGCAAGCGCCTGCGCGCCGGCTTCGGACACGTGGATGATGCTCGTGCGCTTCAGGAAGTCATAGACACCGAGCGGCGAGGAGAAGCGGGCCGTGCGGGAGGTCGGAAGCACGTGGTTCGGACCGGCGCAGTAGTCACCGAGCGCCTCAACAGACCAGCGGCCCATGAAGATCGCGCCGGCGTGGCGGAGATGATCCACCCACTGCTCGGGGTTCTCAGTCGAAATCTCAAGGTGCTCAGGCGAAATCGTATCGGCCACCTTGCAGGCCTCGAGCAGATCGCGCGTCACGATGATGGCGCCGCGGTTCGCGAGGCTCTTCTCGATGATCGCCTTGCGGGGCATCGTCGGAAGGAGCTTTTCGATCGACTTCTGAACTTCAGCGGCAAAGGCCGCGTCAGGCGTCAGCAGAATGGCCTGCGCAAGCTCATCATGCTCGGCCTGCGAGAAGAGGTCCATCGCGATCCAGTCAGCCGGCGTCTTGCCGTCGCAGATCACGAGAATTTCGGAGGGGCCGGCGATCATATCGATGCCGACGCGGCCGAAGACATAGCGCTTCGCGGCCGCCACATAGGCGTTGCCCGGGCCGACGATCTTATCGACCGGATCCAGGGTCTTCGTGCCATAGGCGAGAGCGGCAACGGCCTGAGCGCCGCCGATCGTGAAGGCGCGGGAGACACCCGCGAGAGCCGCCGCCGCGAGCACGAGCTGGTTACGCTCACCGCCCGGGGTCGGGAACACCATCTCAATTCTCGGGACGCCCGCCACGTGAGCCGGCATCGCGTTCATCAGTACGGAGGACGGGTAAGCGGCCTTGCCGCCCGGCACGTAGAGACCGACCGAGTCGATCGCCGTGATGCGCTGGCCGAGCACGCTGCCATAGGAGTCGGTGATGGTCCAGCCCTTCTCAAGCTGGTGCTCGTGGAACTCACGGATACGCTTCGCCGCGGTCTCAAGCGCCTGCTTCTGGTCCGCGGGCAGCGTTTCGAGAGCCTGCAGCATCTCCTCACGCGTAACGATGGCGTCTTCCATCGTCTTCAGATTCAGATGATCGAAGCGGTTCGTATATTCAATCACGGCTTCATCACCGCGGGCCGCGACGTCCTGCACGATCGCTTCCGCGCGCCGCGTAATTTCCGGGTCAACCGAAGCGTCCCGGGCCACGAGCTTCTCAAACTGAGGCTCAAAATCCTGATCAAGGGTGGATAACTGTTTAATCATTTTTATTGCTTGCCTTTCTGATGTTCTCGATAATCGGGCTCAGCTCAACACGCTTAAGCCCCATTGAAATCTGATTGACAATCAGGCGCGAGCTGATCGGGGCGATCTGCCGCACTTCTCTCATATTATTCGCTTTCAGGGTGGCGCCTGTAGCCACAATATCGACAATCGCGTCGGCAAGTCCTGCGATCGGCGCGAGCTCCATCGATCCGTAGAGCTTGATCAGATCGACATGCACACCCTGCTGTGCGAAATAATCTCTTGCCCACTTCATGAACTTTGTGGCGATGCGGATGCGTCCGCCGCGTCTCACGAGTCCGTCGTAGTCGAGGCCGTTCGGCGCCGCGACACTCATCCGGCACTTCGCGATCTGCAGATCCACCGGAATGAAAAGGCCGTTGCCGCCGTGCTCATAAAGCGTATCCCAGCCGCAGACACCGATGTCGGCGGCTCCGTACTGCACATAGGTCGGAACATCGGTCGCGCGGATCACGACGATGCGAAGATCATCGCGGTTCGTCGCAATCATGAGCTTGCGGCTCTTTTCGGGATCCTCAACCGGGTAAATCCCAGCCGCGGCGAGGAAGGGAAGCGTTTCCTGATAAATCCGCCCTTTGGCGAGGGCCATGGTGATCATTCTGAGAATCTCCTGATATCCGCGCCGAGGGCCTGAAGCTTCAGCTCCATGCGGTCGTAGCCGCGGTCAAGGTGATAAATACGGTCGACGATCGATTCGCCTTCGGCGGCAAGCGCGGCGATCACAAGCGACGCTGAGGCCCGAAGGTCAGTCGCCATGAGGCGCGCGCCCTGCAGCTGCTCCACGCCGCGCACCACCGCGGTGTGCCCTTCCACCTGGATATCGGCACCGAGTCTCTGGAGCTCAGGCACATGCATGAAGCGGTTTTCAAAAATCGTCTCGGTAATCTGAGCCGTGCCATCCGCCACGCAGTCAAGCGCCATGATCTGGGCCTGCATATCGGTGGGGAAGCCGGGGTGCGGCTCCGTGCGGATCGACACCGACTTCGGGCGGCTGTTCATCGTTACATGGATCCAGTCCGGACCCGTTTCAATCTCAGCCCCCGCCTCGCGGATCTTGTCGATCACAACGGAAAGCGTGTCAGGAGCGACATTGGTGAGCGTCACATCACCCTTCGTCGCGGCTGCGGCCGCCATGAAGGTGCCCGCCTCAATGCGGTCGGGGATCACGGAGTGTTCCGCGCCGTGAAGCGAATCGCAGCCGTCAATCACAATGGTCGACGTGCCGTCACCCTCAATCTTCGCGCCCATCGCGCGCAGGCAGTTCGCGAGATCCACCACTTCAGGCTCACGCGCGGCGTTTTCAATCACCGTGCGGCCTTCGGCGAGGACTGCCGCCATCATGATGTTTTCGGTTCCGGTGACCGTCACCATATCGGTCACGATCTTCGTCCCCTGCAGCCGGCCGCTCTTCAGATCCACGAATCCGTGATCAATCTGCACGTCGGCTCCCATCTTGAGGAGCGCCTGAATGTGCTGATCGACCGGACGGGCGCCGATCGTGCAGCCGCCGGGGAGCGACACCCGGGCCGAGCCGAACCGCGTGGCGAGCGGGCAGAGCACGAGAATCGATGCCCGCATGGTTTTCACGAGCTCATAAGGGGCGACGGTGCTCGTCACATTCGCGGCGCACAGCCGGACGGTTTCCCCGTCCTGATGGCAGGTGACGCCCATGCCTTCGAGCAGGCTCAGCATCGTCTTCACGTCCGCGAGATGCGGCACGTTATGCAGCACCAGCTCGTCCGCCGTCAGAAGGCTTGCGGCCAAGATGGGGAGTACTGCGTTTTTGGCTCCGGAGATCCTGACAGATCCGGAGAGGCGATTGCCGCCGATAATCCTGAGCTTTTCCATAGAAAAAAATTTGACCAGCTGAAAAATAAAAAACGGAAACCGCCCTTATTGCTTGGGGCAGTTTCCGTAAATCATAACCCGGGACGGACCTCAGCCGGGATCAAGCGGGATCCCGTGTGCTTCCGGGAGCGTCCGATCCCAGTATATCCGTGACACCGTACAGCAGACAGAGATCGCGAAGACCGGATGGCATATTGCGGATCTCAAAGGCGACATGGCCTTTCTCGCAGAGCCGCTTCCATCGCAGCAGCGCCGCGACGGCAGAGGAGTCCGCGTGCGAAATCCCCTCAAAATCAAAGACCCCGTCACCTTCTGACACGGCCTTCGCTCCGAGATTCATGACCTCGGGAGCGTTATTCATCGTGATCTCAGAGCCTGGAATCTTCATTTCCGCCTCTTACTTCTTCGCCTTCTGGTTGAGGGACGAAGTCTTGTCGTTCATGGAGCGGATCAGGGCAGGAATGCCGCCGTTCGCGAGAACACCCGCGAACTGGGAGTGATAGTTCTGCACCATCCAGACACCACCGACATTCACGTCGATGATCTTCCAGGTGTTGCCCTCGCGCTGCATGCGGTACTCAACCGAAATCGGCTTATCGGTCTTCGAAACCATGCGGGTCTGAATGATCGGCGTGGAGGAAGCGGCGGCGCGGCTCGGCACGAGCTCAGCCTTGTAGTCCTTCACGGAGCTGAAAGCACCCGAGTAGACGCGCGTCAGCAGGCTGCGGAATCCATCCTGCAGCTGCTGGCGCTGGGAGGCGGTGGCCTGACGCCACTGGGGGCCGACGGCCGTGCGGGTCATCTTCGCGAAGTCGACAACCGGCATAATGCGGTTATTCACGAAGGTGTGAACCTTCGTCGGATCCGCCTTCACGAGCGCCGGATCCTTGCGGATGTCATTCAGCGTGTCGTTCATCAGCTCGACGATCCAGGCAGACGGATCCTTGTCAGTCGCGGACGCGGCAAACGCGGCGGGCGACAGCATAGCGGCGGCGCCGAGCGCGGCGCCGGCAATAAAACTACGACGGGTCAGCATTTTTAATTCTTTTCCTTATTCAAAATTCAGTCAGTTTTGTTTCGCCGCGGGAGCGGGGGCCGCTGCGGCAGGAGCCGGTTCGGCAGCTTTCGCCTGAGTCTTCGCGGAAGCCGCGGGTTCATCAGGCGCCGGGCTGTCACCCGGATCCTCGAGGAACGTATTATCGGGCGGCACGCCGTCGTTCACGAGCGTCGCGCGGTACTGCAGGTAACCGTTACGCATCTGGGCGTACGGGTCAATCGCGGAGTCAATCGCCTCATCGAGGTCAAGGAGCCTTGTCCTCGTGTCGAGCATATCAACGCCCCAGATTGTCCAGCCGACCCAGTCAGGATCGATCCAGCTCTGAATCGACGTTACATAGTTCCCGCCGAGCCCCACCGTATCGCGGACAGTGGAAGGACCGAGGAACGGCAGCACGAGGTACGGACCGTTCCCGACACCCCAGGTACCGAGCGTCTGGCCGAAGTCCTCTGAGTGCGGCGTGAGATCTCCCATGCTCGCGACGTCAAAACAGCCGAAGACGCCGAACGTCGAATTCACAATAAAGCGCATGAAAGACACGAAGGCGCCGTTCCCCTTCCCCTGCAGCACGTTATTCACGGCGTTCCGGGGTTCGGTGAGGTTATCCATCATGTTGCTCACGCAGGTACGCACGGGCTTCGGTGTCACCGCCTTGTAGCCCTTTGCCACCGGACGGAACACATAGTGATCCACCGTGGTGTTGAAGGCGTACGTCTGGCGGTTCATCGTCTCCCACGGGTCCGCTTTGTTTTCTCCCGAATTCGGCGGAACGCTTGCGCATCCCGCGAGCATCGCCGCGGCAAGCGACGCAATCAGAGCTGTTCTCTTCATCGTTCGCATCTTATTCCGCCTTTTCCGGCGCCGTTCCCTTCTTTTCAGCAGTGTTGAAAAGGAACTGGCTCACCAGATTCTCCAGCACAATGGCGGACTGCGTCTGTTCGATGCGGCCGCCATTCTTCAGGTTGGCGTCATCGCTGCCAGCCTCAAGACCAATATACTTTTCGCCAAGCAGCCCGGCCGTCAGGATGCGTGCCTGGCTGTCCGCCGGGAACTGGTACTGGCTGTAAATATCCAGCGTCACCACGGCCTGGAAGGTCTTCGGATCAAGCTCGATCGACTTCACGCGTCCCACGGTGACCCCCGCGCTGCTCACCGCCGCACGGGGCTTCAGGCCGCCGGCGTTCGCGAAGACCGCGGTGACTTCATAGGTCTTCTGCCCGATATTCAGCGACAGCATGTTGCCGGCCTTCAGAGCCATAAAGAGAAGCGCGACCACTCCGAGGATCACGAATAAGCCGACGAGAAAATCCGTTTTTTTCTGTTCCATTTTTTTATACCGTTTCTCTTTATGAAGCGAACATCATCGCCGTCATAATGAAATCAAATGCGAGGATGAGGAGCGAGGAAACAACCACCGTACGGGTAGTCGCCCGCGAGACTCCCTCCGGCGTGGCGCGCGAGGTGTAGCCCTGGAAGAGCGCCACCAGACCCACGATCATGCCGAAAACAATGCTCTTGATGACGCCGTTGCCGATATCAGAGAAGACATCGACCGAGGCCTGTATATGAGACCAGTACGCGCCGCTGTCAGACCCGATCAGCCACACGCCGACCACGTAGCCGCCGATAATGCCGACCGCGTTGAAGATCATCGTGAGGATCGGAAGCGAAATCATCGTGGCGGCGAACCGCGGCGCGATCACGCGCTGCATCGGGTCAACGCCCATCATCTCCATGGCGGAAAGCTGCTCGCCGGACCGCATGAGCCCGATCTCCGCGGTGAGCGATGTGCCGGCACGTCCGGCAAAAAGAAGCGCTGTCACCACGGGGCCGAGCTCGCGGATCAGCGCGAGCGCGACAAGAACGCCGAGCGCCTCTTCGCTGCCGTAAGTGACGAGAATGTCATAGCCCTGAAGCCCCAGCACCGCGCCGATGAAGAAACCCGACACCGCGATAATGAGCAGCGAGTGGTTCCCGAGGAACATCATCTGCTGCACGACAATCGAGAAACGCTTCAGGCTCGCTGGGAACTTCCGGATCACCTGCCAGGAGAAGCGCCCGAAGCGTCCCGTGTGGACAATCTGATTCAGGACCCAGGCACCCACCGCGCTGATCTGCTCTGTCAGCCAATTCATCGCGTCACCCCCAGATCCTCAGCAAGGGGCGGCGCCGGATAGTGGAACGCCACCGGACCGTCAGGCAGGCCGCCGAGGAACTGACGGACGTACGGATCGTCCGACTTCATCAGTTCATCCGGCGTCCCCTGAGCCGCAACCTTCTTATTGGAAATCATATAAACGTAATCAGCGATCTCAAACGTGGTCTTCACGTCATGCGTCACAACGACGCTCGTCGCGTGAAGGGCCGAGTTGAGATTCTTGATAAGCCTTGCCGTGACACCCATCGAAATCGGGTCAAGACCGGTGAAAGGCTCGTCATAAAGGAGCAGCTCCGGGTCGAGCGCGATCGTGCGGGCGAGCGCCACGCGGCGCGCCATGCCGCCTGACACCTCGGACGGCATCAGGTGAGCCGCTCCTCGGAGTCCGACCGTATTGAGTTTCAGGAGCACGAGATCGCGGATCGCCTCTTCGTCGAGCGACGTCTGCTCGCGCATCGGGAACGCCACGTTCTCGAACACGGAGAGATCCGTGAAGAGCGCTCCGAACTGAAAGAGCATACCCATGCGGCGGCGAAGCCCGAAGAGCTTCTCCCGGCTCAGCGCGTGGACATCTTCGCCCGCCATATAAATATGACCGCTCCAGGGCTTCAGGAGTCCGCCGATCAGCTTCAGAATCGTGGTTTTGCCCATGCCTGAACCGCCCATCACCGCAACGACCTGTCCCTTCCCGAAGGAGAGTGACACATCGTCCAGGATCATGCGGGATCCGAACCCGAAGGTCATATGATCAATTTTGAGAAATTCTTGCATCAGCCTTCTGTCCAGCGGCCCAGGGCCGCCCGAACCTTATTATTGTTTCTGCCTGAACGATCGTTCAGGTATAGCTTGTGAGGATTATCGCACAGAAAAGCAGGCTTCTCAGGACTGTAAATGCCGGATTTGGGGGTCTTTTAATTCCCGGCGCGCTCTGACAGGCTCACAGGAAGCCATCTCACCGGACGGGCAAGACCGAGCGCTTTCAGTTCCGGGGAATCGGCCGGCACCACCGGGAAGTCATTGATAAGGTTATCGGGCGGCATCACGGCGCGCTTTGTTTTGAAGTCGATATGCGCCCACTCGGTCGCGGCGCGCGTGAGCACGGTGCGGCCGCGGACAACCGCGTAGCGGCGGAGGCAGATCGGCCCCGCCGTTTCCTGAAGCCACGTGTAAACCGAGAGGTGATCCCCGAGAAGCGCCGGGCGGAGGTATTCAATCCAGTGCTCGCGCGCGACCCACACATGCTGCTCCGCCATATAGCGTTCCTGCGGCCAGCCCAGCGCCGCCGAGTGTTCGATCGCCACTTCTTCCATCCACCGCAGATACTCGCGGTTATTCACGTGACCAAGGATATCGATCGAAGCCTCCGTGACCACGATCTTCTTCTCATAAATTGCGATTGCCATCTGCCTTGATTCCTTCCCGCCGCGGCCGTCCCCGGCCCCGCGCTGCTCTTTTTCTTTCTTCACTCACCGGAAGCGAGTCAACAAACGGCGCCGATCCGATCGGCCACCCGCGTCTTGTCTTCCACTCCGCTTCCTCGCCGAACGGCTGAAGAGACTCCATATTAAAGAGTTCCCGGTAAGCCCTGCACGCCGCGTCACGCAGTGAGCGGGATTCATC
>OHAA01001286.1_pt1 | contig 14312 bp, 10 predicted proteins | sample 1606051 | NCBI WGS metagenome assembly OHAA01 (sample SAMEA3541493, study PRJEB24748) | human gut metagenome | biome: human gut; feature: human-associated habitat; material: faeces | place: China | collected 2012
ATAAAGTTCATCAAAAAAAGGATTGTTTTTTAGATTTTGTTAATTGTTTATTTCAAGCATCGTCGCCAGCAGATTGTCATAATCTCGTTATCGGCTACGATTTCTCGGGAGAAATATAAAACCTATAATAAGAACGATTGAGAGCAAACACTTTTCGATTCTTACCATCATCAACTATCACATCAAAGCCTCCGGAAAACGCAATGATAAATTCCTCTGCGTCTTTAATGACATGACCGCCACGACATTCTCCTCCAGGGACATCATAAATCCAATACGTTCTCTTAATTTCAAATGAAATATGATTGTTCTACTCTACAAATGAAAGGTTTCCTCTCATATCCATGAATTTTGGAAGTTTGATGATTCTACAATCTTTGATTGACATTTTATAACTCTCAGAATACGAATATAGTTATTTTATCCCTATTGTTTTCTTAAAGATTCCAACCATTAAAAATAGATACTAACAATTCAATGATGCATTGATATATGTCTCAGCCACTTTTTTATTTGTTAGTTGTGCTGCTGTATCTACTGCATTCCTTGATATCCTTTGTAATTCTGAAATAGACAGATTTCGGATTTTATCTATAACCTTTGAGAGTTTCCCTACATTTTCTGATTCACACAGAAAGCCATTCTCACCATCAATAATAACTCCATCAATTCCTTGTCCTTTTGTTGCTACAACGATACATCCCTTTGCCATAGCTTCTACATATACTAGACCGAAAGCTTCATGTGCACTGACCATTATAAAGCAATCCGACTCTTTTATTATCCTTTGTGCCTCGTCTCTTGATTTTTGTCCATGAAATGTTACCTTTGATTCCATATTCAACGCTGATACAAGTTTTTTCAGATTAAATTCTTCGAAACCACTACCAACCACATCAAAATGATAAGCCGAGGTTCCATAAGTTTGATTAAGAGCCCTTACAGTATCTTCTACTCTCTTTAACTTATAAAGACTGCCCAAAAAAGAAAAGCGAGTTACTCCATTTTCAAAAGAACGTCCAGACGATTCTATATATTTTTCCGGAATACCCGAATAACATAAAAATTCATTCTTATGGATTCCATACAAAGATTCAAACCGTTGCTTAAACGCAACCGACCTAAACCCCCAAACATCAACTGAATCCATGTATTTCTTATATTTCTCACCATAAACCGTTTTAATATTACTTCCATCACTATGAATGACCATTGTTACCTTCACTGCCGGAAACTTACTTTTAAACATATGCAGAAAATGCAATTGTGGAAGTACAAAATGACCAACTACTACATCAGGTGTAAAATCATATTTTTTCAGGTGTCTACAAACTATGTTAAAGGATTGCTCCATTACCTTGTTTGAAAATGTTCTATGAGGTATAAATTTCCGCAATGGAACAAATAAAACAGGTATTTCATCAACTACGTATTCTTGTGGAGTGTCAGGGGTATTGACATTAACGACACATCCTGTTTTTGCTTTTATCAATGAGTTGAATATTTTACCAATCCAATAATATGGTTTTGGAAACAATGAATCAAAATGTACGACACGGACATCGTATCCGATTTTCATCCATTCACGAGTGAAATAATGACAAACCGGTGTACCTCTATATTGTAGATTGCCTGTCGGATATATATTCGTTATCAACAGAATTTTCTTCATATTATAACCTTCCGTCAATAATTTCTCTTGGAAGAATACCCTTCACGTCATATATTACCCCCATTTCCTTCACTAAAGATTTTACATCAAGTGCAAGAAATTCTTTGTGAGCAACACCAAGGATGACAACATCATACTTTTCTTTCCGAGCTAACTCATTAACAATATCAATACCATATTCATGTTTAATAGATACTGGATTTGCCCATGGGTCATAAACTGTGATATTGCCAGTATATTCCTCAAGGGTGCGATAAATATCCACAATTTTGGTATTACGGATGTCTGGACAATTTTCTTTAAACGTAATACCTAAAAGAAGAATTTTGGCATTTTTCACCATAACCCCTTTCTTATTCATACACTTGATGGCCTGTTCTGCAACATATGCCCCCATACCGTCATTCAGACGGCGCGCTGCAAACATCACACGAGGAAGTACACCGTAAACCTGCGCCTTCTGAATCAAATAATAGGGATCAACAGAGATACAATGTCCACCCACCAATCCTGGGTTCAACTTGATGAAGTTCCATTTTGAAGCGGCAGCGTCTATCACATCATTGGTATCAATGCCCATGGCATTAAAAATCTTAGCCAATTCATTAATGAAGGCGATGTTCACGTCTCTCTGCGAGTTCTCAATAATTTTAGAAGCTTCCGCCACCTTGATGGACGGAGCTTTATGCGTACCATTCACCAGAACAGAATTATACACCCCGTCCACAATGTCCGCTATTTCCGGTGTAGATCCTGAAGTCACTTTCTTGATTTTTTCCACCGTGTGTTCCTTATCACCCGGATTAATACGTTCCGGAGAGTAACCAGCAAAAAAGTCCACATTGAACTTCAAACCCGAGACTTTCTCTACAACCGGTAGACATTCCTCTTCAGTCACCCCGGGATAAACGGTTGACTCATATACAACAATGTTACCTTTACTGATTACTTTACCAATAGTCTCACTTGCATTCCATAGAGGCTTCAAATCTGGACGATTATTCTCATCTACAGGAGTAGGAACGGCTACCACATAGAAATTACAGTCACGAATATCATCCAAATTAGTAGTACACTTGAAACCACGATTGTTGATAGCATCTTGAAGCAATTTATCAGAAACCTCAAGTGTTGCATCATGACCAGTCATCAACGTGTCCACACGCTTTTGATTCATGTCAAAACCTATAGTATGATACTTTGTTGAAAACAAACGGGCAAGGGGAAGACCGACATAGCCCAAACCGATAACGGCAATTTTAATGTCTTGCATATTAAAATGATATTAATTATTATATATCAAAGACTTTACATTATTTTTTTACTATCGCTATATAGTTCCCGAAATTAGACGTAAGCGCTCTATGAGATTCATTTCATAAAAAAATTAATGATACATTAGCGTCCAAATTTGACATATCGCCTATGGAAAGCCACTTTGTGGTGGTTTTCCTTAAATTACGTCAAAAGTAGAATTGATTTTAAATGTTTGTTATTAGTTATTCCGATGATCATCGATAATAAACTTGTATAATTGGTACGCCACAGCACTTCGTAATTTTCAACATGGAAAACTCTATCACAAACCTCACAATCTTGTATGTGCGTTCCCTAATGACGGAAAAACAATTTAGTAACAAATAATAAATATGAGGAAAAACAGAGTGTATGACATATATCCTTATGCTATTTACTCCCTGGCGAAATAATGGTATATAGCAACGTCTTGTTGATTATTGATTCTCCTCGAATAACAAGGCGTTATTAATACGATATTGGCCATAAATTAATCACACTTAAAAATGTCGCGAGTAAAGACCTTACTCTTTACATCATCCAAACATTGATCATAGCGATTCGCAATTATTACTTGTGAAGCACGTTTAAATTCCTCTATATTGTTTATCACCCGAGAACCATAAAATGTACTTCCATCTTCTAAAGTAGGTTCATAAATAACCATGATAGCCCCCTTGGCCTTGATGCGTTTCATTACACCTTGAATAGAACTTTGACGAAAATTATCACTATTGCTCTTCATAGTCAACCGGAATACACCAATAGTAACCTCCTTTTCCTTGTTTTTATCGAAAGAACCTTGAGCATAACTATAATATCCAGCCTTTTGTAATACACGGTCTGCAATAAAATCCTTACGCGTTCGATTGCTTTCTACAATGGCTGACATCATATTCTGAGGCACATCATTATAATTAGCCAGTAACTGCTTGGTATCCTTTGGCAGACAATAGCCACCGTAGCCAAACGATGGATTATTGTAATGCGTACCGATGCGCGGGTCTAATCCCACACCCCGAATAATAGCCTGCGCATCTAATCCTTTCACGTCGGCATAAGTATCCAATTCGTTGAAATATGACACGCGTAGAGCCAAATAAGTATTGGCAAACAATTTTACTGCTTCGGCTTCTTTCATACCCATAAAGATAGTTTCTATATTTTCTTTCAATGCGCTTTCCTGCAGCAGACATGCAAATGTCTGTGCAAACACTTCTGCTTCAGGATTACCAATAGCGCAAATGGCTGCATACTCATCGGCCGAGACACGACCTTCGAAACCCATCATCTTAGGATAACCCACAATGATGCGGCTGGGATAAAGGTTATCATAAAGAGCCTTACTCTCACGCAGGAATTCGGGAGAGAAAAGCAGATTGAATTTCTTCCCCCTTAGTTCCGGTCTGTTTTTGAATATCGGCGCATACTTGACATAGAGCGAACGGCAATATCCCACTGGAATCGTACTCTTTATCACCATCACCGCTTCGGGATTCACCTCCAATACCAAATCTATTACATCCTCTATCAAGTGCGTATCAAAAAAATTCTTCTGAGGATCATAGTTAGTAGGTACAGCAATTACTACAAAATCGGCCTCTTTGTAAGCTGTGTATCCATCAAGCGTTGCTGTAAGATGTAGCTCTTTCTCAGCCAAATAATTCTCAATATAATCATCCTGTATAGGCGATTTTTTACTATTGATTAATGCTACCTTTTCCGGAATAACATCTACAGCAATCACTCTATGATACTGAGCCAGAAGTGTAGCAATGGACATGCCTACATATCCTGTACCCGCTACAGCAATCTGTATATTCCTACATTTATCCATACTTTATTTTACTATTTTTCCACTAATTAATTTATTTCATTGATATTATAGGTACGCATTATCTTCTCGCCGATTCTTCGTATGCATCTTAAACACTGTAATTATCCAATGTTTCCATCCGATAAATAAATCGCCATCTTTCAATGCAGTGAACAAGAACTTGAAGAATGGTTTGATTCCATATTTGGCACTAGCTACAATCAAGTACATTTGTGAGGCTGTTTTTTTGTATCCATGCTCTTTTAGCATCCGGTTATATCGCTTTTTTACATATAAGCGGCTTTCAAGATTTTCCAAACTCATCGTTCGCGTTATGCTTCCGGTTGAGGCTGTCACCATATACGTCATTATCGGTATAGCAGCTATTTTCTTTGCAGCCAAACCTACTTTCAGTCCAAACATCACATCGTTACCGGCAGGAACTTCATCAAAAAGGATGTCATTACCTCTGACCAAACTCGCTTTAACCATTTTACCCCAAGGAACGGGATAATCTACTCGAAGCCCTTTTTCCTCCCCTATCTCTAAGAAGTTCATTACCAAGTCAGAGTAGATATCACCTCTATTATTCAGTTTGGTTATGTCATTACTATAAACACCTTGACTCAGAGAGAATATTATATCGTAATCAGAATCCACATAGCGATCATACGCGGAGAAGCACTCTGGAGTGAACAGGTCATCAGCATCCATGAAAACGTACCATTTTGCATCGCTCTCTTTCATGCCAATATTCCTCGCACCACCTGCTTTCCTTTCATTAGGAGAATAAATAATTTTAGTATGCTTGCGAGCAGAGAAAAGATCATTGGGAATAGGTTCTAAAGAATTATCCACAATGATTATTTCTATATCATCTCTTTCCGGCACCGATTCAACCGCCCTACGCAACATCTCCACATTACCGTCTCTGGTAAAATGTGGTATGATTACTGAATAATTATAACTATACATATATAATTAAAAAACAGGATACTCGCTTTATATAATTATATTGCCCATAATATACTACAAGCTGAATTGTTTGGTAAATTCATAAGGCAATACACCAAAACCTTCCGCTGACAATAAGAAAGGTATAAAGTACAAGACAAACAAGACAAAATAAAATATAATTTTATTAGCCTTTATAGTAGATTTATGCATAAGTATTCCATAATAAATCACTTGAAATATCGTCATATACAAACCTATTCTACTCATATAAGGGAAAAAATACCCCAATGCTTCCATAGATACACCCAAAAACGCCAATATGAAAGCCGACTTAACTAAATACTTTACTCGATATTCTACTTGGTTCTTTTTTAAAACCAGTAAATACGTTATAATTAGACAGGCTAATTTCAAAACCACTAAAGAACCGACTTTTTCCTCAGTATTATCGAAATAGAGGAAATAACGTTCTGCATATAAAAGCACCAGAGGAATCAGTATAAACGAAAAACAGACACATAAGGCTATAAACCACTTCTGCCATCTACTCAGGTATTTCCACAATAAAAGTTCTGCCCCAAAGAATGCTAAAGCCAATAACGAACTGGTATGGAATAATACACTGAGAAGCACCCCAATAATAAATAAAAAATAATTTCCTTTTTGCAGATATCGAGAGAAATAAAATACAATAGCCAATGCTATATACTGACGCATCACGTTGAATGAAGGTAAATAATACAATAAAAAAAACATTGCTATCATAAAAGTGAAAGAAGCCACCTTCCTAAAGTCCCACAACCGGAAAATAATTAGCGGATATATGATGAAAGAACAGACCAAAAACATATAAGTAGGATTATCTGTAATATGTTGCAAGGATGTGATAATAAACTGAAATCCCACTTCTTGATAAGCTATTCCACCTATTAATAATCTATCCCATATTTCTATATAATTGGGCGTATCTATTCCTACTTCCTCTCCTCTGAAACCCGCAATAAAAACAAGCAATAAGACTACCAACCAAACGTAAATTTTCTTTTGGCTTATTTCCGCCTTGTATGCTAAAAGCATACTGATGAATAAAATCAAAATATAAATCAACATTATATACAGTCTTTAACTGTTAATGTACCATCCTATAGCCACTCCTCATTTCCCCAACCCAAACAATTTTGCAGCTCTTACCAGTGTGACGACTTGCTTTTTCCATGGATATTCAGTTAACGTCCAATTTTGACATGTCTTATAATGAAACCCGCATTTAAGTGGCTTCATCATAAAATTTATCAAAATCAGAGTTGCTGTACATAATTCAATGTTTTTGGTTACAGCGGAAAGCTCTGCATTATTTATCTTATTTCATATACGGCTTTCTTGGACGCTCACTTGCCTTTCTTCAATATATTCTAATGAATAAAGTCAAATACACATAGCTGTAGCACTTCTCATTATATTCATCCAGTTTTGTACTTCCCCATTACAGAAAAGAAATATCACAAAAAATGGGTATAGATAGCGTTCTTTCTTGAATGACAAAAGGAAAAAAGTAATTTGAATAAGAACAAATGTACCAAAATAAAGAACTGGATGAGCATCCAAATTATACTACACTAATGAGATTTGATTGTATATAAAAGCATTTTTCTATACTCAAGCTTATTCCCTAATTCATATATATCTAATCAGTATTTCTGGTGTTAAAAAGTAGGGGGATACTACTCCTCTTCTCATTGAAATCGCATATCTACGCGAAGACGCACTTGCACAGAAGTACAACACAACCATGATAAACAAGTATGAAAGAATGCTAGATATCATCATCCTAATTGATTTTTATATCAACGTTAGTGAGTAATAGCTTCCAATATTGAATCTATTGCTGAATTCCACGAGAATTTCTCATCATAACTCTGATGAACTCTTCCTCTTTGAATAGAGCAGGAAACCATATCGGAAATATCATCCACAAACTTATCATCCAAAGGAACACATCTATCCTCGCCAATAACTTCGGGGATGCCCCCCACAAGGGAACCAAACACCTGAGCTCCACATTTCATTGCTTCAAGGCAAACCAAGCCCAATCCCTCTTTTTTACTAATTAAGAGTAATATGTCTATGCAGTTCATATAATCTGGCATTTTATTTTGAGGTATCTTGCCAAGCATATCATAAGATACTTCTTGTTTTTTTAATCCAAATTGTAATTCGGCCTCAAGATCCCCACTTCCAATTATCCAGAATTTGATTTTATTATTCGGACATTTATCCTTTATAGCCCGAAAGATTGAGGGTATAGCCAATACATTCTTTACTGAAATAAGACTCCCAACATAAGCAACCACAATCTCATCCTCCTGTACTCTATTCTTTGCTCTCAATTCTTTCTTTTGTTCTGCATCGTATCTATAAAACATATCGGATGGGCCGGTATAAATAACATGATTATTCCCGTTTCCAAAAACACTTTTGCCAATCTTTAATAACGCTTTACTTACAAAAAAATTATCGTTTGCCTTCTCTAATACTTCTTTTGATAGACTATATGCATGTTTATTAGAAAAAGTACGAATAGTCAGTTCGGAACCATGCCAAAATGCGCCAAAAGGAATGCCATATTCTTTTTTCATTTGTAATCCTATATACTGGCTTTCATATTTATGAGTCAAAACATAGTCATAGTTTTTCAAATTTTTCACAATTTTCCTAGTATTGGCCATACCAAACGGTCGGTATGTTATCCGTGTTCTAATAAAAAAAGAAACAAGGTTTTCCTTTATCCAAAGATTATGAAAGGTTACGCCATCAACTATGGTTATTCTCTTACCATAATCTACTGGCGTTTTATGTTCAACACCTTTTAGACACTTTAGAATTAGACTCAATAACAATGAATGACGTAAACGAATCATGAATACATCAAAAGACATATTCGTTAGCCCTTTCTGATTTAATTGACGGGCTTCTTCACATACGAAACTCATTATTCCCCCAGTATCAGAAGAATTCCCTGTTGTTAAAATCGCTATCTTCATCTTCTATTCCCTATTAATACGATTTTTCTTCTAATAGACCCTGCAAGAATCTTTTACTCTTTATTAACAACTCATGAAATGCTTTGTCATTCAACATAGAATAATCTATATCCTCATCGACTAGTCTCTTAACTTCCTCCCAGTTATTTGCCAAACGATTTAGCAATCCTACTGATTTAAGGAAATCAATTACGCGATTGTTACCCTTAGCACTCTTTGCCCTAAGTGGCATATATATAAAGCTCTTCTTAAATAGATAAGAAAAAACAACGCCATGGAAAGATGCTGTCACAACAAACTCAGCATTGACAATATTTGCCAGCCACTCTTCAACAGTTGCATAATCATACTCTGCTCCATCAAACATTTCTTCCGGTTGAAGATAACCAGAACCCGTTGTCACAATGAGCTTCACACCTTTTTGTTGCAAATAATCTCTTATTTGCTTCCAATATATCTCATCTGGTCTAGCAACATTGACGGTATAGAAGAACACATAGGGCGATGAATGCTTTCTGGCTGAAGTTAATGCTTTATAATTCTCAAATGGTAATAATAGTGTGCTATCCAGACAACGTATGGAATCTATGCCTCTTTCCTTCAATAACTCAACCCCACTTTCTTCTCGCATTGATACATCTTTAAAACGACTTAATAGCGTCTTAAAAAGAACTTCATTTTCGCAAGGGAAATAATCGTGCCCAAATGACGCAGCATATGATACTCTAACGGTATCTTCTTTCCCGAAATCAAGGAAAAAGGCTCTATTTTGTTCATTTTTCAATGATACACCCCATACCTGATCACTGCCTGTAATATATATATCTGCTTTCGGATAGTTGTATTGTAATTCTTCAAATCCATTATAAACAGACTCTGAATAACATATATACTTATTACGAAAGCTATTAAAGTCCCTTTGTTTATTCCATTCGGGGACTTTTTTTAGTTTCTCTTTATTATTCCTTCTATTTTTCAAAACCATTGGATGCGATAAAACATGCAATAGTTTTTTTAGATAAGAAACTTTTTGGGGCTTTCGATAATATCTAATAACAAAAGCCTCCTGACCGAGATCTCGTAAATATTTTTGTAGAGCATACGACTGTAGTGCTGCTCCGTAGTTATCTGAATCTTTCCAATGTGTTATAATTCCAATTTTCATAAGATGTTTATCTAAAGCCAAATATCTGTAAATATTTATTCGGGAGTATTTTCTTAAAGAATAATATGAATGTTACTGACAATAAAAGTGTAAGTAGTGCTCTTAATAAAGTATCATTAATTACTGGTGCTAGGATAAAATCTAGGAAATATTTATGAATAAGGTAAATTCCAAAACTAATTTCACCAACTTTCACTAAAGCACTATACCATAAATTATCTGATTTAAAGAACTTCTGAGTCTTCTCGTTAAACAAAACTATAATGGCACTAAAAGAGAATATCAAAGCTGAGATTTTGGTAGCGCCAATACCATTCTCATGATACCCATATAGCCATTTTGTTTCAAAAACACATGCTATCAATCCAAGCATCATTATGATTAGCCAGGGATAGACTTTATATTTTCTTCCATTTTTCCTTATATAATAACCTATTGCAGGGTATGCCATCCACATCACAAATGGAGCACATTCAATAAACAAAGATATGTGGTGACCTTGTATCGAAGTATAATAATTATCAATAGAAAGGCACAATGCAGTAAGGACCCAAGAAAGAATTACCCCCCCACGTGTAATTCTACTAAACAAGGGCTGCATCGCATAATACTGAATAATCAACGTTATAAAATAATAAATACTATATCCGCCCAACAACAAATACACAATCGATAAAATGGGGTTTTCATGTTCTCTAATGAAAAACAAAGGGATAGACCATATAACCATCGGCAACCATATTCTGAAAGAATGCATACTCCAGAATTTGAAGAATTCTATTCTATTACTAAAATGCTTATTCGCAAGAAAAAATCCCGATTCTGCAAGAAAGATTGGAACAGCGCAAGTTACAATCTGTCTCACAACAAGGTATAACTCTTCTTTAAAGCTTCCGTTCAAAGGATCACCAGAATATGAATGGCAGATTAAAACAAAAATAATCGCCACCCCGCGTAACATATCAAAGTAATCTATACGCTTTCCCATTGTCTATTTCTCAATATGTAATTGTTCTACTATAAAACCTCTTATCCTCTCGCGCATGGATTTATCAAGCCCCCCAAAATAAGAAACGACAAGCGAAAATGCCATCATTATCAAAGCTTCGCTGATCAAAATCCATGCAGAGGTTTGCGGTATGGTAACGAAAAATATCGTAGAGGGGATAACCGCAATTAATGTAACTCTTAAACATGGTACAAAAACGGAGAAAACTTCTCGCCAAGTATAATCCACCAACTTAATTATCAATATCGGTTTTACGATTAAACCGATGATCACACTGGAAATCAAGTAAGCCCATGAAAGAGCTACCGGTGAATAGCCAATCTTAAACAAAACGAATACTACAGGAAATGGTAGAAAATCAAAAAGCGATGTAAGTATCGCATTTTCTTTCAGCTGTCCTTTTACATAAAGCGGAACATAAAAGGACCTATCAAAAACCTGAAACAGGCTCTGAACCACTACAATCTGCAAAAAAATCGTCGTATACTCTGGTACATTATCCCCAAGCCAAAAATGCAATATAGGGTCTGCCAAGAAAAAAAGAGGTAGACTAATCATAAGCATTAAATAATATGATACGTTTGTGGAAAATAATAGAAGTTTCTTGGAGCCTTCAAGATCCTTAACCGCATATAATTTTACGATCTGCGGATTGACGGCGGTTCTAAAGTTATTTACAAGCTGGTTAGCCGCGCTATTGACTTGCAAGGATATAGCACGAGCTGATACAACAGCTGGGGCAAAAAACATATTGAGCAATATTAATACTCCTTGTTTAGAAAGAGCCGTAGTTCCGTCTGCAAATAAGCTCCATCCAGAAAACGACAAAACAGGTTTCAAAATACTCTTGTCCCAAATAAATGAAAACTTTGTCTCTGAAAAATGATACCTGCAATAGAATCTATAAAAAACGATTAATATAGCCTGTACAATAAAAATCAAAAACGCATAAAGAATAAGTCTATCTACATTACCATAGCCGAGTAAGTAACAAATTCCCAATTTAGCACCTACTTCAAATATGCTCGCATAAGCATATACATTCATCCTTTCATGAGAAATAATTGTTGCATTATAAGGTACTTGTGTTATGGTTAAGACCGACGTTAGAATGGAGATATGAAACGTATAAACTGCTACTTGCATACGGTCAGGAGGGATAACCATCTTATGATAAAGAAACCATAATCCAACCGTTTCAGCTATAAGGGCTACAATTCCTGCCAAGATAATATGTACTGTGAGCAGGGAAGAAAATATTCTTTTTAGCTTTTCCTCATCACCTACCCCCAATTCAAATGTAAGAAAACGGGAACTACCTGTAGCCAGCGCATTATTCAAAAAACTCAAAAATCCAACAATACCACCAACTGCATTGTAGATTCCATAATCATCTACCCCCAATTTTTCTAAGATGACTCTTGATGTGTACAATGCAATCAGCATTGTGAGGATCATCCTGAAATATAGATAGATTGTATTTTTAGCTATGCGCTTATTGTCGCTCATATTGATATTGTCTTTGTCTACAACTCAGTAAAATCACAATTGTCCGGGTCGTATCTTAATCGAGAATTGATGTTAATAGAATCTATTTGTTTCATCTCCTCGTCTGTTAAAATGAAATCAAACAAATCCAGATTATGAGTAAGTCTATCTTTATTTGTGGATCGAGGTATAGGGATTACACCATTTTGTATATGCCAGCGTAGAACCACTTGCTGCAATGTCTTACTATGGTTTGACGCTATACTCTTAAGTCGTTTATTGTTTCTAAGTCTGTCGTTGTTTTGGGCTATTGGAGAATAAGCTTCTACTTGTATACCCTCAGATTTACAATACTCAATCAATGGTTTCTGTGTAAATAATGGATGTACCTCCACTTGGTTGACTACAGGTCTCACTTCACACATATTCAAGATATCTTCTAGATGATGTTGATGGCAATTTGCTACACCTAAATTTTTAATATATCCTTCCTTGTAAAGTTGCTCCATTTCACGCCATGTATTCAAAAACTCTCCTGTTACCGGCCAATGAATCATATACATATCCACATATTCCAGTCCAAGTTTTTTTAAAGATGCAAAGAAACTTTCTCTAACTTCATGATTATACTGTTGCTTATTTGTTATTCTTGTCTGAATGAATAATTCCTCACGTCGTACTCCACTCTTACGAATTGCTCTTCCAATTGCCTCTTCATTGTTGTACGCTGCTGAAGTATCAATCATCCGGTATCCCATGCGGAATGCATTGCAAATGGAGTTAGATAGTTCCCAATTCCAGACATTACGCATAATTCGTCTATAATAGAAAGACCATGCTCTCGTAGAAAAATTATTGTTACCAGTATGTAGTTTTCTCACAAATAAAACGCTATCTGTTCCTAGCCCGATTGAGGGGATTTTGTTACCGTTTGATAGTTCTATAAATTCCATTTCTTTATAATTTGTGTTTACTAAAAAAACTATGGTGGTACAATCTATTATTTATTTAAAGTAAAACCTCTGAACGCGCTTAGAAATGCCGCAAATCACCTCATACCCAATCGTTTTCAAGTCTGCAGCCATATCATTTGCATCATAGCGGACACCTTCACATTCTCCCATCAAGACAGCGGTGTCTCCCATCTTCACATCAGGTATCTCAGTCACATCTATCAGGGTTTGATCCATACAAATCCGACCTATAATCGGTGCCCTCAGACCATTTATGATAACAAAACCTCGGTTAGATAACAAACGGTTATACCCATCAGCATAGCCGGTGGTCACCGTTGCTATAATGGAAGGACGTTTTGTAATAAAGGTTCTTCCATAACTAATGCCTTCTCCCTCTTCAATCCGTTTTACCATAGATATTACAGATTTCCAGGTAATAGCTGGCTTTATTCCATCTGGGAAAGAAATATTCTTATCTGGTTTCAGGCCATATAAGCCAATGCCAAGTCTCACAATCTTTCCTATTCTCGAGTACTTTGAATTATTCAAATACCTAAAGCCTCCCGCTGTATTAAAGCAATGAATATAAGGTAAATTCAACGAAGAGATAGCTTCTACTACATTATTAAATTTTTCCAGCTGGCTCCATGTAAAACAAACATCCTCTTTTTCATCACTATCCGCCACGCATAAATGTGTAAAAATCCCACTTACGTCAAAAACACCACAATATCGGCAGATAATATCTCTAATATGTCTAGGATCTTCAGAGGATAAACCAATACGATTCATTCCTGTATCAATAGCAAACTGACACTTAACTCTATAATCTTTTTCAGAAAGAGCCTTGGCATATTCCTCTGATACTATAGTTTGTGTAAGGTCATAGCTATAGAGTTCTTCAGCATAGAT
>OHAA01001309.1_pt1 | contig 14169 bp, 10 predicted proteins | sample 1606051 | NCBI WGS metagenome assembly OHAA01 (sample SAMEA3541493, study PRJEB24748) | human gut metagenome | biome: human gut; feature: human-associated habitat; material: faeces | place: China | collected 2012
CTAAAGTTTTCCAAAAAAACTTGGAAAAATATCCAACAAATAGTAAAATATAAATATGATAAAACGAAAGTACATGAGAACAAGACAATTAAAACCGGGCATGAAGCTCGATCATCCGGTCGTTGACCGTCTGGGACGTAATCTCGTTGCCAGAGGTGCCGAACTGGATGATTATATGATTGATTCCCTGTTGAAACTGGGTATTATGTCTGTTTACATCCAGGAGGGGGAAGAAGAGGAAAACCCAGAACAGGTTCCTGCTTCTCCAAAAGCAGAAAAAAATATCGAACGGCTCCGTACCGAAGACCGCGCAAAAGTTACTCTTTCTGCCAGTATCCGTGAACGTGTCTCTACCGGTATCCAGTTTATCTACAACAATACAACCTCCGAGGAAATGGTTGCCACCACAGAGAGCATTGCCGATGACCTGATGCGTTCCATTAAAAGCAATGATGCCATCGCAATTGATATCTCCACACTCAAAACCAGTGACGAATATACATTCAAACACAGCGTGGATGTAGCAACCATTTCCATGATCGTTGCCAAGCAGCAGGGACTCTCTCCCGAAGAAGTACGGGAAATCGGTGTCTGTGGTTTGCTGCACGACATTGGAAAAACCAAAATTCCAAATGCTATCTTAAACAAACCGGGCAAACTCAATGATGACGAATTTGCCATTATGCGGCAGCACTCGACATACAGTTACAACATGATCAAGGATCGTGCGGAATTTTCTCCAGCTGTCTGCCTTGGTGTTTTGCAGCACCATGAAAAGATCAATGGAAGCGGATACCCGATGGGTGTGTCTGCGGAGAAAATCTGCCCCTATGCCAAGATTCTGTCCGTAGCGGATATCTATGATGCCCTGGTTACCGAACGCCCCTATAAAAAAGCCTATTCCCAGAGAGATGCCGTGGAAATGATTATGTCCATGACCATGGAACTCGACATAACTGCCATGAAGAGCTTCCTTGAAAGCATGATTCTATATCCGGTAGACAGCATCGTGGAACTGAGTAACGGCGAACAGGCGCGTGTGGTCAAAAATATTCCGCACTATATTCTCCGTCCTGTGGTTGTCGGGCTTACCAGCGGTAATGTTTACAACCTTGGAGAAGATATCAATTGTGCCAATATCATCATTCTTTAAACAACAGGGAACAGCTTTCGCTGTTCCTTTTTTATTGTGTTACCTCTTCACTTTCAAAAGGCTGTGCCGTCTCTGGCAGAAACGCATCGTAAATATCCACATGATCATAGATACAGCGCCAGCTGCTGGTGGACCCTGCAGTCACACAGATATACTCTTTTCCATCCGGTGTCTGTGCCATACTTGCCGCACAGCTTCCGGACTGATTCACAAAACCTGTCTTTGCCCCGATAATTTCACTGTGTGTATCCTTATCTTCAATTCTCCGCAAAAACCAGTTGGATATTGTAATCCCATCCGGATGTGGTTTGGATTTTGATGTCGTGTAGGTTCGCGTTCCAAGAACTTCCCTGCACAGATCATTATCCATTGCCGCTTTTAAAATCATTGCCATATCATACGGCGTACTGTAATGGTCATCATTGTATATGCCGACACAGTTGGTAAAATGTGTGGTCTCCGACAATCCCATTTTTTCCAGTTCCTGATTCATCATATCCACAAATGCTTCCTGTGAACCGGCCACATAAGTTGCCAGAGAAACCGCAGAATCTGCCCCTGATGGCAAAATGGTTCCATAAAACAGATCCCTTACCGTTACCTGCTCATCCACTTCGTATCCGGTATTGCTGCAGTCATTACTATAACTGAAATCTGTGGCATCAATACTGATGGTAACCAGCTCGTCCAGCTGCTCTGGCTTAATATTTTCCGCTGCTACCAGCACGGTAAAGATTTTGGTCATAGATGCTGGAATCATACGTTTTAATGCATCTTTTCCAGCCAGAATCGTTCCGGCATCCACATCAATGAGAATTCCCTGCTTGCTGACAACGGACTTCGGAAGCGATTTTGTCTCTGCGGTCTCCGTAGCGGAATAATCAAATACTTCCTCTGTTTCCGTCGGTATTTCCGATGCCTGCTCCTGCTGCGTCGGCTCAATCATCTTTTGATCTTTTTTGTTCTTTCCCTTTTTCCCCGGCACAACTGCCAATACCAGAACAACTGCTAAAATTATAACTGCTGCAACGGCTATGTACCATCTGTTTTTTCGTTTCTGCATTTTCTTATCTCCTGTCCTGCCTGAATTGCTCTTTTGTATCATAGCACTTTTCGGCTATAAATTGCAATCCATCAGATACAAACGAGACGCAAAATCCGGAAAATACCGTACGTTCTCATTATACCCGGTGCCTCCGAATGCCGGGTGCAAATGTACACCTCCATACATCAGGGCATCCCCGTATGCACAGAAATCCTCCATTTCCCCATCCATCTTTACAAATTTTGCCAGCAGATGATGTGTCACAGAATCCGGGCGGATATGTACCGGAGCAACCGTGTTGACCAGATCCCCAAACTCCAGAATACTGTACGTTAACGCGCGGTTGGTAAAATGGTACCGTTTCTCTTTTGCAAGTCCTTTGGGATAATACGCATGAAACTGTGTATTCGGTTCCGCAAGTTTCTGCATCAGCATGCCGACTGCCTGTGTCTGATCTTCTGAAACACAGGTCCATTCTGTGAGATTTCCGTCAGCAAATGTCCGCCCACGATAAAATGTGCCCTGCTGCAATACACTACGCCACTTCCTGTACAGTGCAATCTGAGCCCTGATCTCCTCAAGTTCCTCTCTGGTACAGTCACAGAAATTACATTCATACCCCAGCACTGCGAATGCGGCAACTGCAAAGCGGGTCGTAAGCGGTGTCCGGCGCAGCGTCTGATGGTTCGGACACGCAGATACATGTGCACTCACCGTCGAAAGCGGATACCCGTAACTGTAATTTGTCTGTATGTCCGCCCTGCAACAGGCATCTGTGTCATCACTTCCCCAGATCTGCGGAAAATAGCACAAAATGCCGGGATCAAAACGGTTTCCGCCTGCTGCACACCCTTCAAATAAAATTTCCGGAAAACGACGGGTCAGTTCCTCCATGCACCGGTACAGTCCCAGCACATAACGATGTGCCACCTCTCCCTGCTGTGCGGCCGGCAGGCTCTGTGAATAATAATCGGAAAACGTCCGGTTCATATCCCACTTCACATAAGAAACCGGTGCCGAAGAAAAGACCTTTGTCATACTGGCAATGATATACTCCTGCACTTCTCTCCTGCCAAGATCCAGAATTCTCTGGTTTCGTCCTTCTGCATGTGGTTTTCCGGGAATTTCAATGGTCCAGTCCGGATGCTTCCGGTAAAGGTCACTGTCCACACTGACCATCTCCGGCTCTACCCAGATCCCAAAAGAAAGCCCCAGATCTGTAATTTTTTTGGCAAGGCGCGATAAGCCGCCGGGCAGTTTTTTTGTATTCGGCACCCAGTCTCCCAATGAAGAAGTGTCATCGTTTCGTCTGCCAAACCAGCCGTCATCCACCACAAACAATTCGATTCCGGCATCTTTTCCCGCCTTTGCCAGCTTTAAGAGCCTGCTCTCACTGATATCAAAATAGCAGGCCTCCCAGCTGTTTAAAAGTACCGGGCGCGGCCTGTTTTTCCAATATCCGCGCACGATATGCTCCCGGATAAACGCATGCATCCGCCGGCTCATGCCTCCCCATCCATCCGGTGCATAGGTCATAAAGGCCTCCGGTGCCTGAAACTGTGCTCCCGGCTCCAGTTTCCACGAAAATTCCCGTGGATTGATCCCCGTAAGAAGCCGGAGTTTTCCAAAACTGCTGACCTCCGCAGTCTCACAGTGATTTCCACTGTAGATCAGATGAAATCCGTAACAGTCTCCCTGATCTTCTCCCGTTTTCGGACGGCTCAGCATCACAAACGAATTTGCCCGGCTCGACGTGGTTCCGGTAAAAGAATCATTGACAATTCTGCCACCGGTCAGCGTCTGGTCACAGCGGCGCATCTCCCGCGCCCATGCGCCGCGAAATGTCGTAAAAATATAATCACTGTCATCAAAATCCAGCTGCAGACTCATCAGACGGGTAAGCTGTACATCCTGACTGCTGGCATTGACGATCTTCGCACTCCGTCCGATCACATCTGCTGCCTCGTAGACATAGTAGTAGAGCAACAGCTTCAGATCATACTGCCGGTCCACCATTGTCACACACAGCTGCTGCACTTCTCCCGCACTTCCATAGGAACCCGGAAGTCCGTCCAGCGCATCTTTTTCCCCGGTAATAACGGCATCTTCATAGCGGAAATCCAGAGTCTTTGCCCCATCATAAAGAATGGCCTCAACAAACGGCTCACGGATATCGCCCTTTCCATACGAAGACATTTCCAGCCGCACATCCTCCAGCGAAAAACCGGCATGCTCTTTTTCACAGATATTCACATTTCCCGGTGCAAACACATGCTTTTCTGTCAGAATTGCAAGATCCTCCTCACAGTCTGCATGAAGGCGTCTTCCATAATACAGATGTTCGAGATGTCCACTCGGCAAAACTGAAAATGCATACGTTGTATGCGCGGTATCCAGTACAAATGTCTGTCCCATGTTACGAATCATAGCTGTCACCCTTTCTTTTAGCAGTTCTCCTGATTTTTAATTGCTGCATTAATCTCCTGCAGCTTTTTCTCTGTCAAAATATATTTTTTCCGAAATACCAATACCGCGATGAAAAGACCGATCATCGGAATTCCCGCCATCGTCAGCCGCAGTCCCAGCACCGAAGAATCCGCTGCACGCGCAACAACCGCCGCACTTGTATCCTGCTTGAGGTTACAGAGAGACAGACAGATCGCTGCGATCAGCACGGCAACTCCCGAAGCCAGTTTCACAACAAACGTCTGCATGGAAAAAATCACACTTTCATCACGGCGGTGATTTTTCATTTCCCCATAATCTACCGTATTTGCCAGAAATACTGTGGTAAGCACGGTCAGCATGCCAAATGCCGCAAAGATCAAAAATCCCGGCACCACCAGGGCTCCAAGCGCAGTATGACCGCCAATCATCAGCACAAGCAGAATCGCATACCCTGCGATTGCCATTCCAAAACTCAGGTAGAACACACGGATACTGCTCATAAACTTCCGCAGCAGCGGAAACAATACCATCATGGACAAAATCTGTACCGCTCCGCCAAATGTACTAAAAAGTGTATAGCTGTTATACCAGCTCTCCCCACTCACATCATACTTGAAAAAATACAGCAGCAGATTGGACGTAATATACAAAGAGCAGTTAATCAGTACAATGGTGATGACAACCGTCATTGCCTGATCGTTGTGAATCAGCGCCGAAAACATCTGCCGTACGGTCGGCGTTTCCATATGAACCGTGGATTTTTCCCGGATCGTCAGACAGGTGATCGTAATAAACAGCACAAACAATACCGCAACAATAAGTGCAAACCAGCGGAAACCCGTGCGCTCATTTCCCTGTCCCAGCATATACACACATTTCATCGTAATAATCGTAACGAGAGCGGAACCGACACCCGAACAGGAACGCGCCATAGTTGTTAAATTTTCGCGCTCTTTTCCGCCTTCTGTAAATGCCGGAATCATCGACCAGAAAGGAATGTCCATCATGGTATAGGTGACTCCCCACACAATATAGGTAATGGCTGCATATGCCACAATCCCACTTCCATTCCATGCCGGCGGTGCGGCAAACATCAGATACAGCACGATCGCATTGCACAGGGTTCCAACCAGAAGCCATGGACGGAATTTTCCCCAGCGTGTTCTGGTTTTTGCAACAATCACTCCCATAATCGGATCGTTAAATGCATCAAACACCCGCGCTGCCATGAGAATAATTCCCATTGCCATCGCACTTACTCCGAGAACATCCTGGTAATAATACAGAATATAGCTCGCCGAAAGCATATATACCATATCTTTTCCGACAGCCCCCAGGCCGAATGCCGTTTTTTCTTTTGCTGATAATTTCATTGTATTTCCCCCTTACTCTTCCCGTGCCACCTGAAAATGTTCACAGATTTTCCCCGTCTGCGCATTTTCAATTGTCAAAATTCCTTCTCCGGCCTGTCCGGTCGTCTTTACATAAGTACCGCCCATACCTCCCTGTAAACATATGGTCTTTGGGCCGATCAGTTCCAGAACACCTTTCACTTCAAACTGCACCGGTTCATTGAAAAATCCCAGCACATTTCCATTTTCATCCAGTGCCCGGATACGAACCGCCGCCATATCATAGGTTCTGCCTTCGGTCAGGTTATGTGCACTTACCTTCACCTCCAGATGTGCCTGCTGCATCGGCTCCTTGATCACGGTCTTTACCACTTTTCCGTCCCTGACAGCCTCAAACTTATAGACCGTGGAAGTCGTCCCCCAGTCCCCGACATAACGTGTGTAAAGCGCAACCGCATCCTTTGGTTTCATGTGATAGCAGACCATCAGCCGCAATGCCAGAAGGTAGAACTTTGCCGGAAGATTGTTCAGCCCGTAATACGCCGTCATGTTAAGCAGCTGCCCCATCAGTCTGGCCTGTTTCGGTTTCATTGGCTCATTTTCGACAATCGCATTTCCGATAAAGTCATTCACAGGAATCGGTCCATGCGCCAGTGCACGATATGGGGAGTCCTCCCGATGATACTCTTTGATTAATTTAGAGTTTTTGTACATCCGCACGGCATCCGCATTTGTAATCATCCAGTTTCCGCTGCGGTTTCCGCCCGGATGCTCTCCGATATCCATCGAAGAACTCAGTTCTAAAACCGGTGTATCTTCCTGCTGACTGCTATACACCGCCGCCGCAAGTTTCGGGTTGCGGAACATATCCATCACGCCATGGTAACAGATCCGGTCACCACTGCCAAAATCCTTGTGCGTATTATAGTCAAACATACACCAGCCAAAACTTCCTGCAATATCCGGCTCCTGTGCCACCGCATTTAATACATTTGCATGACGGATTGCATGCTCCGTCCGGTGTTCCTCATCGTCAAACGGCTTGGTCGGAAACATATGCCCGTTATACTCACTGATCAGATACGGTTTTTTCATATCCGGTGTAACTTTTCGTTTCGGATTACACCCCGGATGTCTGCCATCGTGAAGAAAATCGTTGTACGTATAAACATCCTCCAGAAGATGGCTTTTCTTTAGCATCCGCACTCCGCCGGTTGCCCGCGTATCGTCCAGTTCATGTGCCACCCGGTTTGTTTCCCTGTAAAAAACATCGTCATCCTGCGACTCATTAATCCGCACACCCCAGAGAATAATGGAAGGATGATTGCGGTACTGCACGATCATTTCCTTTAAATTCTGCACCGCCTGCCGCTTCCATTCTTCATCCCCGATGTGCTGCCACCCCGGAAACTCGGTAAACACAAGCAGGCCAATTTCATCACAACGACGGATAAAATCCTGCGACTGCGGATAATGGGAAGTGCGCACAGCATTCACGCCAAGTTCTTTTTTGAGAATATCGGCATCGAAAATCTGCATGGATGCCGGCGCTGCATATCCCACATACGGATAACTCTGATGACGGTTTAACCCTCGAAGCCGCAGTTTCTTTCCGTTCAGATAAAAACCATCTTTTCGGAATCCGGCCTCCCGAAACCCTGTGATATCCACACGCGCATCTATCATTTCCCCATTTTTCCACAAACTCGTACGGATTTCATACAAATATGGATTTTCCGGTTCCCACAAACGGATCTCCTGCACCGGAAAAACGGTTTGCACATTTGTCTGTTTTACCGGCTTCTGTCCCAGGGGACTATATGCACCCTCGCCTTTTTTGCGGATTTCCTGCTGCAACGTTATCCCATCCGAAATATTCTGTACCGTAATCTCTGTAGTCACCTGCAGAGGATGTATCTGTGGCTTGATAAATACATCTGCGAGATGTGTCTTATTTCTCACCTGCACATAAACCTCACGATACATCCCGCCAAAAGTCATGTAATCTATGGCATATCCGAACGGCGGAATATTCAAATTTTCCCGGCTGTCGACACGCACCGCAAGTACATTGTCCTCCCCATATTTCAGGTATTTTGCAATTTCCACAAAAAATGCCGTATAACCGCAATGGTGCGCTTTCACTTCTGTCCCATTGACATAAACAACCGCATCATGCGCCACTCCCTCAAAGGTCAGTTCCACACTTTTCCCCTGCCACGCTTCCGGCGCCATAAAATGTCTGCGATATCCACACAGCATCTGATACGCATGCTCATCAAAGTAATGATACGGAAGCTCTTTGCAGGTATGCGGCAGCCGCACATCCTCCATCTCATTTTCCGGATATACTGCCTCTTTCATGGCTTCTTCCCATGTTTCGGCAAATTTCCAGTCATTGTTCCAATACAACCTCTCCATGCTTCTTTATGCTCCCCTTTCGTTTTACCTCTCCGAAGCAATTCCATACATCAGAATCCCGACAACCTCCTGCAATGCCTGCGCATAAGTAATTTCATTCTGCAGCAGGATATCGCGCTGGAAAAACTGCTCTAACGATGCTTCCAGCATCATCTTTAAAATCGGAATCCGGACCGGACGGATCACACCTTCCTGCATGCCCTGTTCCAACAGGGCAATGGTCGTTTCCCAGCCTGTTTCGAGCCGTACTTCCACCTGATGATAAATCTCCGGATATTTTTCTTTTAACTGATATAACTGTCGAAAATCCACATCCTGATAACATTCCGGCATCACACCAAGGATTGTGTGAATCTTTTGCAGGGTGTCCATCTCCGGATTCTCTACGATCTTCTGCTCACTGTCCTTGATCCGGTCAAACAAATAGTCCACCGTTTCCAGAAACAAAGCCTCCTTATCACGAAACACCTGATAAATCGTTTTTTTACTGATCCCTAAAATCTTTGCAATATCATCCATCGTAAATTTCAAACCCTTTTGATTGAATGCCTGCAACGTTCCCTGCATAATGTTCTCTTTCAGTTCTTTATTCATTCTTTTCATCCTTTCTGCCGGAAGGAAACTATTTTCTTCATTTCAGTTTCCATTATAGTAGCATGTTCTCTCTCTTCCTTCAAGAAACTAAATGCCCAAAAATCGTTTCCGATTTTTGGGCACATTTTTTACGCTGCGTTTTATCCCCGCATCAATTCCCTGCGCACCGTTTTTCTCACAAAATAAAAACAGATGACCTGCATCACAATCGTGATGATCCAGGATGCCGGATAAGAAATAAACAGGAAGTACAACGATCTGTGATGTGGGAAAAATCCAAAAATCCAGAGAATTCTCGTTCCGACCGTACCGATCACCGACAGGATCATCGGCACTGCCGAATGTCCCATCCCCCGCAGTGCTCCGGGAAACAAATCCATAATGCCACACAGAAAATACGGCACTGTTGTAATGGCAAGAATCTCCATGCCGCTCTCGATCACATCCTTTTCTCTCGTATATATACTAAGTACCTGCGGTCCGAAAAACCATGCGCCACATCCCAGCAACAGGGAAACACTGACCGTAAGAATCAGACAGTCGATCAGCACACGATCCATACGTTTATATTTTCCCACACCATAATTCTGACTCGTAAAACTCATACATGCCTGTGTAATGGAATTTACCGACATATACAAAAATCCCAAAATATTATTTGCCGCTGTATACCCCGCCATCGCCGTATCTCCGAAGGAATTCACGGAAGACTGCAGCAGCGCGTTTGAAAAGTTAATAACCGTACTTTGAATCCCGGCAGGAATTCCCACCTGAAAAATCTGCAGCAGATAAACCTTTTTTATTTTCAGCTTCGAAAAGCGCAGCTGATAGCAGCTGTCGGTGCGGTACAGGCATAACAAAACCAGAATGCAGGAGATCATCTGTGCCGTAATCGTCGCAGTAGCTACTCCTGCCACCCCCAGATGAAAACCGATCACAAGAATCAGATCCAGCAGTGCATTGGCACATCCGGAAATCACCAGAAACAACAACGGCCGCTTGGTATCTCCCACCGCACGCAGAATCGCTGCCCCATAATTATAGAGCATAAAAAACGGCATCCCCAGAAAATAAATCCGCATGTAAAGGGTTGACTGTGCAATGACATTGTCCGGCGTTCCCATAAGAAGCAGCGCACCTTTTGCACTGATTACCCCGATTCCTGCCATGAGAATTCCGCTGATCAGTGCCAGCAGAATGGCGGTATGTACCGTGTCTGACATTTCTTTTTCCCTGCCGGACGCAAAAAAACGTGCCGCAAGCACGTTAGCCCCCAGCGAAATTCCGATAAACAGATTGGTAAACACGTTGATGAGTGCCGTGGTCGATCCCACTGCCGCCAGTGCCTGTTTTCCACTAAAATGTCCCACAACAATGATATCCACCGCATTGAACATCAGCTGTAAAATTCCAGATAGCATGAGTGGGAGTGCAAACGAGATCAGTTTATCCATGATCGAACCATTGCACATATCTATTTCATATTTGTTTGTTTTCAAATTTTCTCTACCCCCTTTCCGGTTCTGTTATCCCTCTGAGCCATAAAATACGCCGCTACTGGCGGCGTATTTGTTTGTCCTTATACATTCTCTGATCTGCGATCTCAATCAGTTCCATTATATTTTCATATTTTCCCACGGCATATCCCACGGAGGCAGATACCGGAATCTCACTGTTTTTCTGAATCGGCTTCATCACCTGCCTCCACTTTTCAACGACATCTTCTGCAATCTCCTGTGTCCCATCCGGAATAATCATAAGAAATTCATCCCCGCCGTAACGGTAAGCTTTGGTTTCCTCACTCGTCACCGCTGCCCGAATGGATCCCGCAATTTTGGCAATCAGCTGGTCTCCATACAAATGACCAAACGTATCGTTTACATATTTCAACTGGTTGACATCCCAATAAATAACCGCAACCGGGCGTTCTTTTGGCTCCATATGTTCCATTGTTTCAAGCAGTTTATTTTTGCTGTAAAGCCCCGTCATATCATCCATGGAAGCCGCCTGTACCATACGCATTGCATTTTCCATGGACTTGCGCACAATACTGTTTACACTGTTACTTACATAATAAAATGCAACCGCCATCAGCGATCGCGGCATCACATAATAAAGTGCCAGCGTAACCACAGGATTTTCGTTTACTTTGTTGAGCAAAAACACACCATCCTTCTGCAGATGATCCAGTGATGTCGCCGTCAGCAGTGCCATGTTTGCATCACATACCCCAAAATAATAGCCCACATAAGTACTGATCGTAATCACAACCACTGTAAATATAAAGGCATAAACCGACAGTCTCTTTGAAGTATACATACTTGCAATGATAATCGGGATCATCATAATAATGATCATATGGTAGGTAAGGGATGCACTCGCGACCATGACGATCAGCCCGATGGCCGTAACGCTGAGATACTTGGTAAATGGGTGTTCAAGCCCCATCTTCACAAGCAGCAATCCATAAATCAGTGCCAGCACACATGCCGCCACATAGCCTCTGGTAAAAATCGCCTGATCCACGATAAAAATATGCAGGCAGTTCAGAATCATCACAAACGAATAGAATAAAATGCAGATTCCCACCACACGGAACGAAAAAATATTCTGTGTCACATCCTCCTGCTCGTAAAAAGCATCTTTATTTATAATTTTAGATAACAGTGCCTTGCAGGTGCTCATCCATATATCCTCCAGCTTTGTCTGCCTTTAGTATAACATATTCCTGCATGAGTTTCACTACTTTGATGAACTTATAAATTCATCAGGAAAATTTTCCATAACTTTTTGTCAGTGTTCTGCCATTTTTTCTATCGTGCCATGCATAACGGAATCAGTCCCTGCAAATGAAACTTCGTCTATGATTTTACATACCACATCAATAACCTTTGTAAGACTTACTTCTTCATCACGACGTAATTTTGTCATCGTGTTAGGAGCAATTTCTGTCTTTTTACGCAAATCAGATTTGCTCATTTTTTTATCCACTAATAATTTCCATAATTTGTTATATGACACAGCCATAGTATTTACCTATTCACATAAATCTTTTTCTGCTTCATATCTACCTTTGCAACAGCACCATACTGTAACGCACATCGTGGCATAGCATGTCCGAAATTCACATTATAAACAATCGGAAGTTTCTCATTGTCTATCACTCTAATAAGAATATCTTTATATTCCTGATAATAAGCTTCATCCTGTGGTTTTCCAACTAATACACCATTTACCACGTCGAATACTCCCTTTTCTTTCAGTAATAACACTTCTCTTTCAAACAATTCAGGAGTCGGTTTTTCTTCGCAGGTTTCTATAAATAGAATTTTCCCAATCCACTCTTCCTTATTTGGAAACAGATCATATCTTTCACAAACTTCCTTTTCATCTTCATATCTGCTATTGGTCAATACATCATAAAGGCTTTCCAAACATCCGCCTAATAATCCTCCTTGGAAAATTTCACTTCCCTGGAGAAATTCAAACCCACGTTCTTCCTTATGAGCTTTTCTTTCTGTCCCTATTGCGGCTCTTGAAAAATCTTCTCTTTCTTCATACCAAATATCACTGGATATAATTTCATCAAATTCATTACCTTCCAAATAACTCTCAAATGCCCTTTTGGTATATGGTAACATCTCATCTGCAATTTCTCCCAAATCACAAATAAAGTTTGGTCCGTAATAAGTAGACAAGCCCAATTTATAAAACATCAAATGATTGATCGTAGTGTCTGAGAATCCTGTAAATAATTTTGGATGCTCCTCTACCGCCTTTATAAACTCTTCATCTTCCATCAGATAAGGCAAAAGTCTGTATGTATCATCACCACCAATTGCACAAATAATCCCTGCAATAGAATTATCCAGAAATGCATCTTTTAGGTCTTTCGCCCTTGCTTGCGGGTGAGTTTGCAAATATTCAATACCCTTCAAAGCATTTGGCATAAATACCGGCTCCAAACCATATTCTTTTAATCTCTTTACGCCAATCTCAATATTATGACTGCAGAATTCTTCACCAAGCATTCCACTTGACAAGCTTACAATCGCTACTTTGTCACCTTTTCTTAATTTTCTTGCATATTGCATAACTACAATCCTTCCATAGATAAAACAATATTACTTTTTATCCGCACGCTGCTTACCTTTAAATTCCTTCTCTATATAACAATGTTCCTGTTTGGCAATCAACTTAAAACTGTAAATCGGACATTCAGATTCCATTTCGTTACAGCTGCTTTCAAAGTCCAGTTCGATAATATATGGCACCACAGAATCTTTCTTACCTTCTTCCGTCAAAAGTCTTGTCCTGTCTTCTTCCCAATCGTGTTCCGGCTGTGCGTGTCACACGAAATAAACTCTTGTCATTTGATCAGCTCCATTTCATCTTCCATTTTTACGAATCCATATTTTTCATACAATGGTCGTCCCATCTCTGTCGCCTCTAAAGTAATCTGTGATACGCCCTGTTTCCTTACATCTTTTACCAGTAAATCTAATGTATGAAATGCAATCCCCTGTCTCCGATATGCCGGTGCCGTATACACATTCATAATATAAGCCTTTTTACCTGTTGGATTATGATATGTCGGCATAACCCGATAAAAACTGACACCACCAGCGCCAATAAAGGTTTCGTTATCATACACCAGATATGCAATATGCTCACCAGTTTCTAATGCGTTCTTATAATATTCATAGGATTCTTTTTCCACCAATGACATATCCACATCATTCGATAGTTTATTTTTGAAAGTTCTCTCTTTACATCCCATCCAATCGCTAACCGATCTGCTTCATCTTTCTTTAATCGCTGATAATCTTTGATAGCTTTTGTAATTAATCCTCCACTAGATTTTCATTTATATATTTAAAATAAGGTTTCTTATTAACTTCTGTGCTATGTTCCAAATACCATTTAACACTATCCCTCAATCCGTCTTCTAATGATATGGTTTCTGGGTATATTTTGTTTTGACGCGATACATCCAAATAGTACTCATAGTTGTAAAAACTGAAATAATTTCGCTGTTCAATATCTTCATAAACATTTACAAAATCCGGTATTTTTCCTAAGCTTTCATAGCATTTTGTGACCCAATCTTTAATAGAAACTGCTTCAACATTACCAACATTTAAAATACGCTCTTG
>OHAA01001339.1_pt1 | contig 14015 bp, 10 predicted proteins | sample 1606051 | NCBI WGS metagenome assembly OHAA01 (sample SAMEA3541493, study PRJEB24748) | human gut metagenome | biome: human gut; feature: human-associated habitat; material: faeces | place: China | collected 2012
AAGGTACCAGCACCGGCAAAAACGAACGTCCCGTTTAAGGTGATGTTAAATCTACTCGTAAACAACCGGACATTACAGAACTGTATTCATTTACTTCCCTGCCGAATCTCCGTTCGGAACGTGTAATGCAGAAGATAGGTATGACACGAATGAAAGAGTTCGACCATCCGCTTGTTCCTGCTGACCATCCATTACGCAAACACGTGTTATATCATATCAAAGCAGGATGAAAGCATTACCCGGAAGATTTGTATTCCTTTTAAAACGATTAACACACCAACCGTGACGGGTGAAGGTGGATGAAGAAGACAATCCGGCAATTATATTGGTAAAGCAAAAGAAATAAAGGAAAACATAGAAACTATTGACTTTGCTCTTTTTATTTTGTATATTTGTCCGAAAGAACCAACTGGGGCAAGAATGAGACATACAAAAATAAAGACATAAAGATAGACTTTGAAGGCATAGATATATGTCCGTAAGAATAGAAACGTCCGTCAGGGGCAATCATCTGAATCTCAAGAGTATGTCCGTAAGAATAGAAACAGGGCAAAATCTGTAGAGATTTTGCCCCGTTTTGTTTAATATATTCAGTTCCATTTACTAAGTAACTCTGAATATCATTTATTATAAACGTGAGACCCGTTTATAATAAACTGTTCCATTATTTATTAAAAACACAAAATGAGTTTATTAGCATCTTGTACAAGAAAAAGAAAACTGTTTAAGAGTAGAAAAGACAGCAATGAGACATACACAAATATATCTATACACTGAAGACAATAAACGACCTTTACAACTAATTTTCTTTTTCACTTATTACTCATTTAGTGCCTCTCAACAATAGAGATAATATCACTATTGTTCACCTATTCGTATTTTATTCTTCAGTAAAGTTTCTGGTTCACCAATTCGTCAAAGAGCCTTGCATATTTCTCTGCGACTGCTTCTGCGAACTTTTTACCTTTTTCGGCAGAGGCTCCACGCGGATCACCTACCCCGGTATCTTTCGATACTTTCCCCCAGTTTCTGGGAATCCATGCTACTTTTTCATTCAAAGACTGCACGGCAAAGGTTTTATATTCTCCACTTCCTGCTTCTTCAAGATTGACCAGTTCGGGATGATAGTGCATCATTACAGATGTCTCGACTTCATCTGCATGGTCACCCGGATTTTCAAAATAGTCCTTAACCTTTAATACGGTATACCATTCACTTGATGCAATCAGAAAGTCAGGATAGTCTACCGATAAATCACGAATCATACTTTTAAAAGTATTGCCACCATGCCCGTTGATAATTACTAATTTCCGGATACCTTGAACATAAAGGGAAGAAACAATATCCGTCAGTATTGCTTTCTGAGTTTCATAACGCGTATGGATACAAAACGGAAGTTCCCGTTGTCCCGGATTTTGCGACCCCATGCCGATAGGTGGCATGACCATACAATTTACCCCATATTTCTGTTTGGCTATCAAAGCGGCAGAAACCGCTACATCATGAGAAAGGATACAATCCGTCATATAGGGCAAATGCAGATTATGAGGTTCGGTAGCCCCCCACGGTAACGCTACAATATCATATCTCCCATCTTTTACTTCTCCATAACAAGATATGGATAAATCAACTTTTCTATTCATATACCTTATTTATTTCTGATGATTATACTATTTCATTTTTACTATCACTTCTTTCTTTTTTTATCAGACCATACTTCTTGAAGCAAAAATAGGAATTGTTTGGAGATTCTATAGCTAATCAAGGACTAAATTCACTAACTAATTAACAAATATATTACAAGCGATAGGTAACCGTTCTTTCTTCGGAAGAGTCAATTCAAAGACGCCAGATACCTTCTAAGACTTTCTCTACGGTTCCTATATTCGCTTTGGGTTGGCGGCGGCTCTTGATTGTCAGATATCCCTTGCCTTCCGTAGCTTTTACTTCCTTCGTTTTATTATCCATGTGTTGCAATCTCAAAATTACGGAAACCGTGAGAAATTTCCGGAGAATAGATTTTTAGCCAATAATACTCTTTATATAATCCGTAGGGCATACATGATAGAAATCCTTAAATTTCTTCCTAAAATATTGGACATCACAATATCCCAACATACCTGCTATTTCCGAAATATTAAATTGTTGGGAAGCCAACAATTTAAGTGCTTTATCCATTTTGAATGAATAGATGTAATCTTCCGGTGACATACCTATAATATCCTTTATCTTACTGTAAAAAGCAGTACGACTCATCCCTATATCAACACAAAGTTTATCAATCCTATATTTCTCCGTTGAGAGATTCTTTTCCAATATTTCATTGACTTTATCCATAAATAACAAATCTGTGTTTTCCATTTCCTGCCTCATAGGCACCAAAGGGAAAATGGCATCAGACAAAAAGTTTTTTATTCGTTCACGCAACGCTATACGGTTCTCAATAAGCATGCGAATATCCGCCCTGAACTTACAGATACTCTCTGTACGCAATTTCAACCGATCTGCTCCACATCCTAAATGAGAAAGATAGCTTTCATTATCAAAAGACCTTATCAGCAGAACGACTGGTATCTCTCCCATTGTTTTATCTGCTTTAACTTGAAAACAGAGCGAATCACCACTTATGCCGTTTACATTATCATCAATAATGATTGTGTCAGGAATTTGCTGGATGATAGTATGTATTATCAAATCAGGATCTTCAAGAATGGAAATCTGATAGTATCTCGACAAAGACTTTCTCAAATAATCACTGAACGGTTTATCCTTCATTACTAATAAGATATGAGGAGCATCCTTTGCTTTCAAATCTTGTTTTTCATCCTTATGAATTCGAGAGGATTTTATAACGGGACATTCTTGATTCTGGCAATGACAGTCCGTCGGGATAACAATCCTGAAAGTGGCGAATTTGCCGTGTCCGTAGCCAATCATTTTCCCTCCATGCAAACGAATGATTTTTCTGACAGTCCTCAAACCACTATATCCATATACAGGAAACAGAGCGGAAATAAAGGAAAATAAACTTTCAGCTTTATTCTCCGTTACGGTATTATTGCTGATATGTAATTCCCATGCATCCATTGTATGCATTACGCTAATTGATATGCAACAACCCGAATTTGTTATCAAGATTATCTTGTATAAAAGATACTGAAGTGCGGCTGTCATTATGTTCTCATTTATCCTGCAACTGACGCAATCCGAACATTCGTTGACCTTCAATTTCACTTGACGGATGTTTGCGTATGGCCGACATTGATTAACAATGGAAGTGATATAAGTGGAAAGTTCAAAATCGACAGTAGCTGTCTTAGGCTTAATACTACCTTCAATCTTATCAAGCGTCATAACATTCTGATTACAGTCTATTATACGTTCAGCATATTTCAAGACTTCCTCTATTTTCAGAGAAACCGGTTCAGACAGACTAGCAGTTTTAATATCTTCCAACTGATTTCGTAATAATGTCAAGGGTGTATGTATCGAATGAAGCATATTCATTGCAATCTTATATTTTTCATGAGATTGAAACCGGACATTATACTCTGCCGCAAGATAGGCAAGTAGGCAAATAAATAGTCCAATACCAAGTCCCCCTACGGGAATTACATATCCAAGCAGAGACAAATCAGACAAAATTACATCAATAGTCTGTTTACTGCCCACAAAATCTGCTCCCTCCTTTAAAGGAAGTAAAAGCTGAAAACTAAATAATAAATTCAGGAAACAATCATTCATACTAATATCAGATTAATTTAATTAATATTTTACACTTTCAGTAAAACACGTCTGATGATTCTTTGACGTATTAAAATCCGATGCAAGTATAAACTTTTCGATACCGGTTTACGAGGTGGTTTCTGACAAAAACAAAGGGTGTTTTCTATCTAAAATGGTAACATTTTCATTTATTACTCTAATATAAGCAAATGTAAATGTAAAGCTACATTTTTATCCGATTTACATACAATAATATATATTTTTACTATGAAATTAATCAATAGAAAGCATACAGGTACAAAACAAAAACGGGCAAATATGCAATACATCACGCATATTTACCCGCATCCTATTATAATCGAGAATTCCTATTTTCTGGAAATAGAATCTTTCCTGCCTTGTTTATTTAGAATAGTTGGATTTCCTTTATATTCAATATCTCCGCTACCGCTAACTTTTGCATCCAACTGTTTAGAAGCATAACAAGAGATATCGCCGGAACCTGAAACAGTGGCAATCACTTCAGTAGCCGCCAACTTATCAGCACTGATGTCACCGGAGCCGTTTACAGTCAATGCAGCCCATTTCGCAGTGCCTTTGATATTCACATCTCCCGAACCGCTGACTATCGTTTTTACAGTAGTGCCCTTCACATTTTTCACATCGATATCTCCACTCCCTTTTATATAAGCAGAAAGATTAGTATATTGCAGATTCTCCGCTTCAATATCTCCGGAACCGGTTATGTTCAGAGTCAAATCAGCACCTTTAATAGTACCCTTCAGATATACATCTGCCGAACCTTTAATATCTACCTCATCTAATGAAGGAGAAGAAGCAATCACTTTCAAACGACGTTCTCCACTAAGAATCTTAACCCCCTTCTTGATATTCACCTGCAACACTCCATTCGCAGTAGATACTTCCAGCAAATCGACCAAATTGTCCGAACCATATATAGAGATCTCTGTTTTAGAGCCACTACTCTGTCGATATTCAACATCAGTACTGCCTAGCACCTTGATTGAGCTAAAATTGCTTACGTTATTCAACTCCTTTGTAATATACTTCTTACTGGGAGTTACGGTCTGTGCCTGCATTCCTGTTATAAACAAGAACATCAGTACTGCCAACATAGATGTAACCTTTAAACTTTTCATAATTTTTTTCGTTAAATGTTCTAACGACAAATATAAGAAGTATATTTCAATTTACAAGAAAAGAACGAATATAACTTTGCCAACCTTCCGGATCAATGCGGAACAATAATGGTCCAATAATTAAACTATACATTTTAGTTATTTGTTTATAATGAATAGATAAGTACACATTATTGTATTTACACTTCCAACGTATTTTCACCTATGCATAGTAAGTCCTTTTCAGCCGGATATTGAAATTCGTTTTTATGCCTGATAACTTTTAATTATTTCTACGCCTTATTGCCTGTAGTATTCATGCACAAGAAAAGTAACCACCTGTGCAGGAATATAAACTCCGGTACGATCCGGCACAAGTATGGACTGAAGCATTACCATTGGGAAACGGCCGTTTAGGGGCCATGGTATATGGAATAGAATCACCCGCTCGTTTGGACAAAAAGGAGCGGGCGATTCTTTGCATTTATCCTTTTTATATTTTACATTTGCCAGTAAAAAAGAAATTATGGCAGATAATTATATAGAAAGACAGCAGGAACAATATGAAGCCAGAAAAGCAGCTTGGAAACAAGCACAGAAGTATGGTAAAAAGAAAACCGGAACAACGCATCAGGTGAGAACGGGACAAGCTGACAAGATACCTTCCGATGCAAACAGACGGAAAAGAAGAGTTTTCGTAACAGGCGGAGCGGAAGGAATAGGCAAAGCAATCGTAGAAGCATTTTCTCAAGCGGATTGCCTGGTCGCTTTCTGTGATACGAATGATGCATCCGGTCAACAAACTGCAAAAGAAACAGGAAGCATATTCCACAAGGTTGATGTAAGCAATAAAGAGTCGTTGGAGAATTGTGTCCTGCAAATTCTGAAGGAATGGGGCGATCTTGATATTATTATTAATAATGTAGGCATTAGCAACTTTTCTCCTATCACGGAAACAAGTATAGAGGATTTCGACAAGATTCTCTCTGTCAACCTGCGTCCTGTATTTATCACTTCACGATTACTTGCCATTCATCGTAAAGCCCTTTCCTTTCCCAATCCTTACGGAAGAATTATCAATATCTGTTCCACCCGTTATCTGATGAGCGAGCCCGGAAGTGAAGGTTATGCCGCCTCAAAAGGTGGTATCTATTCTTTAACCCATGCATTAGCCTCATCATTATCCGAATGGCACATTACGGTAAACTCTATTGCACCGGGGTGGATACAGACACATGACTACAACCAGCTCCGCCCGGAAGACCATTCACAACACCCTTCCCGGCGAGTGGGCAAACCGGAAGACATTGCCCGTATGTGCTTATTTCTTTGCGAGGAAAACAATGACTTCATCAACGGAGAGAACATAACCATTGACGGAGGAATGACGAAAAAGATGATTTATGTGGAATAAGTCTATCCTTCTTGGGATGTCACGCCAATGCGATCTAATGCATTTCGAGTAATCTCAATCCCCGTCTCTACAATGGACTCTGCATGATGAAACTCCAGCATATCATAAGCATTGCCGGACATCCGTATTAATATGTCCGGCTGACAGCGTTCTATCTGATAACGAGTAATTTGTTGCATCATCATTCTTGAAGATTCTGTCAACAGATTATAAGGACTCATCTTCTTTTTCTTTCCGCAATCAACCGGCGCATTCACATCGACTGCTATCAAAATATCTCCTTCGGAGCGATGTACATGATTGAGCGGGAGGGGATTCAAGATCCCCCCGTCAATCAATACCATGCCGTCTTTTCGCAAAGGGCGGAAAAGCATTGGTATGGAAATGGATGCGCGGATAGCCTCATGTAAGCTGCCACTATCGAACCTCACCTCCTGATCACAAACAATATTGGTGGCCATGGCAACATAAGGAATCGGCAAGTCCTCGATGTTCATATCGGGGATTATCTCCTTTAACTCTTTGATGAAGCGATCTCCTTTCACCAGTCCGTCCCGACTTAATGTGAGGTCTGCCAGTTCCCACATCTTGCGCTTATCCCAACTATACAGCCATTCTTTGCATTCTTCCAGTTTTCCCGAAGCATACATCGCTCCCACCATTGCTCCCATTGAACTTCCGGCAATAGAAGTTATTTCATAATTGTGACGTAATAATTCTTCTATGACTCCAATATGTGCAATACCACGCGCACCACCCATAGAAAGGACTAATGCTACTTTCTGTTTTCCCATAATAAATCCATTTTCTACAAAGGAAACAAATTCCAGAGAAAAAAGTCGGTTGGAAACATATAATTATCGCAAATTACTATTCGCCTTGCAGCATTCCACTGTTTACCCCAGGGATTAGGAACTTTTATCCCGGGAATTATCGACAACGAACCCATAGTGACGCTGTTCCAGCTATATAGAGACACTATACCCGACACATACCATCACTCTTTTTTATCGGGAACAACAATCAATATAAATGTAATAAAAAATGGGCTGCCGAACCCTGAAAAGTCCGACAGCCCTGTCAACCCAAAAACGATACCTATGAAACACTGTGTGTTACTTTAAATCAAATAATATACGTTGACTATGAACCAGTTCATCATGCGTGATACGGTATTGATTGAATTTCTTTCCGTTCAATAACACCTTGTTAATATATAAAGTTCCCGGTTGAGTGCGATTGCTTTCTATCACTAATTCTTTTTCCTTATACCATTTCGGATCTAAACGAATAGTCACTCTATTGAATACAGGAGTCGTTAATGTATATTCCGGCAATCCGGGACAATCGGGATAAAAACCAATCATATTAAAAATAGCCCATGCAGACATTGTCCCTGTATCATCATTACCGGGAATACCATTCGGCTTCGTTGTAAAGTACTTATCCAACAGCCGTTGTGTTTCTTTCTGCGTGCGCCATTCCTCTCCTCTAAAATAAGAGAATAAATGAGCATAGGCAATATCCGGTTCATTGGCCGGGTCATAAAGACCTTCGTCAAAAACCATTTGCAGTTTTTTGATAAAGGGGTTCTTTCCTCCCATTAACTTGGCAAGTCCATAAACATCATGTGGCACATAGAATGAATAATTCCATGCACTACCTTCATGGAAACCGGGATTCGGTTCAAAATTCTCCCCTTGTCTGGGATTAAACGGACTGTAAAAAGTGCCGTCAGGAAGAATCGGACGGAAAGTACCGAACTCTTTGCTATAATAATGCTTATAACCTAAAGAACGTTTATAAAACATTTCCGCATCCTTTTTCTTTCCCAAAGCTTCCGCAAAGCGGGACAACGCAAAATCTGCAATATAATATTCCAATGCATGAGATACCGAGTTATCATACTGCTCACGAAGCGGTACATAGCCTTTGGACATATAATCATCATTATCCGGACGCATCAGATTCTTTGCTCCCGGCAATGTAGCCGACTTATACATCGCTTCATAAGCCAAATCAACGTCAAAATCACGTAATCCTTTCATCCATGTATCTACGATAACCGGAATACTCGGATCACCTTCCATAGTCAATGTCTCTCTTCCATACAATTCCCATTTGGGCAGCCACCCATGTTCCCGATACATATCAAGCATAGTACGTACCATTTCCATTTGGCGTTCCGGATAGACCAATGTCAGCAACTGATGAACATTGCGATAGGTATCCCAGAGAGAAAACACTGTATAGCGGTCTCCCTTTGTCGTCATAATCTTATCACTCTCCATTGCCGGATATTCTCCGTTGACATCCTGTAATATATTCGGATGAATCAGCAAATGATATAGTGCCGTATAGAAAACAGTCTTCTGAGCATCAGTACCTCCTTCTACAGTAATTCTCGACAAATCGTCATTCCATTTTGCCCGAGCCTCTGTATGAATCTGTTCAAAGTTCCTACCCTCCTGTTCACGATCCAGATTCAGCCGGGCACTCTCTATACTGACAAACGAAACGCCCATTTGCACTTCTACCTGTTCGCCTTCCTCCGTATCGAACGAAAAATAAGTACCAACATCATCTCCTGCTATCTCTTTTCCATAGCGGGTATAAAGTTTATATTTTCCCTGGTCCGGATCCCATTCTGCCTCTACACCAGTCATAGGTCTCTGTTTCTTCCAATACCCTGTTGTTACAGGTGTTTTCTTTACCCGCATCACAAAATAAATAGGAAATACAGCTTGAGGATTATAACAGAATGTACCAAGCAGCTTCATTCCCTCAACTTCGCAATCGCTTACACGGCGAAGCATAGCACCACTTTCATTTGTCAGTCCCTCTCCCAGATTTAGTAGTATATGGCTCTTACCTTTAGGGAAAGTAAAACGGGCGATACTTGTACGTGGAGTAGCCGAAACCTCTGTTTTTACATTATACTTTGTCAGATAGTTGGAATAATAACCGGGTGAAGCCTGTTCATCCTTATACTTACTTCCATACTCCTTATAGTCTACATTCAACTCTCCGGTAGTAGGCATCAGCAACAAAGAACCTAATTCAGGACATCCGACTCCACTTAAATTAACATGAGCATATCCGGTAAAGAAGCAGTTGGTATGCTCATAAGGTGTGGACCACCAGCGGGCATCTTTATCGTATTTATTTTCTGAAGATCCCATTACATTGAAAGGAACCACAGACATCATCCCGTTCGGGCAAATTGCTCCCGGATTGGTAGTGCCAAAATTTGTTGTCCCGATAAAAGGATCAACATAATCTATCAAAAGACTTTTCTTCTCAGCAGGGGAGCTTCCTCCCTCTCCCCCATAAACGGGAAGAAGGATGAAAGCTAATGTGTAAGTTAATAGAATACGTTTCATATCTTATTAAATGATACTTGTCCGTTTAGTAAAATCAATAATCTCCTGAATATATCCGAAAGCCATACCCACAACGGTATCTGCCGCACCATAATAAACGGCTACACGTTCACCGTCCTGTAAAGCTGCACAAGGAAATACCACATTAGGGACATCCCCTTGAAGTTCATAAGGAGCAGCAGGGCCAAGCAGGTATTCGCGAGTACGATAAAGTACCTTTTCCGGATGATTTTTATCAAGTATGGCAGCCCCCATCGCATAGCGGAAACCATTACAAGTAGTAATAACCCCATGATAAAAGAGTAACCAGCCTTCATCTGTCAGGAAAGGAACAGAACCTGCACCGATCTTTGTGCATTGCCATGCACTTTCAGGGAATGGAGTTACTTTCATTACGCAACGATGCTCTCCCCAATATTTCATATCCGGACTGAAACTGATATATATATCACCAAACGGAGTATGACCGTTATCACTAGGACGACTCAACATTGCATATTTACCGCCTATCTTTTGCGGAAAAAGAACGCCATTACGATTGAAAGGTAAGAAAGCATTCTCACATTGAAAAAACTCTTCAAAATCAAAAGTATAAGCGATACCGATTGTAGGACCATGGTAACCGTTGCACCAAGTTATCCAATAACGGTCTTCAATCCATGTGACACGAGGGTCATATTTATACTCCGATTCAATCATTTCTGTATTACCGGCCTTGAATTTTATAGGTTCATGGCTGATATCCCAATGAATACCGTCTTTGCTGAATCCTGTAAAGATATTCATCTGCACAGCTTTATTATCACAACGGAATACCCCTGCAAACCCCTCCTTAAAAGGTACGACCGCACTGTTGAAAATACTGTTAGATGAGGGAATATGATAACGTCCTATAACCGGATTTTGTGAATAGCGCCACATAACGTCTGTACATCCGGACGGACGGTCTTCCCAAGGCATTTGAATCTTACTCATAATCATTAAATTTTTATGTTATTTATTTTTTTGAATCATCATAAGTGAATGGTATAAAATAGGTAATCAGAAAAGCCGGAATTGTAGCAATCAAAACATAGATGAAGAAATTCCGATATCCTAATAAATCACTGAAATAGCCACTAACCATGCCCGGAAGCATTACTCCCAAGTTCATAATTCCGGATGCAAATGCATAATGCGACATTTGATGTTTCCCCGGAGCTATCTGTTGCATCATAAACAGTGTCAAACCGACAAAGCCAAAACCATAACCAAAATATTCCATAGTAATACAGGTTCCTATCAGATAAACATTGGTTGGTTGAGTTACAGCCAGAAAAGTATAGGCCACAAACGGAAGATTAAAAATACAACAAAGTGTAAAAAGTGTCCGTTTTAACCCGAACTTAGAGACATAGATACCTGCCAGCAAAGAGCCGAGCACAAAAGCTGCCGAACCAAAAACTCCGTTTAACGTACCTATCTCTTTTAAAGACAATCCCAATCCGCCAACTTCTCTTGAAGCACGTAAGAAAAGTGGAGCTATCTTCATAATAAATCCTTCCGCCAAACGATATAATATAATAAAGCAGATATAGTAAAAAATATGCTTTTTAGTAAAGAAATTAGCAATTACCGCTACTAACTCCCGTCCTACTTCTGAGGTCGTCTTTTTTGTTGTAGACGGTATCTGATTAGACGGCAACATCCTTATATGATAGAGACCTATTAATACCATTATTGCCGCAATCACAGCAAAAATAATCATCCATGCATAAGAATATGCTCCTTTATTTGCTTCTAAAGAAGCCCCTTCTATTGCCCCAAAGTATTCTGCCAGTGCTCCCGCCATAGCAACTAATCCTCCGTTAGCTACCAACTTAGCAACATTATAAAATGCACCTTGCACTCCAATATATTTTGCCTGTTCTTCTTTATTCAGTTCAGCCATATATACACCGTCACAAGCTATGTCATGGGTAGCCCCACTAAAAGCAATAACAGCCATTGTAGAAATGCTAATAGCAAAAAAGTAATCGAAAAATAAAGAAAAAGCCACTATCCCAAATAATACCCCACTCAACAACTCTGTCACTAATACGAAAAACTTTTTCGTCCGATACATCTCAAGAAAAGGACTCCACAGGAATTTCAGTGTCCAAGGCATCATAATAAGAGAAGTCCAGAATGCTATTTGCGTATCTGAAATTCCTAAATCCTTGAACATAAATACAGAAACCAGATTAATAGCAATAAAGGGAAGCCCCATTGCAAAGTAAGCGGTAGGCACCCAGTAAACCGGGTTGATAGTTTTCTGTTGAGAAACTGTTTTATTCTGCTGCATAAATCATAGTATATAGATGAAAAAAAATCTAATCCATTTATATATAATACAACTAAAAGAGGAAAACTACTAACGCCTCTCCTCTATTTTTTATTTTATTATCACTCTGTCTACTAATGATGATATAGTCAACAGCACAAATATACTAAGGAAAAATCTTTTTATCATGTTTTTATTTCGTTTCTTCTACTACTTTCATTATTTTTGTCTTATATAACACCCAATCATTAAATAATGAGTGAACTCTTAGTCTATAAAGCCTCCGCCGGTTCAGGTAAAACATTTACCCTGGCCGTGGAATATATCAAACTATTAATTCTAAACCCGCGAGCCTATCGTCAGATTCTTGCCGTAACCTTCACTAATAAGGCGACAGCAGAAATGAAAGAACGTATTCTTAGTCAGCTGTACGGTATTCAGACAGGAGACAAAGGATCCGAAGCCTATCTCAACCGTATCAAAGAAGAAACGGGAAAAACAGAGCAGGAAATACGGGAAGCAGCAAGCATTGCCCTTGGTTATATGTTACACGACTACAGTCGGTTTCGGGTAGAAACAATAGATTCTTTTTTCCAGTCTGTTATGCGCAATCTGGCTCGCGAACTGGAATTAAGCCCTAACCTGAATATCGAACTGAACAATACGGAAGTGCTTAGTGAAGCGGTAGACAGTATGATTGAGAAATTAGGCCCTACCTCTCCTGTCCTCGTATGGCTACTGGATTATATCAATGAGCGGATTGCAGACGACAAACGTTGGAACGTATCGGACGAAGTCAAGAATTTCGGCCGTAATATATTCGATGAAGGATATATAGAAAAAGGAGAAGGACTCCGTCATCGGCTACGCAATCCGGATACCATAAAAGAATACCGTAAACAGTTGAAAGCACTGGAGACTGAGATTTTGGAACAAATGAAGGGATTCTATGATCAGTTTGAAGGAGAATTAGACGGACATGCGTTAACTGCTGACGATCTGAAAAACGGTTCACGAGGAATCGGAAGTTATTTCCGTAAGCTCAACAACGGTATTTTAGGTAACGATGTTCGCAATGTTACAGTAGAAAAGTGTCTGGAAGATGCCAAAAACTGGGCTACAAAAACGTCTCCACGCTATGCAGACATTATTGCTTTAGCCAATTCCAGCCTTATGCAGATTTTGGAAGATGCAGAAAAGTTACGATCAAAAAATAACCTGTTACTGAATAGTTGCCGACTGTCTTTGCAGCATCTCAACAAAGTACAACTTCTCGCCAATATCGACGAAGAAGTACGCGAGTTAAACCGGGAAAATAATCGGTTCCTACTCTCAGACACCAATGCCCTGCTCCACCAATTAGTAAAAGACGGTGATTCCTCTTTCGTATTCGAAAAGATAGGAACGAACATCCGCAATGTTATGATTGACGAGTTTCAGGATACCAGCCGGATGCAATGGGGTAATTTCAAACTGTTATTGCTCGAAGGATTATCCCAGGGAGCCGACAGCTTGATTGTAGGAGATGTCAAACAGTCAATCTACCGTTGGCGTAATGGCGACTGGGGAATCCTCAACGGGTTAAATGACCATATCGACTCCGCTGAATTTCCTGAAGGCGCCCGGATTGCCGTCATGAATGATGCGATGAACGAAAACATCGCTCTTCGTATTCTCGAAAAGGAACGGCTCATCGAGGTCGCCAAGGATGTCCAGCTTGCCACCACTGCTGACATTCTTTCCAACCCCAAAAAACTGAAAATTATCGAAATGGACCAGGCTCAGACGGTTACCACCCTTGACGACATGGCAGGAGCTTGTATTTTCTTTACCCACATGTCGGCGGCTAAAGGCGATCCTTCCAGCTATATTGCTCGCGATGACGTCATGGTCAACATCCCTATGGGAGCCATTACCAAAGCTGAGAACCTTTCAGCTGGATGGGCTATTGCCTTTGCTGAGTGTTTTAGGGACCCTACGGTCCAGAAACAGATCTCCTCAGTGTTCCCTGGCGTCTTTGAATTCTACGTCAGCGACGAACAGGTCAAGGA
>OHAA01001340.1_pt1 | contig 14001 bp, 10 predicted proteins | sample 1606051 | NCBI WGS metagenome assembly OHAA01 (sample SAMEA3541493, study PRJEB24748) | human gut metagenome | biome: human gut; feature: human-associated habitat; material: faeces | place: China | collected 2012
CTTGTCAGACGTTTGGTATAAAATGTAGAAATATTCTCTTTTACAGGCAGAAGCAATGCTCCTGTAACCATTACAAACAAAGGTATGGCAGGACGCATAAATGAACCATAAAAACTTCCCCAGAGGTTATACCATGCTTCAGATCGTTCTGTTGGAGTAACATTATCAGTACAATGTACCGCTATCATCATGGAGATAGCGATAAACTTTACAAAATCAAGCCATATAATATGCTTGTTATCTTTTTCAATTGATGCAACTTTCATATTTTTTTGATACAAAAGTAGCCACAATGAAAAATACATTTTTTGATATAGGTCAAAATTCTTTTAAATACTTATTTTCCTGCTCTGATTCTGCTTAAGGTAGATATTGAAATGCCAAGAAAAGATGCAATATATCCTAAATTGACCCTTTGGCAAATATCTGGAAATGTTTTCAGAAGCATTTGATACCTTTCTTTGGCAGTCATTGTTAGATTGTCTATTCTTACACACTGCAATGAAAGTAGACACTCCTGATGAATAACTCTTCCCCAATTGGCTATTTCGATATTGGTATCATATAATTCATTCAATATATTTATGGGTATGGAATATGCTAGGGTCGGTTCAACTGTTTCAACAAATTCAAATCCGGCTTTGTTGTGATATAGACAAAGTAGACCAAAGGTTATGTCTCCTTCTTTTGAAAACCAAGTTGTATGTTCATTTCCGTCAACGATACAATAGGATCTGGTTAATCCTTTTTCTATAAAATAAACATTTCTGTCAATGACTCCCCCTCTTATTATCAGATGCTTCGCTGGAAAATTATGTGCTTTAAAATGTTTGGATAACAGATCTATAGATTTGTCTGTGACAGGGTAGTATTTTTTTATGCTATTTCTTATATTGTCTATTTCCATTTACAAGCTGTATTTTCCAAAAACAAGAATGAATAATGTAAATCCCATGTAATATAAACTGAAATGGTAAGTTAGTAAGAAAATCTTAAATTTACAAAGAGAAATAAGTATAACTTTCATACATATGTGAAATGGGGTAATGAGTAGAGCTTTATAAAGTTTGAGACTGATTTGACAAACTGTCAATCCATGTGTCTGAGAATCGCTTCTTTTGAGCAACAGGTGAGGGCTGGTGTAAAAAACGCAGCGGTGTGAAGCCGGTAATTTCCCGAATGTCAGAAGAATGGAGGTAAAGTCGTTTTTTTGCTTTGTAAAGTATGCGTGGCAGAAATATTCGGTAGTATCAGGCGAAATAGCAAGAAAAATGATAGCCTGTTGCTGATGGTTACAAAGGAGCATCTGGCTGTTTCAGGCTGTTTGCAGAGAGCTTTTCATTCTTTTCTGAGCATGTTTTTTCAAAACATCTCGATAGCTTTAGTAAAATATCCCGATGTTTTTGAGAAAAGTTGTACAAAAGCTTTTCGGGCTGTGGGCTTCTTTTTCTTTTTCCGCAGGAAAGTCTGTCTGTTTCCGCGGGAAAATCCTTTCCTTTTCGCGGGAATATCTGTCAGATACTGCCGTTTACTTGTTAAAAAGGTTGTTCGAAGGGTTTTGTTTTTCGATAGAATAGCCTTTCCCTCGTGTAGAAGAAAGATTTTGTAACTGAGGCTTGTCAGTTGGTTGGGAAGTTTTGCCTTTACTTGTTTATGTAAGCGGTATTTTTCTGTCTTTTTGTTAATTCTAATGCCATGTCTTTTTGTAGCGTTCGCTTCTCGTGCTACAAAATTGTTTTGTACCTTTGCGCCGAAAAAAATAAAACGAATGAAAGAGGCTTTTATCAAACTTCACCTCTCGGTACTGATAGCCGGAGGTACAGGTATTTTCGGTCGACTGATTACATTAAATGAAGGACTGCTGGTGTGGTATCGAATGCTTTTGGCTGGTGTATTGTTTTATATCGTACTTTTTCTGCTGAAGAAACTACGGAAACTTCCTGCCCGTGATGCATTGCGTATTGCTTCGGTGGGACTGCTGCTTGCCGTTCACTGGCTGTTTTTCTATGGCAGTATCAAGGCGTCGAACGTATCCATCGGAGTGGTCTGTCTGTCGCTGATGAGCTTTTTCACAGCTTTGTTCGATCCGGTAATCAACCGGCATCGGGTATCGGCAAGTGAGATATTGTTCAGTCTGGTAGGAGTGGCGGGCATTGTGCTTATCTTTCACTTCGACACCCGTTACCGTGCGGGTATCCTTATGGGAGTCGTGTCATCGGCACTGGCTTCCCTGTTTACCATCTGCAATAAGAAAGTGGCTTCGGGTTATCCGTCGGGCACTACCTTGCTGTATGAAATGGGAGGAGGTTTTGCGGGACTGACCTGTATGCTTCCTGTATATTTGTATTTCTTTCCTGTACCAACCATATTGCCTTCGGCTACTGATTTCGGCTATTTGCTGCTGTTCGCTTCGGTTTGTACCGTTTTGCTGTACATTCTTCAGATACAGGTATTGAAGAAGATTTCGGCGTTTACGTTTAATCTGACTTACAATTTGGAGCCTATTTATAGCATTATTCTGGCTATGATAATTTTTCGTGAGGCGAAAGATCTAAATTTCAGTTTCTATACCGGACTGGGACTGATTTTTCTGTCTGTCGTGATGCAGACGGGAAGGGTAGTTTGGCAGGCAAAGAAAAATCAATTAAAACCGTAAAGCATGGACGATTTGAGATTACGCATACAACAGTTGTTGCAGCGGCTGAACGAGCGTGTGTTCGGCAAGGAGCATGTTATTGCACTGTCGTTGTTATCGGCTGTGGCAGGTGAGAGTATTTTCTTGCTGGGACCTCCGGGAGTGGCAAAGAGTATGGTGGCACGCCGGCTGAAACTGGCTTTCCGCCGGGGAGAGGCTTTCGAGTATCTGATGTCGCGTTTTAGTACGCCCGATGAAATTTTCGGACCGGTTTCTATTTCCAAGCTGAAGGAAGGCGATACGTACGAACGTGTCACCGAGGGCTATCTGCCTTCGGCTACAGTGGTGTTCCTGGATGAAATCTGGAAGGCGGGACCTGCTATTCAGAATGTATTGCTGACGGCTATCAATGAGAAAATTTTCCGCAACGGACGGTTGACGATGCAGCTTCCGCTCAAGGGACTGGTAGCAGCATCGAATGAGTTGCCGGCGGTAGGACAGGGACTGGAGGCTTTGTGGGACCGTTTTCTGTTGCGTGTCATGGTGACGGGAGTGGAAGATTTGTCCGATTTCGACCGAATGATTGCTTCTGCCGATGAGAGTGAGCCATGTGTGCCGGAGGAACTAGCCATCGGTGACGAGGAGTATGCCGGATGGCAGCAGCAGATAGCGGGTATTGCCTTGCATTATTCCATTTTCGAAGTTATCCATCTGCTGAAGGAAAAGATGGAGGAGTACAACCACCGCTTGCAGAACGAAGAATCTGCGGAACTTCCTCTGTATGTGTCCGACCGCCGTTGGAAAAAGATTGTCAAACTGCTTCGTACGTCGGCTTTCCTGAACGGTTCGGAAGCTGTCCGTCTGTCGGACTGTCTGCTGCTGGCACATTGCTTGTGGAGCGATGTGATACAGAAGAATATAACAGAAGAAATGCTTGCCGGAGCGATACGGCAGAGTGCTGAAGGTTATCTGCTGAACTTGCAGGGAGTGGACCGTGAGTTGCAGGCACTGAAGGAGGAACTGATGGCAGAAGGTACGGTACGTGAAAATCACGATCCCGGACTGACACTGGTAGATTCGTATTATTATCAGATAGAGCGGGTACGGCTGGCAGGACGTCTGCTGATGTTTGCTTCCGACTTCCAGTCGCTCGATGATACGGGGAAACTCTTCTACTTGCATAAAGACAAATATAAATCGCAGTGCTTTATCCTGAAGAAGTACGATCTTTCCATGCGCGGGAAGATTCCTCAGAACAAAATCTATTCCCTTCGTAAGGGAAGACGTTCGGTATTTATCAACAATTATGAATATCCTTTGCGCTGTAATCCCGATGCGGAACCGCTTCCGGCAATTGAAGTGCGTCCGGAAAGCGATTTAAACGCTCGTTTCCGAGAACTGGAAGAGCTTCTTTCGCGGGTGGATGCCGGAACGAGGGAGTTTTTCGAAGCAGAGATGGAGTATTGCCGCAATCATCTGTTCTTGAGCGACAGACAGCGCCGGACGATGGAAGAGATGCTGCGTGTGCAGCAGGATTCGCTGGCAAAATATAAGAATGAACTTGATGAACTGAAACATGCGTACCGAAAAGAGAACGAGGAGTATCCGGATCAAGGATCTGAAAACGATTTATTTGGAGGAGCTTCGGCGCAGGTGCTTTGATTGCCTGGGCGAAGCTTTACAGCGTGGTACGGTGCTTCCCGGTGAACTGGAGGAAACGGTGTGGGATTATTACCGGAAGACGGCTCCTTCGTTGCAGGAGTTTTATTCACGTTATACGCCCGAATGGGAGGTGTTTTACGAGCATGAACAGTTGCTTCCGTCTGATTTTCTGGATTTTCTTTATCGTATGCAGGCTGCTTTCCGAAAACGTTATTCGCTTGCAGAGCTTGATGTTGCTTACTATATTGAGCGGCTGGAGCGTCTGCCTTTGCTCAGTCCCGAACGGAAGCTCCTTCAGGAACTTTTTCTGGATAAATGGCATCGCTTACTCACAACCAAGGAATACGATTATCAGTATCATCACATCGGGTCGTTGTGTGAAGGATTTGTTTTGCTCGACAAGCAGAACGGACTGAAAACGGTTGCCGATGTGACAGGTTCGCGCGTCAGATGGTTGTTGTTGAACCGTCCGGAACTTTACCGGCGTATCGTGCCTTATGAGAAGGCTATGGAGCAGAATCGCCACATTCGTGAACTGGTGCGGGTGTTAGGAAAGCACAGTAAGGGTGAGAAACGTAGCTTCGATCCGTTGGGAGGAGTACGCGAAGAGCAACTGGTACGTCATGCTGTACGCAGCGATATCGAGGGTATAACATTGGGAAACGATTTGAATCATCTGCTTCCGGTAGAATATTGTTACCTGACCGATGAGGCACTTCGTCCGGTATTCATGCAGAAGTTCGTAGAGAAGCGTTTGCAGGTGTTCGACAGTCGGTCGGCAGAAGACAGTTCGGTGCTTCAAAAAGGCAGAAAGCCGGTAAGCGGACAGGGACCGTTTGTGATTTGTCTGGATACATCAGGCTCCATGCAGGGGAAGCGTGAGATACTGGCAAAGTCAGCTCTGCTGGCTGTGGTAAAGTTGGTAGACGGCACGCATCGCAAATGCTATGTTATTAATTTTGCCGAAGATATCCACTGCATGCTGATAAAGGACTTGCGTGCAGATTTTCCTTTATTGGCAGATTTCCTGAATTATCGTTTCGACGGAGGAACCAATATGGTTCCGGCATTCAAAGAAGCTGTCCGTTTGATACAAACAAACGGGTGGCATCGCTCGGATGTAGTAATGATTTCCGATTTCGAGATGCCACCCGTGGGGGATGAGTTAATGAAACAGATTATGGGGGTAAAGCATAGAGATACCTCGTTCTATGCTTTGGTTTTCGGGAGTCGTCCCGAAATGGATTATCTTTCTATTTGCGACCGGACTTGGGAGATGGAGATACCTTGATCTGCTCGATAGGCTGCTGGCTGACGTTGTCCAGCGGGATGGCCTGATATTTCACTTTAGCAAAATCAATGGTCCGCAAGTCGATGCTTCGTATCGCACTGTTGTACATGGTGCGGTAATAGATAGTCCGGTTTGTCATATCGGTAGCCGATGTCCACTGTGTAGCGCTTGGAATGTCGGCAGGAACTTTTCCCAATGGGAATTCAATGCCTACCGGAATATCGAAGTTGTTCAGAATCTGAAAGCCCTGAAGCACTGTTTTCTCGGCAGAATCCTGCAGTGGGGCAGTCGACTGATAGAAAGCCGCACGTACGAAACGTGAAGGAGGAGTTACGTCACCCGGTATGCCCAGGAATCCACTTCCTGCTCCGAACGATTTCAATGGAGTAGTTCCCAGATCTTGTGCCGGAGCGGTTCCCGGGAATAGATTCACATAATTGTTCAGGTTGGTAAGCTGCCATTCAAAGCCCGGAGAGTTGGTCAGCACTCCCAATGTATTTTCGAAGAAATGCGGAGTCTGTTCTGTAATTTCCAACACTAGCTGTTTGCCTTCTGCATCGGTAAACCGCCAATGAACAGTAGACGAACGCGGGTCGATGTTGACTACATGTACACTCTTTACTGCTTCTTTCACTTCATCCAACGTAGCACAGTTACCCAGTATCCACGAAACAAGTTGAAGGTCGGAGATTGTATTTTCTTTTTCCGAAGCATTGTAGTCTTCGTATTTTCCATAAGACGGGAAGTAGAACAGTCCGGCAGACAGTCCGGCTTCGTTTACGCCTTCAGCGATAAATTCCTTTTGTTCTACGGCAAGTCCTACATAACCATATCGTGCCGTAAACTTCATTCCGTTGATTCCTTCAGGAGTGTACGACTGTGCCGTATATCCTCTTGGAACAATAACATACTGGCTGTTCAGGTTGCTTCCGCCCCATTCGATGGTACGTGCAACGATTGTAGTTCCGTCTTTGCTTTTCAGTGTGATACCTGTACAGGCATTTGCAGGTTGTGATGCAAACCAACCAGCTATGCCAAGCAGTAAAATTGATAATTTAGATTTCATATTCAGTGTTTTTCTTATATAACAATCGGTATTAGAAATATGTTCATTTGCAGATATATAGTTTCCCGTGTTCCTGTCCGATCACTTCTTCTGCAAGTAGGTATGATAAGGCTTTTGTATTTTTTTCTTTATCTCCCGGAAGAGCTTCCAGCAGATCGTGGGAGGAGCACGGTGATTGCAGAATGTCCATTATCTGGTTGCGTATGTCTTCAAATTCTCCATGTTTCAGTCCCGAGGAGTGTTTCGCCAGACAGGCATCGCACAATCCGCAGTTGTGTTCGTTTTTCTCGCCAAAATACTGTAGAAGTATGCGGCTCCGGCATTTGTTTTCAGCATCGGCATATTCCAGCATGGCCTTGATTCGCTGCTCATAACTGGCTTTCCGGTCCTCGTAAACTTCTCGGTTCAGTACGATACGTTCACTTTCCTGGCGTTCGCGTGTATATATGATGTAGGGTGTTTTCTTCCCCGGAATATAATGCAAAATGTGCCGTTTGGTGAGCAGTACCAGTGTTTCATACACCTGCTGACGGGAAAGTCCGCTTCTTAATGCAAGCGTTTCTTCATTGATATAGGCATAGTCGCTGAACAGACCGGTATACGAGCGCAGAATGATGCGGATCAGATTCTCTGTATCGGGATTGTTTTCCTGGATGCGATACAGTTCATCACGCCGCAGTGTGAACATCAGGCGTGAGGCATTGTCCTGTTCGTCGGTATATTCCAGATATCCCGCCCGGGTAAGAATCTTCAGCGCACTATCTACCCGGATAGGAAAATGCTTGAAGTTCTGGCAGAACTCATCTATATTAAATGCATACGTACAGCCAAGTCCGTCGCCCATTGCCATCTGATAATAATAATTGATGTGCTCATAAACCTGACGGATGTATTCCTTTTCCGGAAAAGTATCGGCTATGCGTTTGTTCAATAAGGTTTTATCACTTCGTGCGTATAGCAGTACCGCATACGATTTCTGTCCGTCACGTCCGGCGCGTCCCGCTTCCTGAAAATATGCTTCGGGAGAATCGGGAAAATCGATGTGTACCACCAGTCGTACATCGGGCTTGTCAATACCCATACCGAATGCGTTGGTTGCTACCATGACTCTGAACTCTCCGTTTATCCACCCCTTCTGACGCTGGTCTTTGGTATCATTGTTCAGTCCGGCATGATAAAACGTTGCAGTAATACCTTGTTCATTCAGAAATTGAGATACTTCTTTTGTCTTTTTACGGTTGCGCGTATATACAATGGCTGAACCTTGTACGCTAGTTAGGATGTGAAGAAGTTCTTCAGCCTTGTTTTCTGTGCGGCGGACGATATAGGCTAGATTTTTCCGTTCAAAACTCATCCGGAAAACATTCTCTTCTCTGAAATCCAGTCGTTTCTGAATGTCTTTTACCACTTCGGGCGTGGCTGTAGCTGTAAGAGCAAGCACTGGTACTCCTGGAAGCAGTTTTCTGATTTCTGAGATCTTGAGGTAGGCTGGACGGAAATCATATCCCCACTGAGATATACAGTGTGATTCGTCGACGGTAATCATACTTACCTTCATGCTTTTCAGCTTGGTCTGGAAAATTTCCGTGTCCAGTCGTTCGGGCGAAATATAGAGAAACTTATAATCGCCGAAGATGCAGTTTTCCAGTGCTACGACAATTTCTTCACGCGTCATACCCGAATAGACAGCTATTGCTTTTATTCCCCGGTCGCACAGATTGCGTACCTGGTCTTTCATCAGGGCAATAAGAGGGGTGACAACCAGACATAGTCCAGGTTGGGCAAGGGCAGGCACTTGGAAGGTAATAGACTTTCCTCCTCCCGTAGGCATCAGTCCGAGTGTATCTCGTCCGCTGCCTATACTGTTGATGATATCTTCCTGGATACCTCGAAAACTGTCGTATCCCCAATATTGTTTCAGTATGCTTTTGTAGTCCACGGTGTTGAATGAGAAGTTATAAATGAAAGTCTTGAAAGAATAATGATGAATGAAAGAACTTACTGCATCAGTTTCCGTTCTTCATTCATCATTATGTATTGTTTAGAAAGAAGGCTTTATGTCTTCTATCTGTAATTGGATTTCTCCACGTTTGTGCGTATTTTCTTCAATCGTATAACAGATATTGAACGATTGCTTGGTTTTGATGTAGCGTGCTTGCGAACTTTGTCCGAAAGCGATGCCGTTCATCACGTTATTCGATTTGTTGTCTACCAGTTCCAGCTTGATGTGTTCCTGATCGCGTCCCACCACCTTGCTTGTTCCATAGTCGTAAACATTCAGCGTTGAGAAGACGGGTTTCGGATTATCCGGACCGAAGGGGTTAAACTTCTTCAAATCGAAGAAAAACTTCGGTGTGATGTCGCGGAAATCCAGTTGGGCATCGATGTCTATCGTCGCACTGGTCTGTTCCGGCAAGATATGATCGGTTACATATTGCTCGAAGCGTCGTGTAAACTCCGGTACGTTTTCAATCTTCATGGAAAGTCCCGCAGCATACGTATGTCCTCCGAAGTTTTCCAGCAAGTCACGGCAATGTTCGATTGCTTTATACACATCGAAGCCTGAAACCGATCGTGCAGAACCTGTTGCCAGATTGTCTGTACGTGTCAGAACGACAGCCGGACGGTAATAGATTTCCGTCAATCGGGAAGCTACGATACCGATAACTCCTTTGTGCCAAGCTTCATTGTAGATGACGATGGAGCGGCGTTCGGACAGTTTCTCCAGATGATCGACAATCTTATTCGCTTCTTCGGTCATGCTCTTGTCCAGGTCTTTGCGAGTCTCATTGAACTGGTTTATCTGGTTACTCTTTTCGAGTGCTGCCTGAAAGTCTTTCTCAATCAGCAAATCGACTGCCTTCTTCCCGTTTTGTATGCGTCCGGATGCATTGATGCGGGGACCTATTTTAAAGACAATATCGCTCATCGTGATTTCCCGTTCGGACAAACCACAAACATCGATGATGGCTTTCAGTCCGATACTGGGATTAGAATTGAGCTGACGCAGCCCATGATAGGCAAGCACGCGGTTTTCTCCCATTATAGGTACGATGTCTGAGGCGATACTTACTGCAACCAAATCGAGCAGTGGGGTGAGCTGATGAAACTCGATTCCATTATTGATGGCAAAAGCCTGCATGAACTTAAATCCGACACCGCATCCTGAGAGGTGATCGTACGGATAAGTTGAATCAAACCGCTTAGGGTTCAATATGGCAACAGCAGGCGGCAACACATCATCTGGCACATGATGGTCGCAAATAATAAAGTCGATGCCTTTTTCCTTGGCATACGTAATCTCTTCCACGGCTTTGATACCGCAGTCTAATACAATAATAAGCTTTACGCCTGTTTCGGCAGCATAATCCACTCCCTTCTTCGATACTCCATACCCTTCGTTGTAACGGTCGGGGATGTAGTAGTCGATGTTCGAATAGAACTGTTGAAGGAATTTATAAACCAATGCGACTGCTGTAGTACCGTCTACATCGTAATCTCCATACACCATGATACGTTCTTTCCGTCCCATAGCTTTGTTCAGTCGTTCTACTGCAATGCTCATGTCCTTCATAAGGAACGGATCATGCAGTTCGTTGAGCTGAGGACGGAAAAATCGTTTGGCCTCGGCAGTAGAGGTTATTCCTCTTTCCAAGAGAAGCCGGCATAATATAGGGCTGATTCCTATATCTTTAGCCAGTGCTCTAGCTGCTTCCCGCTGTTCTAGTGTCGGAGGTTGATAATTCCATTTGTAATTCATTTATATATATTTTTTTCTTTCTTTTCTTTTTCAGACACGGGCAAAAAGCTTTTTTACCCTAGTTATTCAATCTGTAAAATTAGAAAAAAAGAAAGAAAAAAACGGCTAATCTCCTATTTATTTTCGGAGATTAGCCGCTTAATTATTTATAATTGGTCTATATTAACTAATTATAATCCCAATTTTTTAGCTATGTCAGCAGGAATGGCATGCTTGTTTACCAAAATATTCATAGTCTTGTAAGCAGCAAATGCTTTTGATGCATACCAGATACCTTTGTACTTGCCTTCAGTTCCCCATGAATTTTTTACCATGAAGTATTCTTTTCCGTTCTGGTCTTTAGCAATACCGTAGATAACCATTCCGTGGTCATCGGTAGTTTCCCAGTTGTCGAAAGCTTCCTGACGCATTTCCTGAGTTACGGTGATTTCAGGAAGTGGTTTGCTTGTCAGTTCTTTACGTTTGTCTGCCTGGCTCATACCTAACCAACGTGCCATATCAGAGCCTGTCAGTTCAGCGCCTTTTTCAGCATCCGGACATACAGCTACACCATCACGAGTAAAGCCTTGTTCACTAACATCAGCACCCCATGCGAAAGTATAGCCAGTGTTGATTGCATTTTCCATAACAGCCATCAGTTCGTCGATAGGCAAGTTGTATGAAAGTGCATTACGCCAGTTGTCTTGTACTTCGATATTGAACTGAGTGTAGAACGGATGATGAGAGTAAGATGTCAGTGAAACATAGTCGTCCATGTTCAGACCCAATACTTCATCGGCAAATGTTCTCGGAGTATAAGTCTTACCTTTGTAAGTAAATTCTTTCGGGCATTCTCCCAGGTATGTGTCATAAATAGACTTGATACCGTTTTTCCAAACCGGAGACAGCTTTTTCAATCCGCCTTTAGCGATAGCGTTCATATAACCTGAAGCTACAGCATCCAGTTCGTTATGGTTAGGAAGTGAATCGCCGTACATGATACCCGGCATAGCTTCCTGAGGAACCATACCATATTTTTCGTAGCAAACTACTATATCTTCGAAGCTTCCACCCGGAGAGAAAGAAGCGTCACCGTGATAGCGTACATAGTTTACAGCACGGTCTTCCATTGTTTTGTGTACAACAAACATTTCAGACAAATCGAATTCTCCCTTTCCTGCACGCAACAGTTCTGCTTCGAGGAATCCCAGTGTTGAGAACGACCAGCAAGTGCTTGACTGGTTCTGGTCTTTGATAGAAGTGATAGGGTTTTCCTTTACAGTTGTAAACACAAAGCCTTCTTCTTCAGCTTTGTTCTTTTTGGGGCCTTTAGCATATACATTGCTGAAGCATACACCCAAAGCTAAAATCGCAACAAGTTTATTCATTGTTTCTTTTAGGGTTAAATTATTATTTGTTTATTTATTATTGTTCATTCATAATCTTTTCCACTTCTTCGATAGTAATAGGAATACGCTTGTCGCCAGTAAAGCGTGAACCTTCCGGAGTAATCAGAATATCATCTTCCAGACGGATGCCACCGAAATCCTTGAACTTGTCTATAGCATCAAAATTCAGGTATTCAGTATTAATGTTTTCTGCTCTCCACTTGTCGATCAGTGCCGGAATGAAATAGCATCCCGGTTCGTCTGTGATGACGAAGCCTTCCTGCAAGCGACGTCCCATACGCAAAGAAGCCAGTCCGAACTGATCGGAAGGACGAGTTTCATCGTCGTAACCCACGTAGCATTGTCCTAAATCTTCCATGTCGTGAACGTCAATTCCCATCATATGTCCCAGACCGTGAGGCATGAACAGTGCATGAGCTCCTGCTGCTACGGCATCATCTACATTGCCTTTCATCAATCCAAGATCTTTCAATCCCTGAGCCAGTACCTTGCAGACATCCAGATGGACAGACTTATAAGTAACTCCCGGGCGAGCCAGCTCCAAAGCACGGTCGTGGCATGCCAGTACGATGCTGTATACGTCACGCTGGCGGTCAGTAAATTTACCGCCTACAGGTATGGTTCGGGTATGGTCGGAACAGTAGTTGGTAACGCTTTCTGCACCTGCATCAGTCAGCATCAGACGACCTGTCTGAAGAATCTGGCTGTGGTCATGATTGTGAAGCGTCTGTCCGTTCTGTGAAAGGATAGTGGCAAACGATACCATATTTCCGTATGATGCAGCAATACCATCTAGTATGCCTGCAATATATTGTTCCGAAACTCCCGGTTTGCACAGGCGCATGGCAGCCGTATGCATTTCGTAACCGATGTTGCAGGCTTTATCTATTTCCTCAATTTCGCATGCTTCTTTTACTGAACGCAGGCTTACTACAGCCTTTATCAGCTCCAATGAAGCATGTTGTCTGGTCATGGAAGCACGGATTCCGGTCAAATCTTCCAGAAGCATCATGTTGTCGTAGCGGTAAGGAGGCAGGAAGTGAATCTTGCGTCGTTGTGATATGGCCTTTCCTACTACTTCTTTCAGTCGTGCAAACGGAAAACTTTTTTTCACTCCTACACGTTCTCCCAGTTCCTTTACACTAGGCTGAGGGCCCATCCAGATAATGTCGTCCATCGTTACGTCATCGCCGAAGAAATAATCTTCCTCAGCATCAACGTCCAGCACTCCTGCATATCCGGGATGTGAATGTCCGAAGAAATAGAGGAACGAGCTGTCTTGACGGAATTTATATGTATTATCGGGATAATTGGCAGGGGCTTCATTGTTTCCCAGTATCAGGATAATACCACTACTGACTTTCTCTCTAAGTGCCTTACGGCGATTGCGGTATACTGATGATTCGAACATATTGTAATTGTTAAAGTGAAATTATTGTAATAAGTGTTGCAAAAGTAGGAAATTAAATTGAATTATGTCCTAACCATTTTCCTAAAAAATGTATCTTTGTGAAACTAAACTATTGTATGTTATGAAACTAGATTTGAAGAATATGGGCCTTGTTCTTGAAGGAGGAGGCATGCGTGGGGTTTTTACCTGCGGAGTATTAGACTATTTCATGGATCATCATATCGAGTTTCCATATGGTATCGGTGTTTCGGCTGGAGCATGTAACGGACTTTCTTACATGTCGCATCAGCGTGGACGTGCCAAATATAGCAATATCGATATGATGGCAAAGTATCATTATATCGGGTTGAAGTATTTGTGGTATCAGCATAGCATACTAGACCAAAAACTATTGTACGAGATTTTTCCAGAAGAATTGCTTCCGTACGACTATCAGGCATATTATGAAAATCCGGCACGGTTTGAAATGGTTACAACAAACTGTGTGACAGGACGTGCCTGTTATCTGGAAGAAAAGAAAGATAAAGAACGCCTGCTGGCGATAGCAAAAGCTTCGAGCAGCTTGCCTTATGTTTGTCCCATTACGTATGTCGACGGACGTCCGATGTTGGACGGAGGAATAGTCGATTCGATACCTGTACTGCGTGCCATAGAGCAGGGATATGAACGCAATGTTGTCGTATTGACACGAAACAGAGGGTATCGTAAATCGGAGAAGGATATTCGGGTGCCACGGTTTATTTATACACGTTATCCAAGGTTGCGCGTTGTGTTAAGCCGGCGTTGTC
>OHAA01001362.1_pt1 | contig 13881 bp, 13 predicted proteins | sample 1606051 | NCBI WGS metagenome assembly OHAA01 (sample SAMEA3541493, study PRJEB24748) | human gut metagenome | biome: human gut; feature: human-associated habitat; material: faeces | place: China | collected 2012
GTAACAGTGGGCTTGATCGATGCTCAGGAGCCTACATCGGCTTCGTAGACAGTGATGACTGTATCCATCCGGAAATGTACGAAAGACTTTATAAGGACATTTGTACCTACCATACCCGTCTCGCATTCTGTCATCCGAATATGTGTTATGGAAGTATACCTGAAATTGATGATAAGCTACCCACAGAATGTAAAGATAAAGAGTTCGTTATTTTAAAAAGCATGACTGAAAATATCTGGTGGTCTGCATGGACCAAACTATATGAGCGTTCTTTATTCGAAACAATACGATATCCTGACGGAAAGACAAATGAAGATTATGCAATAACCATGTACATATACGACATGTGTGACAAGATTGCCATTAATTATAACAAATTATACAATTATTGTATAAGAGAAAACAGTATATGTACTTCACCACTGAATTTAAAAAAGTTCGACCAAATAGACAATACATTGGAAGTCATGCAATATATGGAGCAAAACCATCCTGTCTGGAAACCAGCTGCTGAATTTGTATTTATAACCACATTACTCAAGCTTCTTGGTATGTCGATTGAAAATACAGAAAAACAATATATACCTAAAAAACAAGAGATATTCAATCTTATCAAATGCTATTATTCATCAGCCATACATAATCCATATATTCTGTTTAAACAGAAAATAATGCTTACATCAGCACGTATAAGTCCTTTATGCTTTAAGCTTACCTTCCGTCTCTATTCAATAATTCAAAAGATGAAAAGATGAAGAATCCAACACTCTCTATCATCATACCGGTTTATAACAAAGGCAACTATCTGGCAAAATGCCTGACTTCCATCATCGACCAAAGTTATAAAAATCTGGAAGTGATACTGATTAATGACGGATCGACAGATAACTCCGAGGAAATAGCGCAAAGATACCAGATTATCGACCAACGCATTAAGGTATATACATTTCCTAATAGCGGTGTTTCGGCAGCACGCAACCGAGGAATTGCTATAGCACAAGGAGAATTCATCCTATTTATCGATGCTGACGACTGGATTGAGCCTAATTACCTGCAACGTATCATACATTATACAGAACAAGAAAATGCAGATATCTATATATGGGGAATTACCAAAGAAACCGAAAATGGGCAGTATTCTCTGACGCCTTCACTCAATGGCGTCCTGACACAAGAAGAATTTTTAAAAGCTTTTGTCAAAGAACAATACGAAACCCAAAGAGGTTTATATGGCTATATATCCAACAAACTCTTACGACAAGAGATCATTCGGAAAAATAATATATGCTTCAATCAAGCTATCAGGCAACAGGAAGATTATGATTTCTTTTTAAGTTATTATAATCATGCCCAAACTGTCTGTCTGTTTTCTGAAACCGGATATCATTATGTAACAGGGACAGCTTATTCTTCCGGCAGTATGATAAAACATGTAAATTTCATCGGAATGATTGAAATACATTTAAAATGCCAAAGGATACTCCAACAACATAACTGCCTTACTACAGAAAACCGGCAACTCATTGAGCAGGCAATAAACGGGCTTGCTTTGGCTATGTTTCTGGAAATGCCAACGATTAGCTTATCGGGTATCCATCATTCCATTAGTTTATTGGAAGAGCACCCTGATATACTGACAAGTTTACAAACTTATCAGACTAAATTCAGACAATTGAAATCACTGATTCTCAAAAAGCAAATATTTTTGCTATATCTATATATACACATTTGGAAAAGTTATTTATCCATTAGAAAACGAATATGAACCTATCACTTTATGCTCATGGAGGAAGTGCCAATCACGGTTGTGAAGCTTTAGCGCGTTCTACCATCCAATCACTGGAAAAAGGAAATAAGTTCACTCTTCTATCCGAACAACCTGAAGAAGACTTAAAATATGGCTTGAATGAAATCGCTCGGATAGAATCTTCCCAAGATACTTTACCGGTAGGTCTACAAGGATTCTTGTATAAACTGAAGATGAAGTTCACGCACGATGAACGTATTTATTACAAAAGCATTTATCGGAATGCCATCAGAAAATCAGGTGATACAGATATAGCCATAGCTATAGGAGGTGATAACTATTGCTATAAAGGTTTTGCGGAACAATTCGGGGTATTAAATGATATGTTTATCTCCCATAAGATTCCTTGTATTTTGTGGGGTTGCTCCATTGACCCCCACCGGATTAATAAACACTTAATAGAGCATCTAAACAAATACCAGCTGATTACAGCCCGTGAAAGTATCACTTACAAGGCTCTTAAAGAAAGTGGTATCAAGAACGTTTATCTTATTCCAGATACGGCATTCAAACTTAAAAAGATAGAAAGCGAGCTACCGGAAGGATTCAACCCGACCAACACAGTCGGCATCAATCTAAGTCCCCTTATTTCAGGCTATGAAAGCAACAAAGGCATAACATATGCCAATTATGAGAATCTGATAGCATTTATTCTACAGCATACCGACCTCCATATCGCTCTTATTCCCCATGTCGTATGGAGTCACAATGATGACAGGTCAACATTGAATATGCTATATCAGAAATATGCAAATTCCGACAGAGTCATTCTGCTGAAAGATTGCAATGCCATGGAATTGAAGGGATATATCAGTCGTTGCCGTTTCCTGATAGCAGCACGTACCCATGCCTCCATAGCGGGCTACTCTACCGGAGTCCCTACACTTGTTGTCGGATATTCAGTTAAAGCAGTAGGCATCGCTTCCGATTTGTTTGGCACAGCAAAAAATTACGTATTACCGGTAAATGCCTTATCCAGAAAAGAAGAACTTTCAGAAGCTTTTGACTGGCTGATGAAACATGAGGAAAACATACGTAATCACTACTCACAACACCTGAATAACTATATAGCAGGCTTAAGTTTAATTGACGAGTTACCTATATTCAAACAGTAAATTATATCTATGAAAATATTAATTACGGGAGGAGCAGGCTTTATCGGCTATCACCTGTCCAAAGCTTTATTAACTATAAAAGACAATCACATTATAGGTTTAGATAACCTCAACGATTATTACGACGTTCAACTGAAAAAAGACAGACTGGAATTATTGGGAATCAACTCCAATGATATCGCAGACAACAAACTTTGTAACAGCCGAACGTTTCCAGGATATCAATTCATCTATACCGATCTTGCCAACAAAGAGATTTTACAGAATCTCTTCCAAGGAGAAAAGTTTGATATCGTTATCAACCTTGCGGCACAAGCTGGAGTAAGATACTCATTGATCAATCCGGAAGCATATATCCATAGTAACATCTCCGCTTTTCTTAATCTGCTTGAAGCTTGTAGACATTATCCGGTCAAGCATTTGGTATATGCAAGTTCAAGCAGTGTTTACGGACTAAATGGTAAAACTCCTTTTTCAGTTCATGACGATATTTCTCATCCGGTAAGTCTCTATGCGGCAACAAAAAAATCGAATGAACTGATGGCACATACATACAGTTATCTATATAACATACCAGTAACAGGATTAAGATTCTTCACTGTCTACGGTCCTTATGGAAGGCCGGATATGTCACCCTCCCTGTTTGCACATGCCATTTTCAAAAATGAGCCTCTTAAGATTTTCAATTACGGTAAAATGCGCCGTGATTTCACTTATATAGATGACATTGTAAACGGCGTTATGAAAGTTATCAATAAAATACCGACTAAAAATCCAGAGTGGGATAATCAGAGAATGGACCCGGCTTCTTCTTCGGCTCCTTACGCCTTATACAATATCGGCAACCAGCACCCAGTAACTCTAATGGAATATATCAACGCGTTTGAAACAGCTATCGGAAAAGAAGCGCAAAAGGAATATCTTCCGATGCAAGCTGGGGATGTACAAGAAACCTACTCGGATATGACAGAAATGATCAACGATTTTGGATATCTGCCAAAGACTTCTGTAGAAGAAGGTGTACGTAAATTCATTGACTGGTTTAAAGTTTATTACGGATATGAAAAATAATACACCTTTGGTAAGCATCATCATCTGCCTGTATAACGTAGCCTCTTTCCTTCAAAAGAAAAAACTGGCATGTATCCTTCAGCAAACCTATCGGAATCTGGAAGTTATACTTGTAGATGACGGTTCAACGGATAATACCTATCAGCTATGCGAGGAATTGAAAAAAAGTGACCAACGTATCCGATTAGTAAGAAAAGCCAATGGAGGATTAGGAAGTGCCCGAAATGCTGGACTTGATGAAGCACAAGGAGATTATGTTTGGTTTTACGATGTAGACGATGATGCTGATACTCGACTAGTTGAAAAAAACATCTATTGGATGGAAACATACGGAAGCGATGTAAATATATTCGGCTACCATTGCATCACACCATATTTACACTTGTCCGAAGAAATACGATTTAAAGAACGAGAAATTCATAACAACGAAACACTAAAATCCATCTTTGTAGACGAACTGCTTTTTGTTCCAAACGGCAATGGTTTTGCCTGGAATAAATTTTACCGACGTTCTTTCATTGAGAAACATAGATTTCGTTTTGGAAACCAGCGAATCCAGCAAGATGAAGGATTCAACTTGCAATTTTATCCATTACTGAACAATGTCTATATATCCTCTGAGTTATTATACACTTATTACATTTACAACAGCGGTAACAATCGTTCCAAGTATATATCAGACAGAATAAACATCTATATTTCTGTATATAATCAATTCCAGTCTTTTATTACAGTTTGGGGAATACAAGACAAACGATTAGAAGAGTATACTTATAGAAGATTATATGCTGGAATAGAAACTTCTATCTTATTTAATACCTTTCATCCCGATGCTCATAAGAATCGCTCTGAGCAGAAGCAAGAAATACTAAATATCTTAAATAGAAAAGAAGCAATTCAATGTCTTGATTTCATGGGGAAATATCCTATGGGAATAGAACAGAAATTATTCTATCAAGCATATAAACGAAAATCTTTCTTTGGTATCATTTTTTATAAAGCATTATTTAGAACCTTACGTAAGATCAAAAATTTACTTTCATAACAACGCATGAAAAAACGCATTTTCATAGCCATACATTATTTAGAAATTGGAGGAGCAGAAATAAGCCTAATCGGGCTGCTCAATGCAATCGATACAGAACTATACGATGTTGATTTGTTTCTGTACAGCCATCGGGGAGAATTGTTGAAACAAGTTCCAGATAAGATCAACTTGTTACCGGAAATAAAGAAGTATGATGTCATCGAAAAGCCGATCAAGGAAGCGATACAGAAAGGATTCCCTGATATTGCCCTAGCTAGACTATGGGCAAAGTATCAGTTTGCCCGATATGCCAAAAAGAATCAGCTGAAAGAAGGGTCGGCAATCCTGCAATATGTATTTGATGCGGTCACTCCGCTGCTGCCAGATATCAATCCGAATACTGAATATGATTTGGCCATCAGCTTCCTTACACCTCATAACATTGTACTGAATAAGGTAAAGGCTAAGAAAAAACTGGCATGGATTCATACGGATTATACGAAAATCAGTGTAAACGTAGAGAAAGAAATAAAGGTGTGGAGTCAGTTCGATCACATTGTTTCTATATCGGAAGATGTGACACGTGCATTCCTGAAGGTATTTCCAACTTTGGCAGGAAAGATTATCGGAATAGCCAATATACTTTCCCCACAGACGGTCAGACAAAAAGCACTGGCTGGCAAGGTTGATTTTCCCACTCAAGATGGACGAGTGAGTCTGCTATCGGTGGGACGTTTCACCTTTGCCAAGAATTTTGACAATGTACCCGATATATGCCGCCAGATATTGCAAGAAGGATGTGATGTGTATTGGTATATCGTAGGTTATGGAGGAGATGAGCATTTGATAAAGGAGAAAATTAAAGAGGCCGGTATGGAAAGTCGTGTCGTCCTGCTTGGGAAACAGGAAAATCCTTATCCATTTATCAAGGAATGCGACATTTATGTACAGCCTTCCCGATTTGAAGGAAATGCGGTTACCGTACGCGAAGCACAGATATTATGCAAACCGGTTATCGTAGCCAACTATCCCACGGCGCACAGCCAAATCACGCATGGTATCGACGGAGTAATCGTTCCACAAGATAACGCTGGCTGTGCCCATGAAATAGCTCAATTTATCAAAAACAAAGAATTGCAACAGAATATAGTCAGTTACCTGAAGGAACACGATTACGGAAATGAAAAGGAAGTACAAAAACTATATAGTTTGATGAATTAAATATTTTAATACATGTCCTCATCTAGTTTTTAATTTATATCTTTGGTAGATATAGCGTATTACATATCTCCAACAGTCTGCATAGATCTAGCAAAATCTCACGACAAACTGGAGATAAAAGGAAATATGCCTATGTTATAATCGCCTCACAAAGGTGAATACATCGCCCCACATAGGTGAAACGAACGCTTCATACCAGTCAGGCGAAAGTTTCACAAGGGTGAAAAGATACCTATAAAACTATATGAAACATGCCAATTCTATTTGATTTTTATGCTTCTCCGTCCGATTCGGAAAAAGGAGAAAAAGAGAAATACCACGCACGGGTGGTAAGAAGCCATACCGTACAAATAGATGATATAGTAAACAACATTAGCAAGCGTTGTACGCTCTCGAAAGGGGACATCCGAGCTGTACTGGACGAACTGGGAGATGAACTAGTTTATAACTTATGTGAAGGGAACCGTGTTTACCTGCCGGGTATAGGTTATTTCTACCTCTCGCTCTCGGCTCCCAAGGATGCGGATCCCAAGACCACCCGTTCACAGAACATCGGGATAAAAGCTGTAGAATTCAGGGCAGACAGCATCCTGAAGAATGGTCTGGAGAACCATGCCCGATTTGAAAGAAGCGACATCAAGATACACTCATCCAGGCTGGACATCTACGAAATAGATGCCTTGCTGGTAGACTATTTTTATAAGAACGAGTTTCTGACAAGAACCAAGTTTGAAAGACTCTGTGGCTTTACGAAAACAACAGCCCAACGGCATTTACAAAGACTAATGGACGAAGGCAGACTGGTTAATGTCAACACACGGCACAATCCGATATACAAGCCTGCAAAAGGTTGCTACGGAAATGAGTGAGTGAAAATATTCTATAATATGATACCTAAAATAATACATTATTGCTGGTTTGGCGGAAAAGAGAAGCCGGAAGAGGTAAAACGCCTGATAGGTACATGGAGGAAATATTGCCAAGGATATGTCATCAAAGAATGGAACGAAAGTAATTTCGACATCAACCAATGCGCATATTGCCGAGATGCTTATCAACATAAGAAATGGGCGTTTGTAAGCGATGTAGCAAGACTATGGGCACTTTATCACGAAGGAGGTATCTACATGGATACGGATGTGGAAGTGCTACGTCCGCTGGATGATTTACTGGAGCACAAGGCTTTTTGGGGATTTGAAGGTACGCAATGGATAGCGACCAACATCATGGGAGCGGAACCGGGAAATGAACTGATCGGGAAATTCCTGAACTCATACCAGCAGAGGGAGTTCATCAAGGCAGATGGAAGCCTAGATCAAACTACCAACGTAGAAGAATGGACTCGGATGCTTACTCGTTCATACGGACTTATCCTGAATGGAGAGAAACAGCAAATCTGCAATTTCACAGTATATCCTTCGGAGTATTTCACTCCTTACGATTACCTAAATGGAAAAATTACCCGAACGCCACAAACTTACACCATACACTGGTTCAGCCAGTCGTGGATAGGCCATGCCAAGTGGCGCACCAAATTATCACAAATGTTCCATCGGCTGATAGGAATGAAAATGAAATAAAAATATGAACAAAATGAGAGCTGTTGTTTTTTTAAGTGGAGGATTAGGAAATCAAATGTTTCAATATGCCTTACATACTTCTTTAAAGGAGCAAGGGTATAATGTAAAAGCAGATATGGGACTTTTGAAAAAAGACATTCAACATAATGGATATGAATTAGATAGAGTTTTCAATATACATACAACCTCAAACGCTTTAGATCTATTTTTAGTACGATGTATATATTATCTGCATACATGGAAGCCTAATACTTTTATAAATTGGGGAAGAAAAATCCTTAAATTATTACGGATAACCTTCATAACAGACAAAACACAAAATTTTACAGGAATAAACAATGATAATATTGTATATTTCTGTGGCTATTTTCAATCTATTGAATATTTTAGCAACTTAAAACATATTTCTTCATTATTCAAATTCAAAGAAGAAACGATATCCAAACAATCTAAAGAAATATTATCTCTAATGGCACAATGCAATTCTATATCTATTCATATACGAAGAGGAGATTATATATCTGAAAATAATAAAAATCTTTATGGCGGCATTTGTACAAAAGAATATTATCAAAAAGCAATAGACATAATGTGCTCAAAAGTAGCTAATCCATATTTCTTTATTTTTTCAAATGACATAGAGTGGTGTAAACAGAATATTAAATTTCCTCACATTTATTATGTAAACTGTAATAAAGGAAAAGATTCGTGGCAAGACATGTTTTTAATGAGCAAGTGTAAACATAATATTATTGCCAACAGTACATTCAGTTGGTGGGGAGCCTATTTAAATGAAAATCCACAAAAAATTATCATATCACCATCCAAGCTTACAAATAGAGGAGATTCACCTAATTTATTTCCTGATAATTGGATTAAGTTATAAGTTTACACTATTAGAATAATCTTTATTAGAAAATGAAAACACTCACCATATTTACTCCAGCATACAACCGGGCTCACACTTTAGGCAGAACGTACGAAAGCCTGCTCCGCCAGACCTGTGATGACTTTGAATGGCTGATAGTGGATGACGGTTCCAAAGACTCTACTAAAGAGCTTGTAGAAGGATGGATGCAAGAGGGTAAAATCAGTATCCGGTACATCTATCAGCAAAACCAGGGCATGCACGGTGCTCATAACACCGCATACCGGAATATACATACGGAACTGAATACCTGTATCGACTCTGACGACTATATGCCGGACGATGCCGTAGAAACAATTGTCAAATTCTGGAAAGCCCACGGTTCTGACAAATACGCAGGGATAATCGGACTGGATTGTACTGAGAATGGAAACATTATCGGAACTTCTTTCCCGCAAGAGATGAAAGAAACCACACTAAACGGTTTTTATGCCAAAGGTGGAAAAGGTGACAAAAAGCTGGTGTACAGAACTGAAATTATCAAACAATATCCGGAATATCCGATATTTGAAGGAGAGAAATATGTAAGCCTCGGTTATAAGTATCTGCTCATTGATCAGGATTATACCTTGCTTACCCTGAACAAACCGCTTGTTGTTGTAGAATACCAGCAAGACGGATCCAGCATGAACATGTACCGGCAATACTGGAACAATCCCAAAGGATTTGCTTTCATCCGAAAAGTAGATATGAAATTGTGCGGCAGCCTGAAGCGGAAATTCGAATCATGCATACATTATGTATCAAGTTCCATCCGAACTAAGAATACGCGTTTCATTGCAGAATCTCCGCTACCGGTTTTGACCATACTTGCCATCGTTCCAGGCTGGTTATTATACCTACTGACAAAATACAAAGTGCAGTCCAATCAAAAAATGAATGTAAAATGAGTGAACCAATCAGAATACTGAACCTCTTCACTATCATGAACCGGGGAGGAGCGGAAACCATGGTAATGAATTACTATCGAGCCATAGACAGAAGCAAGATACAATTCGATTTCATGGTACACCGTCAGGAACGGGGAGCCTATGATGATGAAATAGAAGCCATGGGAGGTAGAATATTCAGGATGTGTCCCATTTATCCACAGAACCTCTTCAGATATCAACAAATGCTGAAAGAGTTTTTCGATAACCATCCAGAATATCAGATTCTTCATTCGCATATGTCTGAATTGGGTTACTTCGCTTTCAAGGAAGCTATCAGACACGATGTCCCTGTACGGATTTGCCATGCGCATGGTACACCTAATTTTAAGAGTGAAACGACTAAAGAAAAATTCAAATATGTCATAAGAGAAACATTAGCCTATTTGATTCGAAAATCTTCAACTGATTATTTTGCATGTAGCAAAGAAGCTGGAGAATGGTTATTTGGTAAAAAGAAAAAAATAATCATTATGAATAATGCCATTGATATAACTAAATTTACATATCATCGTGAAATAGCTAAACAAGTTAGGCAAGAATTTAATTGGGAAAATAAATACATAATTGGTCATGTTGGAAGATTTTCATCCGTAAAAAACCATACCTTCTTAATTGATATTTTTAATACAATACAAAAAGATATGCCTAATAGCATTCTTGTTTTATTAGGAGATGGTGAATTAAAGCCACAAATAGAAAAAAAAGTATCTGAATTAAAAATAGAAAATAAAGTATTTTTCTTAGGGGCTAGAAACGATGTTTATCGATTCTATCAAACATTTGATATTTTTATTTTCCCATCCTTATATGAAGGATTTGGTAATGTGTTATTGGAGGCACAAGCTTGCGGAATCCAGTCATTCACGAGTAAAGATGTTGTTCCACAATATGCCAACATAACACCTCTACTTCACTATATACCGTTATCTTATAGTGCAGAGCATTGGAAATCCATTATATTAACATATAAAGATTACCAAAGAAAAGATATGTCTAAATATATACAAGATAATGGATTTGATATCCATCAAAATGCAGAATGGCTAACGAATTTTTATCTAAATAAGCTATCATGATGAAAAATCCTTTAGTTTCTATTATCATACCAATATATAATACAGAAAAGTATATCTATGAATGCCTGAACTCTTTAATAAACCAAAGCTATTCACACATAGAAATTATAGTGGTTGACGATGGAAGTACGGACAATAGCTTATGTCTATTAAAAGAGCTGTCAGACAAAGATAATCGACTAAAAGTTTTTTCTCAACCCAACCAAGGAGTTTCGGCAGCCAGAAACTTAGCACTAAGTAAAGCAACAGGAACATACGTCATGTTTGTAGACGCAGACGACTGGATTGATCCACATACAATCGAAAAGTGTCTGCAAGCAATAGGAGATGCGGATGTCTGTTTCTTTGCATACGTGCGAGAGTTTAGCAATCGCTCACTGCCCAAATTACTGTTTCCACAAACACGGCATTTCACAAGAGAAGCATGTAAACAACTCCAGCGAAGAATGATAGGACCGATAGGTCAGGAACTTGCCAATCCAGGTATGCTGGATTCACTAGGAACTATTTGGGGGAAACTTTATCGAAGAGACATTCTTGATGGAACGTCATTTATTGATTTAAAAATAATCGGTACAGCAGAAGACTCACTTTATAACTGCAATGCATTTAGAAAAGTACAGAAAGCCGTCTATATAAACAAAGCATTTTATCATTACCGTAAATGCAACTACGGTGCAGAAACAAAAAAATACAAACCTCAGTTATCTCAGCAATGGAATAGACTGTTTAATTACATGCAAGCAACTGTAACTGACGAAATCAGTCAGAAAGCCCTGCAAAACCGCATTGCACTTAGCATTATCGGACTGGGATTAAATGAATGCTTATCACCCAATACTCTAAAAAAGAAAACAGATAAAATGGCTGAAATCATTAATCAGCCACATTATAAAGAAGCATATCAAAAGCTTGATTTGACTCACTTTCCCATACATTGGAAAGTCTTCTTCTTTGCAGCCAAGCACAACATGAAAAGAGTGCTGATGTTATTAATTTTATGTATTAAAAAAATAATATAAAATATTAATCGCATGATAAGTGTTATTATCCCTGTTTATAATACAGCCAAATTCTTATCTACTTGCATTAGATCAATCATCAATCAAACACTTCAAGAATTGGAAATCATCATCGTAAATGATGCCTCAACAGATAAATCCATCTACATTTGTAATAAATTTAAAGAAAAAGATAACCGAATAATCCTAATAGATAAAAAGCAAAATGAAGGAGTTGAAAAAGCTAGATATGATGGAATTTTAGCTGCTACAGGTGAATATATATGCTTCGTAGATTCAGATGATTGGCTCGAAAAAGATGCTCTTAAAAGAATGTATGATAAGGCCCTTGAAACAGATGCAGACTATGTAGAAGTAGGAATGCAAAGAGTATTGGATAGGCATAAAATAATCAAAAAGAAAACTTATCCAGCAGTAAAGGGCTTAATTACACAACCTCAATTATTCGATTCATATTATATTTCTTTCTTCGGAATGAATATACTATCAGTTAATATATGGGGAAAATTATACAGAGGCTGCATTCTTAAAAATCCTCCACAACCTATCGGATTAACAATGGGAGAAGATCTATATTTTAATTTAGAAATATTTCCTCGCCTAAAAACGATTTATATTGATGATTATATTGGATATAACTATCGCTTTGGAGGAATGACCACGCGATATAATAAAAATCTCCTTTCAAACTTAAAAATATTATATAGTATCAAAAAGAAAAAAATAGAAAAATATCACTATTATAAAGCTTCAGACTATATACGTATAGAATTGAAAAATGCATTAATGTCAGATATTAATCAAAGAATTTTATTTCGATATGGTCCAAAACAAGATATTATTGACCAAATCTATAAAGAATTAATGGATCCTATATGGAATGATATACAACAGATTCAAAATTTTCCCAATACGCTCTCATCTCCAATAGTACAAGCTATTATAAACAAAGATACAAATACTATTTACGAAATATGTAAAATCAATACAAATAAATACTACCCCCAATGGTTAGCCAAAAGAATGATGTCTAAGATTCTAAATATCATATAAACTATTTATTTATGATAAGTGTTATAGTTCCTATATACAACGTAGAAGAATATTTACCTACATGCATTAATAGTATTCTCAATCAAACATACAAAAACATTGAAATACTCTTAATAGACGACGGTTCTACGGATAAATCCGGAGAAATCTGTGATGAATATGCTAAGCAAGACAATCGATGTATTGTCATTCATCAATCCAATAAAGGAATATCAGAAGCAAGAAACACTGGTTTAAACCACGTAACAGGAAACTATATCTCATTTGTTGATGGAGATGATTATATTCACCCACAAATGCTTGAAACTCTATATGAAGCTTTACAAAAAGGAGATTACGATTTTTCAATGGTAACTTTCAAACAAATATGGAAATACTGTAAAGAAGATTTTCCAACAATAGCTATTCAAAATAACAATATCCTTATTACCAAAACTTTAACCTTAATGGCAGGACTATACACTATAAATAATATGCTTCAATGGTCTGAACTCAATTTTCAAGTGGTTTGGAATAAATTATATAAAAAAGAATTTATAAAAGATTTAAGATTCAAACAAACTGGTTCAGAAGATACAGAATTTAATAACAGGGTATATCTTAGAACAAACTTAGCCATTTTAATAAATATTCCTTTATATTATTGGGTACAACGACAATCTTCTATAAGCCACCAACCTGTAAATAAGAATTATATAGACCGTGCAAATTCCTACTTATTATGTCTGCATGAAATTCCAATAAAAGAAAAAAAGCATAGAGCTTTTTGTTTGGAAAAATTATATAAAATAACAATAAATATTCGATACCATTCACAGAATACTCAATGGTATGATTATGCCATCAAACAAACTCAAATAATAAAACAACAAAGTATTAAAGAGTTCATTCGAAATAAATACATTAGTTTATCTAAAAGAATGGGCTTACTTTTATTCCTTTATATACCTATAACATATAATTGTTTTATGTACATAAATGAATTAATATATAACATTACTGTCCACTAAAAATCGCAAACAGTTCTTTGAAATAATTGAATTACAGTT
>OHAA01001368.1_pt1 | contig 13852 bp, 10 predicted proteins | sample 1606051 | NCBI WGS metagenome assembly OHAA01 (sample SAMEA3541493, study PRJEB24748) | human gut metagenome | biome: human gut; feature: human-associated habitat; material: faeces | place: China | collected 2012
CTATCGCCCCTCATTTCTATTTTATCTTGTTTGTACCCCTTGTACACCGATGTTTTCTCCGTTTCTGGTATTCCTGCTTCACAAATCAGTTTCGCCTGTTCCTCCAATGAAAGCCCTGCCAAGTCGCTGTCATCGGGTATTTCAGCAATAGTAGTCTCGGTATTTATAATCAATACACCATTTGTCCGCACAAGCGCCACTATTACAGTAGCCAGCAGTACAACGATTCCGACATATACTATAAGTTTCAAACGCTTTTTTGTTTTTTCCTGATGTTTCCACACTGCAATTACATCTGCCGGCTGGCTCTCAAGAAAATCCTCTGCTGCGGTTTTTGGTTTTTCTCCAATTTGTTCCAGTACAGCTTCAAACGTGCAGTTCGGATCATTTTCTGTAATATCGTGTATCACCGTTTCAATATAACGGTCAAACGCATTTTTAGCCGCTTTGCACGGCAGTGCTTTATGTCCCTCTTTTACGTATTTTTGTATCTCTGCTTCAAACATTATTTTCCCCCTTCTCACACGTTTCTTCATCTAACGCCAGCAGATGGTCAATAACGCCTGTAAAGGACACAAATGTCTGCTTCAAGGCCTGATAATATGTTTCCCCCTGCGGCGTAATTGCATAGTACACGCGGAGATGACTTCCTTCTGCACGCTTTTCTGAAATACAGATATGCCCATTTGCTTCCAGACGATACACCGCAAGATATAATGTATTAAATTTCAACTGCTTATCCGTTAATCGTTCTATTTCCTGCGTCAGCTGGTAAATATAATTGGGCCGCTGCCGTAGCATAAAAAGAACCAGCATTTCTGTGGTTGCTTTTTTCAGCATATCCTGCATACCTTCAGGTGTGCCGCTTCGTTCGTTTTTCACTTTTGACCTACATTCCTCATTCTATATCTATGCTTTTGTGCACTTTAACTATACCGATATATTTTTATTTTGTCAATACTTTTCATTGACAAATATTTGCTATCGTGCTATGATTCAATTACACTAAGAATTCTTCTGCTCTATCTTTTGTGCATCACTTTATATTTCTTCAGTTCGGAGGTGTTGCCTATAATATTGTGTCCGCATATTTTCGGTATATAACAGGAAGGGTGTCCGTTCGTCATGGTGAAATCTCACAAAATTTATAATCTGATCTTTGACTTTCTGCTGGCGGCGGGGGTATGTTTTTACAACGATCTGCGCTTTATGCGGTTCTGGTTCCTTGGCGGGCAGCTGTACCACAGTGTCGGTTTTACGAACTACCGCTTCGGCCTAACGGGCAAGGAGGTCTGCTGGGATTTTTCGCCGCTGAACATTCTGCATTGCCTGCAGGGGTATGACCCGCACGCTTACCTCAAGTTCCTCTGCTTTTTTTGCATCGGTATTTTGATGTTTTTCCGGTTTGTGTTCCGGGCACCAAAGCTTCTTCCGCGGTTGTTTGCGCGGCTGTTCTGTTTCAGCGCCGGGTATATTGCAGTCGTTGAGCTGTACAATCTGCTTTTCACCGCCGCCGGAGCTGTTTTTCTGGATATCAGCAACTGGTTCCTCTACCTCACCGGCGCATGGTCTGCTATTGCCATCCTGACCCTGCTGCTGGTTGCCAGCAAAAAGTTCCGTCCCGCTCCCCTGCCTTCTACTCCATCCCTTTAATCGAATAAAACCAAAAGCCGCGGCCCTGCATCAAACGCAAAGCCGTGGCTTTTTCCTACAATTTCTAATTACTCATTCCTAATTGCTAATTCTGCAATTCCGTTCGCTTTCACCCAGTAAGCGCCTGCCCCATCAAATCAGTAGTACTTAAAATACCCCACATGCTGCGGCTGGTTATCTTCTACCAGGATGGTAAAGCCGCCGGGGTTTACTTCGGTCTGCTTGCCAAAGGCGGTGCGGACAATCAGGTGCGGGCCGTTGTTCAGGATAATCTCCGCGGACTGCTCCTTACCCACGCGGCGGTAGTGCAGCACATCGGCGCTGGCTTCCACCAGCTCCATGCTGCCGCCGTCAAAAGCATCGCAGCTACGGCGCAGGCGGGCCAGGTTGCTCAGCGGCACGCGCAGGCGGCGCTCGGTGGAGTTCCAGTCAAAATACGCGCGGTTGAACGGGTCGCGGTAGCCCTGCATCCCGATCTCATCGCCATAATACACGCAGGGCACGCCGGGCAGGGTGTACAGCATGGCGTAAGCCAGCAGTACGCGGCGCAGGGCATCATCAATGCGGTCGCCAGGGATCATGCGCTTGCTCTGCCAGTAGCGGTCGCGGCCATTGGCGGGTTCGCCTGCAATGGCGGTAATACCGCGCTCGGTATCGTGGGTGGAAAGGAAGTTCATTGCGCAGTCCAGCGCCGGTTTGGGATAGTTTTCGCAGATGGACATGATCTGCTCCCCCACCGCGCTGGCATCCTCGCCGCGGGCAAAAGCCACAGCTGCATTGCGGAACGGGTAGTTCATGGTGGCATCCAGCCCATGGCCGCGCAGGTAGGTGCGGCGGTGGTCGAACGCTTCCTTGGTGGTGGCGTCCTCCCACACTTCGCCGATGAGCAGCTTATCCTCGCCGTGGGCTTTGACGGCGGCACGGATCTTTTCGATAAAATCATCAGGCAGTTCATCCGCCACATCCAGCCGGAAGCCGGAAGCCCCCAGCCCCAGCCATGTATCAATCACGCCACCCTTGCCGCAGACAAAGTTGCCGTAAGAGGGGTCCTCCTCCTCCACTTCGGGCAGGGTCTCAAAGCCCCACCAGCTGCGGTAGCCGCCGACATAACCGGAATCGAAGTCATACCAGCTGCGGTAGGGCGAATTGCGGTCACGGTAAGCGCCGCCGGGGCCATAGCGGCCTTCGCGGTTAAAATAGAGCGAATCCGAACCGGTGTGGCTGAACACGCCATCCAGAATAATGCGGATGCCGTGTTTTTTGGCCTCGGCGCACAGGGCGGCAAAATCCTCGTTGGTGCCCAGCAGTGGATCGGCTTTCAGGTAGTTGGCCGTATTGTAGCGGTGGTTGGCGTGAGCCTCAAAAATGGGGTTCAGGTAAATGCAGGTAACGCCCAGCTCTTCCAGGTAAGGCAGCTTTTGCTGGATGCCCGCAAAATCGCCGCCGTAATAGTCCATGTTCAGGTAGCCATCGCTCTGCTCATTGGGCCAAAAATACGGCTCGCCGGTTTTATCCGGACGGTAAATGCGGTCCGCAAAGGGCAGCGGCTTGTTGGGTACGCCCTCATAAAAGCGGTCCGGGAAGATCTGGTACATCGTACCGTCTTTGATCCAGTCCGGGGTCTTGAAGTCCGGCTCGTACACCGTCAGCTGCCAATCCAGGCCATTCACCCAGGTCAGCTCACCTTCCCCGTTGGCGGTGCGATAAATCTTGCGGAAATCCGTGTACAGGTCAAAGTGGTAAAAATACAATCCCGATGTGGTGGGGGCCAGCTGGAACACAAAATGGTTTACGCCGGGGGTCTGGCCGTCAAAATCCATGCGGTAATGCACGGGGTCTTCGCGGTCTTTGGTCAGCACCAGGTGTGGGTCCACATAGCCCAGTCTTTCCGGCACAGTCAACCGCCAGGTAACGGTCTGCCCCGCCGGAACTGCGCCAAACGGTGTTTTATACTCCGCACAGCGGGAGTTAAAAAAAGTATGCGTTGGTTGTTCAGGCAAACAAATCAATCCTTACATTGAACAAGTGTACAAAAGCAGCCGTGACCCACTGGCGCCGGCAAATTCAAGTCGGCTGCCGGGATCGCGGCTGTTCGTTTATTTTATTGTACGGGCAGCGCGTGTACGTTCACAGCTGCACACGCGCCCGCACTGCGGTTAAAGCTCTGCTTTGGGCAGATTATTTAACCGGGGTTGCGCCCCAGATATCGCGGGAGTAATCCATGATGGAACGGTCGGCGGAGAAGATGCCGGCGTTGGAGATGTTCATCAGGCTCATACGGTTCCAAGTCTGCTTCTGCTTGTACAGTTCCTGCACGGTGTGCTGGGCACGGCGGTAATCCTTGAAGTCAGCCAGGACCATGTACGGGTCAGAGTTGCGCAGATTGTTGGTAACCTCGCTGAAGTTCTCACCGTTCCAGCCCTTTTCCAGCATATCCAGAACTGCCATGGCAACATTATCATCAGAGATGAATGCCTGCGGATGGTAGCCCATGCCCTTCAGTGCGTTGACTTCGGGGGTCAGCATACCAAAGATGATCTCGTTGTCCTTACCGGCGGCATCGGCAATTTCCACGTTCGCGCCGTCCAGGGTGCCCAAGGTGATTGCGCCGTTCAGCATGAACTTCATGTTGCCGGTGCCGGAAGCCTCGGTGCCGGCCAGAGAGATCTGCTCGGACACTTCGGAAGCGGGCATCAGGCGTTCAGACAGGGAGACACAGTAGTCTTCCAGGTAGACAATGCGCAGCTTATCTTTAACAGCGGGATCGTTGTCAATCAGCTTGCCCAGCTTGCAGATCATGCGGATCATCTGCTTGGCCATGTAGTAGCCGGGGGCAGCCTTGGCGCCGAAGATATAGGTCTTGGGCACAAAGTCAGCGTTCGGGTTTGCCTTCAGGTACAGGTACTCAGCGGCAATGTTCATGGCGTTCAGGTGCTGGCGCTTGTACTCGTGCATGCGCTTGACCTGGCAGTCAAAGATAGAATCCGGGTCAATGACCTGGCCGGTGGCCTTTTCCAGATAGTTGGCAAAGTTCACCTTGTTGGCGCGCTTGACGGCGGCCAGCTTATCCAGCATGGCGGAATCGTCGGCAAATTTCTCGAACTTCTTCAGTTCGGAAGCATCCTGCTTGAAGCCGGGGCCGATGGAATCTTCCAGCAGCTTGGTCAGGCCGGGGTTGGCAGCCAGCAGCCAGCGGCGGTAAGCGATGCCGTTGGTAACGTTCTTGAATGCTTCCGGCTTGTACAGGAAGTAATCATGGAACACGCTGTCCTTGATGATCTCGCTGTGCAGCTTGGAAACGCCGTTGATGGAATGGCAGGTGTAGGCGCAGATGTTGGCCATGCGGACCTGGTTGTCGCCAATGATTGCCATGTAGTTGATCTTGCCCTGGTCGCCGGGGAAGGCTTTCTCCAGGTCAGCACGGCAGCGGCGGTCCATTTCCTGCACGATCTGCCAGATACGCGGCAGGGTGGAGCGGAAGATATCCACGCTCCACTTTTCCAGAGCCTCGCTCATGACAGTGTGGTTGGTGTAAGCAAAGACCTTGCGGCAGATGTCGAAAGCTGCATCCCATTCATAGCTGCACTCATCCAGCAAAATGCGCATCATTTCGGGGATGGCAATGGTCGGATGGGTATCGTTCAGCTGGATGGCGATCTTATCCGGCAGGTTTTCCAGGGTACCGTACTGGTTCAGGTGGTTGCCCAGGATATCGGCAACGGAAGCAGCGCTGAAGAAGTACTGCTGGCGCAGGCGAAGGATCTTGCCCTCGGTGTGGTTATCGTTGGGGTACAGGATCTTGGAGATCAGCTCTGCGGAAGCAGACTGGCTGATAGCGGTGTTATAGTTGCCGGCGTTGAAGCTGCTCATATCAAAGCTGGGTGCCTTGGCCTGCCACAGGCGCAGCTTGGAAACGCCCTGCGTGCCGTAACCGGCAACGTACATATCGTTGGGAACAGCAATGACAGAGTTGTAGTTTTCGTACTTGACATGGTGGAAACCGCCCTCCCAGGTCTCGATAGCCTGGCCGTCAAAGCGGATCTCCTGTGCCTGGTCGGGGTGGGATTTGATCCACACCTGGCCGCCGGGCAGCCAGTTGTCAGCGGTTTCCTGTTGCCAGCCGTCCACGATCTTCTGCTTGAAGATGCCATACTCATACAAAATAGAGTAGCCGGTGCCGGGGATGCAGTCGGTAGCCATGCCATCCAGGTAGCAGGCAGCCAGACGGCCCAGGCCGCCGTTGCCGAGGCCTGCATCAGGCTCCTGCTCATAAATGGTGTCGATCTTGATATCGGCGTCAGCCAGAACCTGCTCGGCAACTTCGTTCAGGCCCAGGTTGAACAGGCTGGTGCGCAGGCTGCGGCCCATCAGGAATTCCATGCAGAGGTAATAGACCTGTTTTTTGCCTTCGCCCAAGGTCTTGGCCTGGAACTGCTTCTGGCGGTCAGACATGATCTGACGAACGATCATTGCCATGCAGCGGTAGATCTGCTCGGCGGAAGCAACGTCCAACGTGACGCCGCATTCGCTGACAACCTTGTCTTTGAGAATTTTTTCAAATTCTTTTTTAGTAAGTTTCATCAAAAGTATTCCTCTCCTTACGGCTTATCTATACCAGAACCCTCTGGGATTATACTGATTTTTCAAAATCAATAAAAATACTTACCTTAAGCATTATAGTCAAAATTGGCGATATGTGCAAGGCTTTTTTCCCACACGCGTCAATTTTTTCAATTTTACACAAAAGGGGCTTTTTCTTACGGGCATTTTATACTATAATATAAGGGTATAATTTTAAGCATTTTCCCTGCGCTGCGGGGGCTGGTGGGCGGTTTTGCCGCGCAGAAGCCCCTTTCCGTCCCGCTTTTAGCGACAAAAGTGCAGGGTGTTCCTGATAAAAACACCATCAACTGAAACAAAGGAGACCCCAACTATGGCTAACAAAGTACGTCTGACCATCTGCGGTTCGAGCTATGTGATCTCAACCAACGAAAGTGAAGATTACATGCAGAATCTGGCCGAGCGCCTGAATCTTGATATGAATGAGCTGATGAGCTCTTCCAATTCGGTTTCCATCACCACCGCTGCCATCATGACCGCGCTGAACTACCGCGATGAGCTGGAAAAGGCCAGCGGCAGCGCGGATAATATGCGCCGCCAGATCAAAGACTATCTGGAGGATGCCGCCTCCGCCAAGATGGCTGCCGAGGAGCTGCGCCGCGAAAACGCCGCCCTGCGCAAAAAGGTGGACGACCTGCACCGCCGTTCCCTGACGAGCGAAGCCTGATGGAACAGACTGTTTTACAGCGCCCGGAGATCCTGGCCCCCGCCGGCAATGCTGATATGCTGCGGGCTGCGGTGTTTGCCGGGGCTGACGCCGTATATCTTGGGCTGGATGGCTACAATGCGCGGCGCAGCGCTGGGAACTTTGACCCTGATGCCCTGCGCGAAGCCGTCTGTTTTTGTCATGCCCGCGGGGTTGCGGTGCATGTGACCCTGAACACGCTGGTTTACGCCGCCGAGCTGGGCGGCCTGGCCGATGCCGTGCGCGCTGTTGCCGCCGCCGGGGCGGATGCCGTGATTGTGGATGACCTTGCCACCGCGCAGCTGGTGCGCAGCATTGCGCCTGGCCTGCGCCTGCACGGCTCTACCCAGATGAGCATCCACACCGCAGAGGGCGCCAAGATGCTGGCAAAGCTGGGGTATTCCCGCGCCATTCTGGCCCGTGAGCTGAGCCTGGCGGAGATTGAAGCCGTGGTAAAGGCAAGCCCGATCGAATGCGAAGTGTTTGTGCACGGCGCGATGTGCATGTCCATGAGCGGCCAGTGCATGATGAGCGCGTTCCTGGGCGGGCGCAGCGGCAATCGCGGTGCCTGCGCGGGTCCCTGCCGCCTGCCGTTTGATGCTACCAACGGCCTGCGCCCCGGCCAGCCGGGCAAAGCCTGCCACCTGAGCCTGAAAGACATGGACCTTGTGCCCCACATGGCCCAGCTGAAAGCCGCCGGGGTTGCCAGCATTAAAATTGAAGGCCGCCTGCGCACGCCGGAATATGCCGCCGCTGCGGTAACGGCCTGCCGCGCAGCCCGCGCCGGGCAGCCCTATGATGAAGCGCTGCTGCGGGATATTTTCTCCCGCTCCGGCTTCAGTGATGCCTATCTGGTAGGCCGCAATGACGGCACCATGTTTGGCGTGCGCACCGAAGCCGATGCAGCCGCTACGCGCGCCGCCACGCCGAAAGCCCGCGAGCTGTTCCGCCGCGAACTGGAGCGCATTCCGGTGCATTTCTGCGTCAGCGGCGGTGTGGAGGACGGCGGCATCAAGCTGACAGCTTTCGACGACAACGGCAGCCGTGTCAATGTGTACAGCGCCGATGAACCGCAGCCCGCACAGAAAGACCCCGCCCCCGGCATTGAGCGTGCCCTGGGCAAAACCGGCGGTACGCCGTTCACCTGCGCCGGGGTTGAGTTTGCCTGCGGCGAGGGCGGCCCCGGATTTTTGCCCGGCTCCGCCTGGAATGAGATGCGCCGCGAAGCGCTGGACAAGCTGCTGCAAAAGCGCAGTGAACCTGTGCCCCTGGCCACAAAGGAAATCACCCTGCCGGAATACGCCGAGCACGAAGTAGGCATGATACCCCAGCTGGCCGCCCGTTTTGAAACCGCTGCCCAGCTGCCCGGTGCCGAATACCTGGCCAAGCTGCGCTATCTGATCCTGCCCATCCGGGAAGCGGACGCTGTGCCGCAGCCCTTGCGCTGCAAAACGCTGCTGGAGCTGCCCCGCGCTGCTTTCGGCACTGTGGAACCGGATACCATGCGCCGCCTGGCTGCGCTGGAAGGTTCCGGCTTTGCGGGTGTGGTTGCAAACAATCTGGCGCAGTTTGGGTATGCCTCTCCCCTGCCGGTGTTCGGCGGGCTGGGGCTGAATGTAACCAACCCAATGTCTGCGGCAGAGTATGTGTGCCTGGGTGCCTGTGGCCTGCTGGTGCAGCCTGAAACGGCCCTGACCGCCATGCGTGCTGTGGCACCCCGGCAGAAAGACGGCACCCCGGTGCCCACCGCTGCCCTGTGCTATGGCCACCTGCCCCTGATGCTGACCCGCGCCTGCCCGCTGCGCAATGTACGCACCAGCTGCGCGGGCTGCACCCACAAGGGCAAACTGCGGGACCGCAAAGGGCGGGATTTCCCGGTGCGGTGCTCCGCCCCCGGCAGCGCCGGAATGCGCACCGTGTTTAACCCTGTACCACTTTATATGGGGGACCGCCTGACCGAAATGCCGGTGGACCTTGCCGTGGCCGCGTTCACCCTGGAACCTGCCGACCGCGTGGAAGAGGTCCTGACCCACCTTTTCCATCAGCAGCCCTTTGACGGCGAGTTTACAAGAGGGCTATATTATACGAATAACTAAATCATAATATCGGAGGAAGGGTAAGTTAGGAGTGAGGAAGTAGGAGTTAGGAGTTAAAGCAGGGCCTAAGGTTTTGCTCTGTAGGGAACGGTCTTGACCGTTCCGAAACATTGCCATATATGCCATAATGGAATTTGCAATCATGCGCCCCTACGGGGGGGGGCATCGTAATTTCTAACTGCTCATTGCTAATTCCTAATTGAGATAACTCCTAACTCCTCACTCATCCCTCCTAACTCACCCCAACGTACTATGGAACAAAAAATCGTCAAATATTCCGTTCTTTCCCCGCTGGCTAAGGTGCCGGCATATGCAACGGCGGGGGCGGCGGCTGCTGATTTGTGCGCCGCGCTGGAAGAGCCGTTGACCATTGCCCCCATGCAGCGGGTGCTGGTGCCCACCGGCCTTGCCATTGAGCTGCCGGATGCCGGGTGCGTGGCATTGGTGTATGCCCGCAGCGGACTTTCCATCAAGCACGGGCTGTGCATGGCCAACGGCGTTGGCGTTGTGGACAGCGATTACCGCGGCGAGCTGAAAGTGCCCATGATCAACCTTGGCACCGAGCCTTACACCATCGCCCCCGGTGAGCGCGTGGCCCAGCTGTGTATTGCCCCCGTGTGGCAAGCCGCCTTTGTGCCCGCCGCCACCCTGAACGAAACCGAACGTGGTGAAGGCGGGTTTGGATCGACAGGAAAATAGTTGAGAGTTAGGAGGGAGGAGTTAAGATGCCCTCGTAGGGGCGCACAGTGTGCGCCCGCCGCTTTGCGGTAAATCTCGTTACGGCATCTATTGCCAACCTTGTCATATCCAAATTGCTAATGGTTCATTGCCAATTCCCAATTAAATCAACTCCTAACTCCTACTTCCTACCTCCTAACTTCCTCTTTTCCCTTTGTTTCGCCGCGGTGGTGCGGTAGAATCTGTTACGAAAGGAACATCCCATTATGTCCTTGATTTTAGCCTCCGGCAGCCCGCGGCGGCGGGAGCTGATGGCGCTGATCACGCCCAATTACACCGTTGCCCCCAGTGATGTGGACGAGAGCCGCATTACCGCCGCAACGCCTGCCCAGCTGGCCCAGGCCCTGGCAGAAGCCAAAGCCCTGGCCGTGGCGCAGCAGCACCCTGATGATACCGTGATCGGCTGTGATACCGTGGTGGACTGTGACGGCGCTGTGTTCGGCAAGCCTTCCGGCGAGGAAGACGCCGTGCGGATGCTGCACGCGCTCTCTGGCCGGGAACACAAAGTACATACCGGGCTGTGCGTTGTGCACGGCGGCAAGGCATATCTTGCCACCGAAACCACCCGCGTGCAGTTTGCGCCCATTGAGGAAAGCGATCTGCTTGCCTATGCGCGCACCCCGGAACCGTATGACAAAGCCGGGGCTTACGCCATCCAGGGCCATGCTGCGCTGTGGTGCAGCGGCATTGTGGGATGTTATTACAATATTATGGGTCTGCCCGTACACCGTCTGGCACAGGTACTGCGCCAGGCCGGAGCGCTGTAACGGCAGTGCCGCAGCGGCCTGGCTGCTGCGGCGTGTCGTGCGCATTCTTTGTGCGGCCCACCCGCACAAACACATGATGGGGAGATAAAAATGGCAAATCCGATTTTGCAGCTGCTTGAAGCTCTGCGCAATATGTTTACCTGTGATATTGGCATTGACCTTGGCACCGCCAACACGCTGGTGTATATGAAAGGCCGCGGCATTATCATCCGCGAGCCCAGCGTTGTGGCGGTGGATGCCCGCACCGACGAACTGCGTGTGCGCTGCGTAGGCCACGAGGCCAAAGCCATCATCGGCGCAGCGCCCAACTCCATTCTGGCGGTACGCCCGCTGAAAGACGGCGTGATTGCCGACTTTGACATCACCGCCGCCATGCTGCAAAGCTTTATCCGCCAGGCATGCGGCAGCCGCCTGTTCGTGCGGCCGCGCGTGGTCATCTGCGTGCCGTCCGGCGTGACCGAAGTGGAACGCCGCGCCGTGCGCCAGGCCGCCGCCAAAGCCGGTGCCCGCCAGGTAACGGTGATTGAAGAGCCGATGGCTGCCGCCATTGGTGCCGGGCTGCCGACCGCTGAACCGGTGGGCAGCATGATTGTGGATATCGGCGGCGGCACGGCGGAAGTGGCGGTCATCAGCCTTTCCGGCATTGTGGCATCCCGCAGCGTGCGCTGTGCGGGCGATGCGCTGGACCAGAGCATTACCAGCTTTATCAAGCGCAAATACAACCTGCTGGTGGGCGAACGCACTGCTGAGCAGATTAAACTGGAAATCGGCTCCGCCTGCCCGCCAGACCCCACCGACACCGAGCATGGCGAAACCACAATGGAGATCAAGGGCCGTAACCTGGTGGATGGCCTGCCGAAAGATATCCTGATCCGCTCTGAAGAAGTGCGCGAGGCAATGAACGAAAACCTGATGCGCATTGTGGAAGCCATCAAGGACACGCTGGAATGCACTCCGCCAGAGCTTTCCAGCGATATCATTGACCGCGGCATCATGCTTTCGGGCGGCGGTGCCTTGCTGCGCGGGCTGGATACTCTGATCCAGAACGAAACCGGCATTGAGGTACACATTGCCGAAGCCCCGCTGGACTGTGTTGCCCTCGGTGCCGGCGCCGTCCTCGATCACCCCGATCTGGCAGGAACCAGACGGGAGGAACTGAGCTACCTGTAAAGGTAGGAGTTACGGTTTGAAAGTTTGCCGCAGCCCCATAAAATAATTGTAGGGAACGGTCTTGACCGTTCCCTACATTTTGTTTCAATATTCAGGCAGGATTTTTTGGCACCTGTGGCCCAAAAACTCCTAACTCCTACTTTTCTCTCGTTGCTTCCCACTGTGCTACCAGGTCTTTGGTCTGAGCTTGCAGGGCTTCGCGGGCGGCGTTCAGGGCCTGGGTGTCCTGGGGGGTCATTTTTTCGGGCTTTTTGTGGCGGGTCAGGCGTTCCAGGTTCTTTTCTGCTTCTTTAATGCGGTTTTTGGTATCCTTATCCAGCTCCTTGCCCACTTTGCTGCCAAGGGCAGTATTGGCGCGGTAGATGGCGGCTTCCGCGGCATTCAGGGCCTCGATGGCGGCTTTGCGCTCCTGGTCCTGCCCGGCAAAGGCAGCGGCATCGTCCATGGCGCGGCGGATCTCCTGCTCGCTCAGGTTGGAAGACCCGGTGATGGTAATGCTCTGCTGTTTGCCGGTGCCAAGGTCACGGGCGCTCACCGTCACAATGCCGTTGGCGTCAATATCAAAGGTCACTTCGATCTGCGGCACACCGGCCCAGGCGCGTTTGATGCCCTTGAGGGTAAAGTTGCCGATGAGCTTATTATCCTTGGCGAACTCCCGCTCACCCTGCAGCACCTTGATTTCAACTGTGCTCTGGAACGGCGCGGCAGTGGTAAAGATTTTGGAATACCGGGTGGGAATGGTGGAGTTGCGGTCGATCAGATGGGTTGCCACACCGCCCACCGTCTCAATCGAAAGGGTCAGCGGGGTAACGTCCATCAGCAGCAGGTCCTGCCCGCCAGCAGCCAGGCCTTCGCCGCCAAGGCGTCCGCCCTGCACCGCAGCGCCAAGGGCTACACACTCGTCCGGGTTCAGCGTTTTGGACGGTTCCAGATCGATCATCCGCATGACCTTGGCCTGCACCGCCGGGATGCGGGTGGAACCACCTACCAGCAGCACCTGATCCAGGTCGTTGGCGGCCAGGTGGGCATCCCGCAGTGCGTTGCGCACCGGCAGGGCCGTGCGCTCCACCAGGTCGGCGGTCAGCTCATCAAACTTGGCGCGGGTCAGTTCCGCCTGCAAATGCAGCGGGCCGTTGGGGCCAACGGTGATGAACGGCAGGTTGATTTCAGTATGGGTGGCAGCGGAAAGCTCTTTTTTGGCTTTCTCGGCTTCCTCCCGCACGCGCTGCATGGCAACGGGATCACGGGTCAGGTCCACCTGGTTTTCAGCGGCAAAGTTCCGCACCAGCCAGTCAGCCACACGAGCATCAAAGTCATCGCCGCCCAGATGGTTATCACCGCAGGTGGCCAACACCTGCACAATGCCATCCCCGATCTGGATCAGCGAAACATCGAATGTACCGCCGCCCAGGTCGTATACCATCACTTTCTGGGTCTTGCCGTTATCCAGGCCATAGGCCAGGGCGGCCGCAGTAGGTTCGTTGATAATGCGCTTTACATTCAGGCCCGCAATGCGCCCGGCATCTTTGGTAGCCTGGCGCTGGGCATCGTTAAAATAAGCCGGCACGGTGATAACGGCTTCTGTCACCGGTTCACCAAGATAAGCTTCTGCATCCGCTTTCAGCTTTTGCAGGATCATGGCGCTGATCTCCTGCGGGGAGAAGCACTTGCCGTCAATGGGAATGCGCTCATCACTGCCCATTTTGCGCTTAACGCTGGCAATGGTGCGCGGTGCGTTGGTGACAGCCTGGCGTTTGGCCGGATCGCCCACAAGGCGTTCGCCGCTTTTTGCAAAAGCAACGACCGACGGGGTGGTGCGCTGGCCTTCGGCATTGGGGATAACGGTTGGGCGTCCGCCTTCCACCACAGCCACGCAGCTGTTGGTTGTTCCTAAATCAATTCCGATGATTTTACCCATGTTGCTTTTGGTCCTTTCACACAAGCCGGCAACAGATACAGGGGTTCGCCAGCTTTTGTCACACAGGGAGCACCGCTAAGGCGCAAAACTCCGCCTTAGAGTGTAGCTGAAAGCAAAGAAAATGACAATTATTCCGCAAACACAAGCGGGATTTAGGGCAATACCGCATAATTCTAAGTGCCGATACGGCGAGCGAGGTGCGGCA